>Ga0209415_10002206_pt1 | contig 36697 bp, 34 predicted proteins | sample PeaSoiSIISIP2007_FD_187696 | JGI IMG/M metagenome (GOLD analysis project Ga0209415, IMG submission 187696) | Peat soil microbial communities from Weissenstadt, Germany - SII-SIP-2007 (SPAdes) (version 2) | ecosystem: Environmental > Terrestrial > Soil > Wetlands > Peat | place: Germany... | reverse complement strand
AGCTCCTCGACGGTCACCGCGTCGATGTAGGAGCGGCCGTCGTTGAGCTGCGCCGGCTTCTGCGGGTCGATATCGAAGCCGATGGTGCGGAAGCCGGCGCGCGCACACGCCGCGGCGAGCGGCAGGCCGACATAGCCGAGACCGATCACCCCGACCGTCGCGCTGCGCTCGGCCAGCCGCCGAGTCAGGGTTTCCGCTGGGCTGGAGGCGAGTTCGCTCACCTGGGCGCCGCGACGGCGTGTGGTTCGGCGTTCGCTTCGGCCGGCATGCGCTCGAGGATGTGATCGCCCAGCACCAGCAGGTCCATTCGGGTGCGCAGGAAGCAGTCCAGCGCCTCCTCCGGCGTGCAGACCACCGGCTCGTTCTCGTTGAAGGAGGTGTTCAGCACCATCGGCGTTCCGGTGATCGCCTCGAAGGCCTCGATCAGGGCGTAGTAGCGTGGATTGGCGTCGCGGCGCACGGTCTGCAGCCGGCCGGAGCCGTCGACGTGGGTCACCGCCGGGATCAGCGCGCGCTTCTCCTCGCGGATCTGGAACACCTGCATCATGAAGGGGACGTCGTCGTCCTCCTCGAACCAGCCGGCCACCGCGCGGTCGAGCACCGACGGCGCGAACGGCCGAAAGCTCTCGCGGCGTTTGATTTTGGCGTTGAGGATTTGCTTCATGTCGGCGCGGCGCGGGTCGCAGACGATGGAGCGGGCGCCGAGCGCCCGCGGTCCCCATTCCATCCGACCCTGAAACCAGCCGACCACCCGGCCCTCGGCGACGGCAGCCGCGGTCTGGCGGCAGAGCGTGGGCTCGTCGCGGGCCCGCCTCACACGGCAGCGGGCGGCCGAGAGCTCGGCGGCGCGGGCGGTCAGCATCGCGCCCAGGTCCGCGTCGTCGTAGCCGGGGCCCCAGTGCGCGTGGCTCATCACGAACGAGCGCTGGCCGCCCAGCCTGCGCCAGGCGCTGAACGCCGCGCCGACGGCGCCGCCCGCATCGCCCGCCGCAGACTGCACATAGACGCGGCGGAACTGGGTCAGGCGGCGCACCTTGCCGTTGGCGACGGAATTGGCCGCACAACCGCCGGCCAGCGCCAGGTCGGTGAGGCCGGACCGCGTTTGCAGCGGCGTGATCAGGTTGAAAAACGCCTCCTCGTACATCGCCTGCACCGAGCGGGCGATGTCGCGGCGCCGATCGTCGAACGGCGCACTGGGGTGGAAGCGCGGCCCTAGCAAATCCTCGAGCGCCTCTGAGAAGAGATCGGGGAACTGCGGCAAGCCGGATTCCCAGGTGTAGGCGGTCTTCTCGCGGTGATGACGGAAGTAGGTCAGATCGAGCTCGAAACCACCGTCGGCCTGCAGGCGCACGATCCGACGCATCTGGTCCAGCTGGCGCGGCTGGCCGTAGGGCGCGAGTCCCATCACCTTGTACTCGTCGCCGTAGTGCGGGAAGCCGAGGTACTGGGTCAGCGCCTGGTAGAACAGGCCGAGCGAGTGCGGGAAGTGGATGCGCCCCTCCACGGCCAGCTCGCTGCCGCGGCCGACGCCCCAGGCCGTGCTGGCGAAGTCGCCGAACCCGTCAACCGACACCACCACAGCCTCGTCGAACGGCGAGACGTCGAACGCTGAAGACAGGTGCGCGAGGTGGTGTTCGACGGCGTGGAACTGTGCGCGGACGGCGCTGCCCGGGAAGGCCTTCGCGAGCAGCTCCGGGATCGAGGCGCGGGCGCGGCGGTTGCGCAGGCGGCCCAGCACCAGGCCAAGGTCCGGCCGCTGGCTGAGGACGTAGGCGGCCTTCTTCAGCTGGTTGGCGTGGCTGTCCTGGTTGACCGCGACGTGGTCCACCTCGCCGAGGGTGACGCCGGCTTCGGCGAGGCAATAGGCGATCGCCGCCGACGGAAAGCCGGCCCAGTGCTTGATCCTGCGGAACCGCTCTTCCTCGGCGGCCGCCACCAGTGCGCCGTCGCGGACCAGGCAGGCGGCGGAGTCGGCGTGGAACGCGTTGAGACCCAGGATGATCAAGCCGCGGCCTCGCCGGCCCGCACGGCCGCGCCTCGTGTCCGGATCAGCTGCGCGTACAGCGCCGCGAACTGCGCGGCGATGCGATCCCAGCCCAGCGTTTCGGCGACATAGGCCCGTCCCGCCGCGCCCATGCCGGCCAGGGTGGGGGCGTCGCAGTCGAACGCGTGGCGCAGCGCCGCCGCGAGCGCCTCGGCGTTGGGCGCCGCGCGCCAGCCGCAGCGGCGGTCTTCCAGCGCTGGCCAAGGCGCGGCTGTGGTGGTCAGCACCGGCGTCCCATGCGCCAAGGCCTCCGCCACCGCCATGCCGAAGCTCTCCGAGTGACTGGGCAGCACCAGCAGATCGGCGTCCCGCAGCCACGCCGCCTTCGCCTCCCCCGAGACAGGTCCGACAAAGCTCACAACGTCGCCGAGGCCGGAGACGGCCACGGCGTCCTCCACGAGGCGTTGGTGCCCGGCCTCGTCGGGTCCGGCGATGACCAAGCGCCAGCTCGCGGGCCGCACCCTGGCCCACGCCTCGATGAGCATCGGCAGGCCCTTGACCGGATAGATCCGGCCGAGGAACAGCGCCGTCCTGGCCGCGCGGTCAGACGGCGCCGCTCGCGCCGCGATTGCGGGGAGGTCGATGCCGTTGGCGATGGTGACGATCCGGCTGCCGAGCCCGAAGGCGCGCAGGTTCTCGGCCTCGGGCTGGGCCGTCGCGTGCAGGACCGCGGCGCGCTGCAGGTCTCGCCGCTGATAGAGCCGCCAGGCCACCTGCTTCTTCAGGCCCTTGTGACGGATCGCCCAGGGCTCGAGCATGCCTCGGGTGCTGACAATGCGCGGCGTCTCGGAGGCGGCGGCCAGCTCGGCGGCGCGGTGATTGTGCGCCAGCCACAGGCCGTTGTCGTGAATGAGGTCCGGTGCGAATCCGGCCACCGCATCCTTAAGCGGCCCCGGCATCCGGCGGACCCTGGCTTCGCTTGGCAGGAGCTCGGCGCCCGCCGCCGATCCGTCGGCCGCCCACAGTCCGATCTCGACGTCGCGGGCGCCGAGCGCGTCGGCGAGCGCCGAGACCGAGAAGGCCGGCCCACCATAGGCGGCCCGCAGACTGGTGGCGGTGATCAGGACCTTCATCGCGCGAGCAGCCGGCGGCCTCTCACACCACTCCGCCGGCGCTGGAACGGGGCAGCTGGGGCGCCGGGCGCCGCGCCGCCCCAGAGCGACTCTCGCGCATGCTCCAAGCCCATCTCCAGGCGTAGCCGACCAACAGCGCCGCGCCGGCGCTGCCGCTGATCTCGACGACCGACGCGCCAGGCTGGATCACGGCGACGGCGGGGAGGAAGTAGATGAAGACCGACTTCAGGTCCCCACGCCACTCGGCCGTGGCCGCCTTCAAGTCAAGGAAGCCGATCAGCCACCCAAGGCAGGCGAATCCGACCACCAGGCCCGTGAGCCCGAAGTTGATGTAGAACTCCATGACGTTGCCGACGCCCCAGGAGGTGTCCTCGTTGAGCTGCAGGCCGGTCATGTCGGCGACGATCTGGCCGCTGCCGCCGGTCACCGGCTTGTCCGCCCAGAAGGCGCGGGGCACCAGCGCCACCAGACCGTCGACGACCGATTGGCCGTTCAGGTACGCGACCTCGCCGTCGTTGATGCGGGTCACGGCCAGGCCGACGAACAGGTTCTGGTTCAGGCGCTGGTCGAGCGCGATCAGGTCCTTCTCGCTGTCGAGGTCGATCAGGTGAAAGTTGGTGAAGATCTCGCCGACGCTGCCGATGCGGCTGCTCGTCGAGGCGCCGCCCCAGACGCTCTCGCGAATGTCTTCGCGATGTTCGAAATAGTTCACGAACAGGGTCAGGCCGATCAGGCTGGCGATCGTGACCCCGGCGACGGCGCGCCAGTAACTGTGCGCCAGGATGGCCAGCACGGAGATCACGATCATCACCGCCGCGGCGCCGTAGCTGAGGAAACCACCGGACACCAGCATGATGGTCGGGTAGACCGCCAGCGCGCCGCTCCAGACCAGGATGCGCTGCGCGCTGCCCGCCTCGAACGCGGCGCGCAGGCCGAGCAAGGCGCCCAGCATCCAGACGGCGCCGCCGCTGTTGATCGCCGCGCCGAGGCTCGGAACGCGAGCCAGCGCGCTGAGGCCGTAGACGAACACCCAGCCGCCGATCAGACAGAAGATGGCGAACGCGCGCCGATCCGCCGCCGCCGGCGTCCGCAGCAAAGGCGCCTGCCGGCGCGCGAACCAGACGCCGGCGACGAAGCAGCAGGCGCTGATCGCCGTGTAACGAATGCCGATTTCGACGAACTCTCCGCCCTCGAGGCGGTTGCCTCCGACCAGGTGCGCGAAGGCGCCGGGCACGTGGATCAGCAGCAGTGACGCCAGATAGGCCAGCGGCAGTCCCAGCGATGCCTGCCGGCCCCGGATGATCTGCAGCAGGACCGCCAGGGACGCGATGCAGATGATGATGTCGAAGATCATCCTGGAGCGAGCTGGCCTGGTTGCGTGCGCGAAGGCGATCTTCGCATGCGGACCGGCTCAGACAACCCCGCGACCCAGCGTTCCGCGACCCGGCGCGCGATCATGGCGCGGCGAGCGAAGCGGCCGGGGCGTCGCGGGAGAGGGCGAGCGTCATTCGCCGCGAGATCGCCCGCGCCAGCCAATGGGAGGGCGCTTCGACGAGCGCATAGAAACCGAGCGAGCCGGCGACGATCAAACCCACCCGGATCGCCCAGGTCCAGCCGGGCGCCGCGGCAGAGATCGGCGTGATGGCGATGGCGATGTTGTGGATCAGGTAGAGCGAGTAGCTCCACTGTCCGCACCACTCGAGCGCCGCTGACGTCCTGGCCTGCGCGAAATGGGCGACCTCGGCGCGGACCCAGCCAAAGGCCACGAACTGGAACGGGAACAGCAGCAGCGGATAGCCGAGCCTGAAGGGGGTGTGGAAGAACAAGGCGGTGGCGCCGGCCGCGTAGAGCCACGTCGCCAGTCGCCAGACCCAGAATCCTCCGGCCCCGACGCTGGCCGCCCCGGACGCGACCTGCTCGGCGAGCAGGCAGCCCAGCAGCCATGCCGGCGCGGCCAGCAGCCAGGTGAGGCCAGGTCCGAAATCCCAATAGAACCCGGCGTTCCAGCCCACGGCGATCATCGCTGCCGAGATCAGGCACGAGGCGAGCAGCACGCGGCCAAGGCCGAACTTGCGGAAGGCGAGGCGCAGCAGTGGGTAGAGCGCGTAGTAGATCAGCTCGCAGTAGACGCTCCAGATCACCGCGGCGAGCGCACCGGTCGCCGCGGCGCCGAGCGCGGTCGAGACGGCTACAGCGCCCAGCAGCGGCACGGCGATGCGTATCCCCCGCCGGGTCCAGAACGGCAGCACCCTGAACGGCGCACCGGTCGCGGGGGCGTAGTGAATGCAAAAGCCGGAGACGACGAAGAAAACCAGGACCGCGGCGACGCCGTCGAAGCTGATGTCGTAGGCCCCGATGAAGAGCCGTGTCCAGGCGGCGCCCTTGCCGAGCCAGAGGGCCAGCGGCGGGCCCGCGCCATGGCTCAGGGCCACGGTGAGCGCGGCGACGAAGCGAAGCGTATCCAGGCCCTTGACCTCGAGTCGGCCGGTCATGCGAGCGCTCGGGCCGGCCGATCCTGGCGTCCGCCGGTTCCGGCGACGGCCTCGATCACGGGACGCAAGCGTTCCAGGTACGAGTAGCCGCTGCTCAGGCACCGCTCGCGCCCGGCTGCGGCGATGCGGGCGCGCTCGCTTTCGTGGGCGGCGTAGAATCTCGCTTTGTCGACCAGCTCCTCGGCCGAGCTGAAGAACTCCGCTTCGCGGCCTTCTTCGAAGAAGCCGCGATGCTCGTCGGTGCGGTCCGCCAGCAGCAGGGCGCCGCAGGCGGGGATCTCGAAGGTGCGGGTGGTGTGCTGGTCGGGGCAGACCTGGCGCAGGAACCCGAGCCCGATGCGGCTGCCAGTCAACGCCCTGGCGTAGTCGTCGGCGTAGACCTCGCCGCCCTGCCAGGCCACCGCCAGGCGATCGTCCCTGCGGATGCGGAACGGCGCGCCGCCGGCCAGCTGGCCCAGGATCACCTGCCGCCGCAGCGACCAGCGCCCATCGCGCAGGAAGTCCCAGTACCCGCCCCAGATCTTCACATCCTCGACCGCAGCCGCGACCTGGCCGAGCAGGCGCTCGCGCCTGGGCTCCCAGCCGCCGAGAAAGCCAAGCGCGCAGCTCCAACGCGGATCGGGCGAGGGTAGGGGCCGATGGACCTCGTCGCAGTAGCCGAGCGGCATGTAGATCAGCGGCTTGCCCAGCGCCGCGTAGTCGGCCCGCTCGTAGGACTTGCAGTAGACCAGCGCATCGAACCGGCCGATCGCCGCATCCATCAGCGCCGTCCGCTTCCAGGCCAGCGAGAAGTAGGGGTCGGGGGTGAAGTGGACGAGGCGAGCGCCGCCGCGCTGCAACGCCTCCAGCGTCGCGACGCGGAGATATTCCTGCTTCTCCGCCCATACGAGCGTCGGCTGGAAGGCGCGGGCGGCGTCCAGGACCGATCGGTTGATGTGGTCGATGGTGGCGCCGCGGCCCAGGCGGCGCTCGGCCTGGCGGAGCAGCCAATGGCCCTGCAGCCAAGGCGCCGCGGTGTCGACGCCTGCCACCTCATGTCCCAGCCGCCGCAGGGCGCGCAGCCGCATCTGCGAGGTCTGGCCCGCGCCAACGGCGCCGAGGAACAGAATCCTCACGCCATGGCCGCGCCGGCTTCGGTGAGCGCCGCATCGACGTAGGCCAGCAGCCGCGCCTCGAACGCGTCCTTGCTGTGTGCCGACCGGGCGCGGCGCCACGCGCCCTGGCGCAGGTCGAAACGATGGTCGAGCAGCCAGCGCATCGCCGTTGCGACCTGATCGGGATCGGACGGGGCGTCGAGCAGCAGCCCGCTCTGGCCGTGGCTCACCAGCTCCGGGATGGCGAAGGCCCGCGAGGCGACTGCCGGGCAGCCGAACAGTCCGGCCTCCACCAGCAGCAGCGGGGCGATGTCGCTGCGGGTCGGATGCACGACGGCGAGCGACGACGCCAGGATCTCGCGGAACCGCCGATGCTCCTCGGGAACCTCCTTGCGCAGGTATCCGGCGTGTTCGACTCCGGGCGCGCCCGCGATGTCCGCCGGCGCACCGACGATGGTCAGCTGTGCTTCTGGATGGCGTTCGCGCAGTTGTCGGAACGCAGCCAGCACCACCGGCCCGCCTTTGGCCTCGAAGTCGGTGGAGACAAAGGTGAACCGCGCTTCGCCGGCGTAGACATCGGCCTGCGGCGGCTCGAACTCGCCGAAGATGCCCACCACGCCGACACGCGCCGCATCGAGTTGGTAGTCGCGGGTGGCGCGGTCGGCGGCCCAACGGCTGGTGAACAGCACCTGGCGCGCCGCGCGCAGCCACCCAGCCTCCGCTTGTTCGATCCGCGCCAGGTCGTCCGCGCTGAAGCGGCCGCGGTCGTGATAGAGCCCGATGTAGTCGCGGAAGCTGCAGTCGCTCCAGGCGACATAGGGCCGGGTCGGGCGCGAGGCGATCCAGGGCGTGAAGCCGTGGAAGAAGTCGAGCTCCGCCTGCGGCAGCGCGCGGCGCGCCATTTCCTCGGCGATGGTCGCCAGGCGCCGCTCCGAGAAGGCCGCGAAGCCGCCGCCGACGCCCGAGACCCGCAGGGTCTTCGAGAGCGCCTTCTCCCAGGCGACGACCGGAGGATCGATCGGCCCGGCGTAGTGCAGCTCGTATTGCTTCGCCAGGGCGGCGCAGGCGGCCGCGTTCATCGCCGAGAAGCCGCCGCTCTTCAGCTCGCGCGGCAGGTTGGAGACGAAGTTGATCAGGTCAGCGCGCCATCGCGGTAGAGCCGTTCCAGCGCCTGGGCCGAGTGCTGGATCGCGAAGGCTGAGGCCGCGACCTGGCGATTGGCGTCAGCGGGGTCCAGCCGCGGCGCGTCGATCACGGCCAGCAGTTGTTCGGCCCAGGCCGCGACGCCGTCATCGAGGTTCGCGAACCGCACCAGCTGCGGGATGACCACGCATTCGCGCGGCACCGCGCTCGACGCCAGCACCGGCAGGCCCGCCGCCTGCGCCTCGACCGCGACCATGCCGAGGCCCTCGGCGCGCGACGGGAACAGCAGCGCATCGGCGCCGCCCATCAGCCGGCCAATGTCCTGGCGCATGCCGGCGAAGACGATGCGGCGTTCCAGGCCGGCCTCCAGCACTCGCTGGCGCAGGACCGGCGTCGCCTCGCTGAATGGCCCGGCGAAGATGAAGCGGACTTTGTCGCTGCGCCACGCGCTCTCGATCGCTACGTCGACGGCGAAGCCTGAGTTCTTGTGGGTCTGCGGGTGGCCAGGGTCCGGCGAAACGTCGAAACGGCCGGCGAACAACACCACCGCATCCTTGGCGCTCCAGCTGAACTCGTCGCGCACCGACGTCCGCGCCGCGTTGGACGCCCGGAACCGGCTCGCGTCGATGCCGCAGTGCAGCGCCGCCTTCGGCGTCGCCGCGAACGCCGGATCGTCGAAGCCGTGGGCGGTGATGGCCGCGCGCGAGGTGCCGAGGATGTGGGTGGCGTAGCGGGCCACCAGCCGCTTGCCGGCGCGGGCCGTCAGCCGCCGCGCGAGCGTGACGCCGTAGTTGTTGCGGATCTGGTAAGCCGGGTTGTGGACGTGCGTCACCCGCAGCGCCGGCAGCGCGCCCTGCCCGATCAGATAGTGCCAGCCGCTGGAAAAGTCCTGGTGGTCGTGCAGGACGTCGTAAGCGCCGCTCCGCAGCACCCGCCGGAAGCCGGACGTGAACGACGGCAGATGGCGGCGGCCATAGCGCAGGTAGAAGATCCGGGCGCCGAGCGCGCGCGCCTCATCGTCGAACACGCCCGGTTGGCCGCCGGTCGCCACGATGTCGTTGCGCACCGCGCCATCGGCCTGCCAGTAGCGCAGCAGCTCTATCAGCCAGGTCTCGGCGCCGCCCATGCCAAGACTGTCGACCAGGTGCAGGACCTTGAGTGGCCCGCGGGCCGGCGCCGGCGCCGCGGCGGCGATCTCTTTCAGCGGTGCGTTCACCGCGGGCGACCGCCGACCGCGTGCAGCGACAACAGGTCGTCGAGGGCGCGGTCCATGTCCATCGGCGAGGCGCGCAGCGCCGCCAGCGCCGCCTCCCGTGATGGCGCTGGCGCGCGCCAGAGCTCCGCCGCGGCGTCCGCCCAGGCCTCGGCCCCAGCGTCGAGCGAGAGCCGCCGCCAGGCCGCGGCGGGCAGGACCGGCGCGTCCGAGACGCCAAGCGAGAGCAGCAGGCGCAGGCCCGCCAGCTGCGCCTCCACCACCGCGATGCCGAAGCCTTCCATGGGCGCATGGGGGTGGGGCAGGATGAACCAGTCGCTGGCGCGCATGACTGCGGCGACATCGTCGCGCCAACCGATCAGGCGCACGGCGTCGGTCAGACCGAGGTCATCGGCTCGAGCCTGCACGGCCGCCGCCAGGTCGCCTGCGCCGGCGAACACCGCCACCGTCCCAGGCACGCGCCGGCGCAGCGCCGCCAGCACGTCGACGGCGAACACCGGGTTCTTCTCGGGCGTCATGCGGCCGGCGAACAGCAGGATCGGCGCGTCCGCCGGGACGCCAAGGTCGCGGCGCAGCGCGGCGCGATCACAGGTTCCGGCCGCGAACGGGCCAGGATCGATCCCGTAGTAGTTCACGCGATGTCGCGCCGGGTCGAGGCGACGGCGGCGAAGCAGGGTCCGCAGCGAATGCTCCGAGTTGCCGACGAGCTTGTCCGCCAAGGCGAGACAGGCCTGCCGCAAGGCCGGTCTCAGGACCGCCTGTTTCAGCGGGCTCGGTGTCAGGACCGACTCGTCGGCGTTGTGGGTGTGAACCAATCGCGCCCCAATCGGCAGGCCGGCCGAGGCGGCCAGGTAGACGCCGCTGATCAGGTCGTGGTGGCAATGCAGCACGTCGTAGCGCCCGCGCTTCAGCTCGGCGCGCAACGCCCTGGCGAAGGCCAGCTTGTCACCGATCTGGACTGGCGATTGGATGACGCGGGCGCCCATCGCCCTGGCCTCGCAGTCGCGCGCGCCTGGCCCCGCGAAGGTGCAGTAGAAGGTCCAGTCGATCTCGTCGCCACGGCGGCGCGCGTGCGCCAGCATCCGCAGCAGCCAGCTCTCCACGGCCCCGCGATCCAATACCTCGACGACGTGCAGCACCTTCGCCATCAGCTTGCCGGCGCGTCGCCGTCGCGGGCGGCCGTCGCTTCGACATAGAGGCTCTCGCGCGCATATTTCTCGTCGTCGATGCGCAGCCGCGCGCAGCCGGCCGAGTCGCGAAAGCAGCTTCGCCTTATCCCGCCGAACCCGGCGCGCCGCAGCGTCAGCGAAAGGGTCGGCCAGTCGTACATGAACTGATGCTCATAACGCTGGCGGAAGTAGGCATTGACCGCCTCCATCGCCGTGCCTTCGCCGCCGCTGCGTTCGGCCGCCAACGCGGCCGGCGCCTCGAAATAGCTGCGCAGCACGAACTCGGCGTCCGGCACGATCACCCGCAACACGCCGCCCGGCTTGAGGATGCGCCGCACCTCCCGCGCCAGCCGCTCGCCGTCCGTCTGGGTGAAGTGCTCGAGCACATGCTCGCAGAAGACCCCGTCGAACACGCCGTCGTCGAACGGCAGCGGCCGGCCGAAGTCGACCAGGAACTGCACGCCCCGATCCGGAGCGCCGTCGACGTTCACCCAGTGCGCGTCCTCGATGCCGCGCGGCCCGGCGCCGAGGTTCAGCAACACGGGCGCCTCGCGGGCGGCGACGAAGCGGCGCAGCTTCGCGCGCTGGCCGGTGAGAGCGCCGCGCAGCCGCGCGCCGAGCAGCCCAAGGTCCCAGCGCGCCAGCGCCAGCGTGCGGTGGCTGAAGATGGCCAGCAACAGCCTAGGCACGGGCCATCTGGGCGACCTGGGCCAGGCCGCGCCGGCGGCCGGTCAGACAGGCGAGCTGGATGCGGCGATGGGGACCTTGCGCCAGCAGCGCCCGCACGACGTGGGTCCAGCGCACGCGGTACTCGCCCAACTCGCGCTCGGAGCCGCGCAGGAACGCGAGGATCACCGCGGAGTAATAGATCCCTTCGGCCAGCCGCGCCTGGTAGTCGAGCGTCAGCCTGCCCGCGGGGATCAGGTGGGTCAGATGCAGCGCAGCGATGACGCCGACGCCGTAACCCAGGTCGCAGGCGCATGCCGCGAGGTCCTGGTCGCCGCCAGAGACCAGCGACGCGCCGGTGCGGTCGAGCTGGAAGCTGCGCTGCCCGGTCCGGTTCAGCATCAGGTAGTGCTGAGCGACGTCGCGGCGGACGCACAGTCCCGCGCCGCAGGGCAGGGTCTCGGGCGAGCGCGCCAGGTTGGACCACTGATCATGGTCGACCTGTCGGAGGGCCAGGTGGCCCCAGTAGCGGCGCATCCAGGCCGGCGGCGGGGCGTCGAACTCCGGTTCGCAGGCGCCGCTCCAGGCGCCGAGGAACGGCTTTTCGGCCGCGACACGCAGCGCGACCTCCAGGTAGTCGGGCGCCGGCGCGTTGTCGTCGTCGACGAACACCAACAGCTCCGCTGCCGCTTCTCGGATGCCGCGCAGGCGGGCCGGGGTGAGGCCGAGCGCGTCCTCGCGGATGATCCGTGCGCCGGCAGGCCAGCTCGGGTCGGGGCGGGCGGCGAGCGCGGGCTCGCAGACGTTGTCGATGACCAGCAGCTCCCAGCGCTCCGGCGCGAGCGTCTGCGCCTTCAGCGCCACCAGGCAACGATCGAGATAATCCGCTCTCGGATTATGGGTGCAGAGCACCACGGACAGCTGTGGCGCCTCAGAGGGCAACCAGATGTTCCTTGGGCGCCGCGAAGAGGTCGGTCATGGCTGGAAGCGACCGTCCACGGACGGGCGCCAGCGGCAGGCCATGTCCGGCGAGACCATCGGCGAGGGTGTGGGTGGCGCCGCCGGCGCCTGCGAGGTCGTGGCGGCGACAGAAGCAAACCTCGTAGCCGGCGTCGCCCAGGAAGCCGATGAGTTCGGCCGGCGGGCCGACGCGGACCAGGTACTTCTCGAAGTACTCGAAGTAGATCGCCTTCACCCGGCGCGCCGCCAGCGCGGTCGCCGCGCCGCGCAGCGCGGGCAACTCGTAGCCTTCGACGTCGAGTTTGAGCAGGCCGATGTCGGCGATCCCGTGCTCGGCGAGATAGCTGTCGAGCTTGATGCAGCGGGTCTGCAATGCGCCGCAGGGATCGATGTGCGAGCGGCCGGTCTGTTCCTCGGCGACGTCGAACCCGATCACGCCGTCGAAGTCGGTCACCGCCGCGGCGATCACGCGCGCCGTCATCGCCGGGTAGAGCGCCAGCGTCCGAGCGATCGCCTCCTGCAGGCGCGGGATCGGCTCGAACAGGTGGAAGCGGACGCGATCGGCGAGCCTGGCGGCGAGGCCGAAGCTGAGCAGGCCGAAGTTGGCGCCGACATCGAAGAACTCGCCGCCTTCCGCGAGCAGGGAGTCGGCGAGGCGGAAGAAGTCGTCGTCGTAGCCGCCGTCGATCACGATCAGGCGCAGGAAGCCGTCGCTCATGTCGGCGTAGCCGACCGCGCCCTCCCGGATGCGCACCAGCTGCAGCGGATCCTCGCCGGTGAGCCGCATCCAGGTCGTCATCAGCCGGTGGCGGCGCAGCGGCCGTGGCAGCCTGCGGGTCAGGGCGGCGGCGGTCGGCAGCACTAGCTTGGCCAGTGGTGCCGCGTCAGCGCCGGATTGGCGCCGGCGGTGCGCCGCCAGAGCCAGCGCTCGCGCATCCGCGCCCCCAGCCGGCCAAAACCGCCCGCGCGCCCAGCGAGGTACCGGATGGCCTTCACGGCGGCGTGCGGCGCTGAAGCGGCCGCGGCGCTCGGTCCCGCCCACTGCGCGACATAGTCGCTTTGCTGCGGCCAGCGGGTGAACACCGGGCGCTGCGCGGTCTTGCGAGCCTGCACCAGGAACAGCAGCTGTCCGCGCGCGCCGATGTTGACCCGGTCCTTGAGCACGTCCGGGTCAGCGACGTTGAACGCCGGGCCGTCCAGCCATTTGCCGGACGCATAGGCCGGGGCCACCAGCAAACGCTCGATCTCGAAGCCGTTTTCCGCCGAGAACACCCGGTAGAACAGCTCGGCGCTGAACTGATAGAAGCCGTGGCCGCAGTAGTTGTTGGCGGGCAGCGCGGCGAAGAAACGGCCGTCGACCGCAAGCGCGTCCATGGCGTTCCTGAACGCGGTGGGCAGGTTGAACACGTGCTCGAGCGTGCCGCCGTCGACCACGGCATCGTACTGGCCGACCAGCTGCTCAGGCAGCGGCTCATTCAGATCGTGGATGATCGTCGCGTCTTCGAAGGCGCTGACGTCCAGCGCGTCCAGGGTGGTGGCGCCCAGGGCGCGGAAGAAGTCATCCATGTAGGCGGGGATGCGTCCCGCCTGGATGTCGCGCACGAACGCGCTATCCGCCGGCAGGCGACTTGAGATGCGTCTTAGGTCGCGCAGGCTCATGAAGCAGGCCAGGCGCCCGAGCATGAGGGTGCGTTCGAAGCTGGCGCCTTCGCTCTTGGCCTGCAGCAGCGCCAGCGCGTTGAGGATGGTGACGCCCATGCGGGTCTATCCCGGCGTCGGCCGCAGTCGTCTGGATACGGCGCGAAGCCGCCCGGCGAGCGAAGCCGACGTCGATCGCAGCGCGTGGAACGACCGGCGCGGGCGGCCCTGGGGCAGGCGGCGGTAGTAGGCGGCCTCGAAGTGCCGCAGCAGGTCGGACCCCGGCATAAGGCGCTGGTTGGCCTGCTTCAGGCCGGCCCAATGCACCACCCGGGCCGGGGCGCGGCCGCTGGCGACATCGGCCGCGCTCAGGTCGCTCATGTCGTTGCGCGGCCAGCGCATGATCACCTTGCGCTCGACGCGCAGTCCCTCCAACGCGGCCTTCTGATTGAGCACGAAGTTGAGCACGCCCTGGTCGCCCGGCATGAAGAGCTTGGCGTGCCTTAGGGTGGGCGGCGTCGTCCAGGCGAGCACCGGCTCGAAGTCGCGCCGGGTCAGCACGCCCGCGGTTCCGAACCACTGGCCTGAGTTGAACAGGAAACGCGGCGTGACGGTCTCCGGCAACTCGCTGCGCAGCACGTCCCAGTCGTAGTAGAGCTCCTTGGCCCGCCCTTCCGGCTGGGTTTCGTCGTCGACGAGGAACGGGCCATCGTCCGGGCGCCAGCAGTCCAGCACCGGGCCGGTGATGACGGTGTCGGAATCCAGCACCAGGAACCGCTCGCCCGGCGGGCCGAACAGCGGCTCCAGCTTGACGAAGCCCCAGCCGTAGTCGACCCGCGGAAGGTCGGCGACCGCGACATCCCAATAGGTCGCAAGTTCATCGGCAAGGCCGGCCTCGAGCACGCCGCCGGCCAGCAGCTTGATCGGCGCATCGGGATAGTAGGCGCGCAGCGAGGCGACGCAGATGCGGGTATAGCGGGCGTCGTGCGCGGCGGCGGCCACGTAGATGACGTCGACCGGCGATCGCCGCGTCATTTCGTGGCCTCGAGCGCCAGGCTCTCGAAGTCCAGCAGGCCCGGCGGATAGCGCGCCTCGTTTTCGATGTCGGTCAGCGCCGCATGGTCGCTCTCGCCGAGCCGGCGCCGGACGACCTGGCCAAAGCCCGCCGCCTCGAGGCTCAGCCGCAGCGTTGGCTCGTCGTAGATGAAGCGATGACCCCAGGACCGCATGAAGGCGTTGGCGAGCGCGGCATCGGTCGGCGGATGGCCGGCCGGCAGATGTTCTTGAATGAAGTACTCGTAGTAGGCCTGCTGGACGCCTGAGCGAGGCTCGGACAACAGCGCGACCAGCGCGGCGAGGTTGGGCGTGACGATCCGGATCACGCCGCCCGGCTGCAGCACCCGGTGGCACTCGCGCAGCATCGATGCGGCGTCCGCATAGTCGATGTGCTCGATCATGTGCTCGCTGAACACGTAGCCGAACTCGCCATCGTCGAGCGGGAAAGGGCGGGTGGCGTCCATGTGGAAGACGCCGCCCGCAAGCTCGATGTCGGCGTTGAGCCAGCCGCCGAGCACCCGCCAGCCGCCGCCGATCTGCAGCTTCCGGCACGCCGAGGCGCCGCGATAGTCGCGCAGCAGCCGGTCATTGTCGCGGGTCAGCCGCCGGCGCAGCAGCCGCGCCTGGCGCCCGACGTCGGATCTGGAAGCGCTCTCGCGCAGCTCGACGAGGGTTGTCCTGAGGCTCATCGGGACGCGGCGGTTCCTGGCGCGGCTGGCGTAAGCGCGGGCTCCTGGCGAAAGCGCACCCAGCCCTTCCATTTGTTGAGCAGGCGTGACGGCCAGCCATTCTGCGCGCCCGGCAGCCGCGCCAGCCGCAGCAGCAGCGCCCCGCCGGCGGAGATCGTCGCCGGCGCGCGCATGCGGCGGCACGCCTCGCGCCACGAGCGCAGCGCTTCGCCCAGTCGCCCGGCGCCGACCCAGCGCTCCGCGGCGCCAAACTCCAGTCCCAGCAGGGCGCGCCGACGCGACCAGGAGAGCAGGCCGGCGCGTTCCACGTGCGCCAGCAGCTTGCCGGGAACGGCCTCGGAGCTGCGGATGACGTCGGGATCGTGGAAGTGCCGCGTGCTGGTGCGAGCCTCATCGAGCTGGGCGCGGACGTAATGATCCGTGGTCGGAGCGATCAGGTAACGCGGGCGGCGACAGAGGGCGCGGACGTGCAGCTCGAGGTCCTGCAGGCTTTGCAGGTCCTCGTCGAAGGCGCCGATGCCGGCGATGTACGACCGCCGCCAGATCGGGCCGGACGTCTGCCACGGGCAGTCGAGCGACAGGAAGCGCAGCAGGTCGTCGGCCGGGTCGAGGCGGTGGTAGGGCCGGCCCAGGTCGCCCGGCTGGTGCTCGAAGACTTCCGCGCGGAACACCGCGAAGTCGAGGTCCGGGTTGCGCCGCATCACCTCGACGCGGCCGGCGAGGCAGCCGGCGGCCAGCACGTCGTCGTCGTCGAGGAACACCAGCAGATCGGCCCTGGCCAGGGCGATGCCGATGTTGCGGCAGACGTTGGCGCCGGCGTTGGGGCTCTGGCGGACCATGAAAGTGACGCGCGGGTCGGCGGCGGTGCGCTCGGCCATCAGTTCGGCGGTTTCAGCGTCGGCGCCGTCGCCGACGACGATGTGTTCCCAGTCGGGCAAGGTTTGCGCCGCCACGCAGTCCAGCGTCTCGCGCAGCAGCCGGGCGCGATTGCGCGTCGGCGTGATCACCGAGACGGCCGGTGTCGCCGTCATGCCGGCCGCCGGCACAGGAACACTTCGCGGAACACTGGATGGCCGACTGCGTAGAGCCGCTGCTCGGCCGGCGGCAGCGCGGCGGCGGTGAGCATCTCGCAGGCGAACCCCGCCGCCTCGATGCGCTCGGCGATGTCGCGGCCGTAGAGCCGCACGTGGTCCTCCTGCAGGAACCTCAGTAGACGGCCTTCATCGTCGGTGACCGAAGGATCTTCGAGCGTGGTCTCGCCGCCGATCGGCACCTGCAGCACCAGCTGGCCGCCAGGCGCCAGGATGCGGAACACCTCGCTCAGCGCCGCCATGTCGTCGCCGATGTGCTCCAGCACGTGCGAGCACCAGACCAGCGTGCGGCTCGCGTCCGGAAGGCGCGTGTCGGTCAGGTCCAGGCGACGCATGGCGGGGTGGTTCAGGTCCGCGTTCAGGTAGTCGCAGGAGAGCGAAACCAGCCAGGGGATCATCAAAGGCTCGGGCGCCATGTGCAGCACCCGGTGGCGTCCGGCGAGGCGATCGCCCAACAGCAGCCGCGCGACGCGATGGCGCTCCAGCGAGCCGCAGATCGGGCAGCTCGCATCACTGCGGCGCAGCATGCGGTTGCCGTACGGCTCGAACCGGAACCCGCGCCAGCCGCAGAGCGGACAGAGCCGCTCCTTGCGCACCAGACCGGCGAGCCGGCGCAGGCGTGGCCCGTTCAAGCGGCCGCGACCTCCTCGCCGAACAGCCAGCCGCGCAGCCGCGCGCGCTCGTGTTCCCAGCCGTAGTTGGCGGCGGCGCGCCGGTAGCCGGCCGCACCCAGATCGCCGGCGCGCTCGGGCGCGGCGAGGAAGGCCGCCGCCATCGCCCTGACGTCGCCCTCGTCGCACAGCAGGCCGGTCTCACCCTCGATCACCGCCTCCGGAATCCCGGAATGCCGTGTACTGACGACCGCTAGGCCATTGGCCATCGCCTCCTGGATGGCGGCCGGCAGTCCCTCCTCGTCGCCGGTTTCCGGGTCGGTCGTGCTATGTTGGACGAAGACCCCGCACTCGGCGAGCAGCCGGCGTTTCTCGGCTTCGGGCGCGGCGCCGTGCAGGCGGACGCGATCCTTCAGGCCGCACCCGGCGACGAACTCGCGGACCGCCGGGAACAGGGCGCCGCCGCCGACGAAGTCGAGGGTCAGCTCCGGGTCCTGGTTCGCCGCCAGCCTGAACGCCTCCAGCAGCAGGATCGGCGCCTTTTGCGGGACCATCCTTCCGATCGCCAGGAACCGCTTCGACGCGGCCGGCGGGCGTTGCGGGATCGTGGCGGGAATGTCGACCCCGCCTGGGTTCACGTGGATGTTGCCGGCCGCGAGGCCCATCGAGATCAGCCGCCGGCGGTGAAATTCGCAGCGGGTCAGCACCGCGCGGGCTGAGCGGTAGGCGAGGTAGCGGTCGCCGACGAGGCCGCTCTTGATGCTGCTGCTGAGGTCGAGGCCGTGGCCCTGGACCACGTAGGGCACGCCCATGGCGTCCAGCATCGGCACGAAGTCGACGAACTGGTCGAGATATTCGCCGAGCACGTATCCCACGCGATGGCGCTTCAGGAACCGGGCGACGGCCGCCTGCAGCAGCCGACTTCGGTCGGCCCCGGCGCGGCACGCGAGGCGCACCGGCAGCTGCAGCGCCCATTGGTCGGCGAGGAACGCCTCGCACGGCGCCTCGCCTTCGGCGCCTTTCAGGCGGCAGACGGCGACCGTCTCGCCCGGCGCCAGGTCCCTGAAGTGGCGCTGGATGAAGGTCTCGCTCACGGAGCGCAGCTGCATCGCGAAGACGGCGAGCTGGCTGTTCAACGCACCGCGGACCCGGGCGACAAGAACACGGTGCTACATGCCAACTTGAAACACCCGGCCCCAGATGCCGAAGTTGACGATCATCCACAGACCTTGATCGGCGGCGCGATCCCCGGCCATCGCCGCGTTGAGATAGCGGATCACGCGGTCGCGGTTGAACAGCTCGGGGAACTGGCCCAGCGTCTGATGCACGCCGTCTTCCATCGCTCGCCGGATTTCGCCGCGGAACCAGTCCTGTTGCGGCGTCGCGAAGCCGTTCTTGTCGCGCCGGGTCAGGATGGCGCGCGGGACAACGTCGTGCATGGCCGCGCGCAGCACCCGCTTGGTGTCGCCGCCGATGACCTTGTGCTGGTCCCACAGCCCGATGCAGAACTCGACCAGCGGGTGGTCGAGGAACGGCAGGCGCGCCTCGATCGAGTGCGCCATCGAGTTGCGATCCTCGTAGCGAAGCAGCTTGGGCAGGCTGAGGCCCAGCAGGTTGGCGACGCAGAGACCGCCGAGGTCGTCGACGGCGGCGACGTCATCTCGCTCCAGCGTCGCCGCGTAGGCGCCCTGCGCCGAGCGATGGGCGCTGGCGACCGCGTCGCTCAGCCTCTCCGTTTCCTCGGCCGGCCGTCGCCGCCGGCGCCATTGCCGCGCGAACTCGGGTAGCCGCGGGCGGTTCGGCACGGTCAGCAGCTGGCCGGCGATCGAATGGCCGTGCCAGACCTTGCGCTCCAGCAGCAGCTGCAGGAACCCGAACACGTCGCCCTGGCGCACCAGCGCGCCGGACTGCACCGGAAAGGCGTCGTAGTGGTAGCCGGCCAGCTGCTCGTCGGCGCCCTGGCCGTCGAGCATGACCTTGACGCCCTGACGCTGCGCCTCCTCGAACACGCACCACTGGGCGTACATGCTGGTGTTGTACTGAGGTTCGTCCTGATGCCAGGTGAGCTTCTCGGCGACGTCGAAAACGCCCTGCGCGGTGGGGTAGATGTAGTGCGGCTCGGCCCCGGCGGCGGCCACGGCGGCCTCGGCGAACGAGCGCTCGTCGATGCTCGCATCGTCGTAGCAGGCGGTCACGGTGTGCACCGGCACGGGGGCGCCGGCGCCCTGCAGGCGCCGCGCCATCACCGCGACGATCGAGGCGCTGTCGAGCCCGCCGGAAAGGCATGACCCGACGCGGACGTCGGCGCGCAGATGCAGGCGCACCGCGTCTTCGAACAGGCCGCGAAACCGCTGCGCCGCCTCGGCCTCGCTCATCTTCTCCAGCGGACGGCGTGGCAGCTCGTAGTAGCGCCGAGGCCCCAGCGCTTCCGGCCGCCAGTCGCGCAGATCGACGGTGAGGCACTGCCCGCCGCGCAGTTGCCGCGCGTCGGCGAACAGCGTCTCCTCGGTGTGGTCGGTGAAGCCGACGTCGAGGTAGTCGACCGCGCGCTCGAGGTTCATGCGGCGGCTGAAGCCGGGCAGGCCCAGCAGCTGCTTGATCTCGGAGGCGAAGGCGACGCCCCGCCGGGTGACGAAATAGTAGAGCGGCTTGATGCCGAAGCGGTCGCGCGCGGCGAAGAGACTCTGCCGCTCCCGGTCGTAGATGACGAAGGCGAACATGCCGCGCAGCCGCTCCAGCGCCGCCTCGCCCCAGGTCGCGTAGGCCTGCAGCAGCACCTCGCTGTCGGATTGGGTGGTGAAGCTCACGCCCTGCTTCGACAAGTCGTCGCGCAGCTCGAGGTAGTTGTAGATCTCGCCGTTGTAGGTGAGCCAGAACCGGCCGTCGGCGCTGGCCATTGGCTGGTTGGCGCGCGCGTCGAGGTCGATGATCGCCAGGCGGCGATGGCCGAGACTGACCGGCCCCATCGGGCTCTCGAACACCTGCCAGCCCTGCCCGTCCGGGCCGCGGTGGCGCACGATGTCGATGCAGCGCGGGTCGGGCTCGAACCCGGCGGACGCGAAGATCCCGCACATCTCGGACGCCTGCTAGGAGGACCGATCGCGGCTGGCCGCGTTCGGTCCGGCGCCCGGCAACTGGCGGGGCCGCGGGCCGATGCGGCGGAAGAACCTGGGATCGAAGCCGGGCTTCGCCGGCGGCGGCGGCCGGGTGAACGCCTTGCGGATCGACTGGCGCACCGCGAACGGCAGCACCAGCTTGGCCAGGCGGATCGGTAGTGGGCGGGGTCCTGCTGGCGCGGCCGCGGCCGGCCGATCCGCCCCGTTCCAGCGCACGACGTAATCGCTCTGTTGCGGCGGGCAGGCGAAGATCGGCTTGCGCTCGCTCCGCCGGGCGATGATGCACAGATAGACCGGCTCGGCGTTTAGCAGCGTCACCCGCTCGCGCACGTCCTGCGGGCGCCTGACCTCGTACCAGACGGCGTTTCGGGTCTCCTCGAAGGCCATCATCGTGCGCAGTTCGAAGCCATTGTCCGGCGAAAGCACGGTGAAATAGAGCTCGGGGCTGAACTGGTAGAAGCCGTGGCCGAAGAAGTTGTTGGCGGGCGTGATCGAGACGAAATGACCACCGACGCGCACCATCTCCATGCAGTTCTTGATGGCGTTGGGGAAGTTGAAGATGTGCTCCAGCGTGCCGCTGTCCAGCACGGTCGAGTACTGCTCGTGAAAGCGCTCGGGAATGGGCGCGTTCATGTCGTGCGTGAACGTCGCGGCCTCGAAGTCCGAGGCGTCGAACGAGTCGGTTCGCCTCGCGCCCAGGCGGGTGAAGAACGCCTCGGCAAAGCCGCCGTCGCAGATCGCATCGATCTCGCCGGCGGCCGGCGTCTCGCCGAAAGCGTCGAACACCTGGCGCATTTCGGCAGGCGTCACGAACAGTCCCTGCCGGCCGATCATCGCCATGTCTGTGAAGTCCACGCCCACAGACCTTGCGTGGAGCAGGAACTTGGCGCCGTGGACGCTGATGCCCATGCGTCAGCGGCGCCTGTCGGGACCCGCGCGCATCAAGGTCTCACCGCCATCCGGCCGGTGTAGTCGATGCGGAACATGAACAGCGGTTGCTTGCTAAAGTATTCGTCGACGGCCTTGCGGCAGCCTTGCCAGTGACCGTAGTCGTCGATGATCAGGACGCCCGACTTCGACAGGCGCGGATAGAGGTGCGTCAGCTCGTGCCGGGTGGACTCGTACCAGTCGGTGTCCAGCCTGAGCACGGCGATATCCGGCATGTCGTCGATCGGGATCGTCTGCAGCACGTCGCCCTGCACGAAGTGGCAGTTCTCCGCCGGGTAGCCGGTGGAGAGCAGGTTGCGACGCACGTCTTCGAGGCTGGCGTAGCACCACTCGTTGTGGTCGTCGGCCATCGAGTCGGCGTAGGGGCCGGCCGCATCGAGCCCGGCGTGATCAACATCGTCCGCCGTCGGTGCGGTCATCCCGGCAAAGGTGTCGAACAGATAGAGATCGCGGATGTCGCCCGTCTCGAGCAGCGCGAGCGCCGCCGCCATCATCGAGCCGCCGCGCCACACGCCGCACTCCACGATCGCGCCGGGGATGTTCGCGGCGGTCGCGTAACGAACGGCGTCGACCAGGGCCCCGATCCGCTCTGGGCTGGTCATGGTGAAGGGCGCGACGCGGGACAGAATCCCGGCATAGCCCGCCTCGCGCTCGAGCGGATGCGGCGGCGGCTCGGCGTCGAGGCGCTGGATGCTGTAGCCGAGCGCGCGCGCGGCTTTGCGCAACCCGGACTTCAGGGGTGGCGTCAGCGCCATGTCGAGCGATCCTGGAACACGACGCCGGGCCGCTCGGGCCAGCGAAGCCACGCGGCGCTCTGTTCGCCGCCCATCCGGAAACCCGGCAGCGCCTTGACCGCATCCCAGGCGAGCCGCCCGCCGGTCGGCGCGGCCCCGACGCTGATCAGATAGGTTCCGGGCGCCAGCGGCAGCGGGCCGAGCTCGCAGTGAACGCGGTGCGTTCCCGGCTCGACCGAGACGTAGTGGCCGTCGTCGGAGGACATGAACGTCGCGACGATCTCGAGCCGCTCATCGAGCACGTTGACGACGACGATCCCGTCCTCGACCGCCCGGTGGACGGCAAGCTCGACGTCGACCTGCACCGCCTCGCCCGGCTGGACCACCGCGCCGCCGAGCGGATCGCCGCCGACGCTCACCGCCTGGATGTCGACCCAGCCTTCGTCGCGGTAGGGGTGGCGGTAGGCCGAGATGTCGCCGGCGGCGAGCTCCGAACGCAGACTTCCGAGGAAGTGCGAGGCGACGTCGTGGCTCGGGCCGGCCATCGCCACCCTGCCGCCTTCGAGCAGGATGGCCCGGTCCGAGAGATCGACCACCGATGGCAGGTTGTGGCTGACGAGGATCACGGTGCGGCCGTGCTGGGCGACGTCCTGCATCTTGCCCAGGCACTTGCGCTGGAACGCCAGATCGCCGACCGCCAGCACCTCGTCGACGATCAGTATCTCGGGCTCCAGGTGCGCGGCGACCGCGAAAGCCAGGCGCACGTACATGCCCGACGAATAGCGCTTGACCGGCGTATCGAGGAACTGTTCGACCTCGGCGAAGTCGACGATCTCGTCGAACCTGGCGGCGATCTCGGCGCGGGTCATGCCGAGAATGGCGCCGTTGAGCTGGATGTTCTCGCGGCCGGTCAGCTCCGGGTGAAAGCCGGCGCCCACCTCCAGCAGGCTGGCGATGCGGCCGCGTATCACGGCGCGCCCTTCGGTGGGCTCGGTGATGCGGCTCAGCACCTTCAGCAGCGTGCTCTTGCCCGCGCCATTGCGGCCGATCACGCCCAGCACCTCGCCGCGCCTGACCTCGAACGAGACATCGCGCAGCGCCCAGAATTCCTCGACCGTGTCGCCGGTGACGATCTGGCGCCCGCGGACGACGTCGAGGGCGCCCCGCGCGGCGCCGCGCATGGACCTGACCAGCATCTCCCGGAACGACTCGGTTTCGCGCCCCGCGCGGTGGCCGATCAGGTAGCTCTTGCCGAGCCCCTCGACACTGATGGCGACGTCGGACATCGGCGCTTCGAACGGCACGTCAGAGCACGTCCGCGAAGGTCTTTTCCAACTTGCGAAACTGGGCGAGGCCGATCCACAGGCTGATCGCCACCACCGTCAGACTGATGGCGAGCTCGCGCCAGTCGATCGCCGCGCCCAGCAGGCACCAGCGGAAGCCGTCGATCACGCCCACCATCGGATTGAGCGCGTAGACCAGCCGCCACTGCGCCGGAATCACGCTCGAGCTGAAGCCGACCGGCGAGACGTAGAGCCCGAACTGGACCAGGAACGGGATCACATAGCGGAAGTCGCGATAGCGGACGTTGACCGCGGTGATCCACAGCCCGGGGCCGAGCGAGGCGAGCACGGCGACGAGCGCGAACAGCGGCAGGAACACGACCCGCCAGTCCGGCGCGAACCGATACCAGGCCATCACCACCGCCATCACCGCCAGGCTGATGAAGAAGTCGACGAACGCCGCCACCACCGTCGCCACGGGCACGATCAGGCGCGGGAAGTAGACCTTGCCGATCAGGTTGGCGTTGCTGACCAGGCTGTTGGCGGCGTCGGAGAGGGCGGTGGCGAAGAAGGTCCACGGCAGCATGCCGGCGAACACCAGCAGCGGGTAGGGAACCCCGTGGCTCGGCAGTTTGGCGATCCGGCCGAACACGATGGTGAAGATCAGCACGGTCAGCACCGGCCGGATCACCGCCCAGGCGACGCCGATCGCGGTCTGCTTGTAGCGGATCGCCACGTCGCGCCAGGCCAGCACCTGGAACAGCTCGCGATAGCGCCAGAGGTCGAGCCAGTAGTTGCGGTCGACCCGGCCAGGCTCAAGGATCACCTCGCTCATCGCCGCGCCGCGCTCATTCGTGGACGAAGATGATCTTGCTGCCATGGCTGGCGAAGGCGAATGGCGTCTCGCGCAGGCCGCCGAGCGCGGCCCGCACGGGGTCGTGGCGCTCGGGCGGGGCCAGGAACATCAGGAACCCGCCGCCGCCGGCGCCCAGCAGCTTGCCGCCTTCCGCGCCCGCCGCCAGCGCCGCGTCATAGGCCAGGTCGATCGCCTCATTGCTGATCCCGCTGGCGAGGCCGCGCTTCAGCCGCCAGGCTTGGTGCAGCATGGCCCCCAACGGCTCGATGTTGCCGCTGCACAGCGCCTTGAACGCCGCCTCGGCGAAGCAGGTCAGCTCCCGGGTGTCGCTGAGCGCGGACTCCTCCGACGCCAGCTTGGCGGACTGCTCGGCCAGCAGCGCCGAGGCCGAGCGCGTGGTCCCGGTGTAGAAGAACAGCAGCCGGCGCTGCAGCTCGCCCAGCGCGTCCGGCGGACAGATCACCTTGGTCACGTCGACCGTCTCGTCGGCGTGGAAGCGGATGAGGTTGAGGCCGCCGAACGCCGCGGCGTACTGGTCCTGCTTGCCGATCGGCTCGCCGCAGCGCTCGAGCTCGATCAGGCAGGCCTCCTTGGCCAATTGGTCGGCCGGGGCGTGGCGGCCGTGGTAGGCGTGGAGGGCGTTGAGCAAGCCGACGGTGAAGGCGCTGGAGGAGCCAAGCCCCGTGCCGCGCGCCGGAATGTCGGCCACCGAGGTGATCTCGACGCCGCCTTGGATGTCCAGCAGCGCCAGCGCCTCCCGCACCAGCGGGTGTTCGACGTCCTGGGCGCGGCTGACTTCCTCGGTGCGCGAATAGCTGACCCGCACCGCATCGTCGAACTTGCGGCTGACGGTGACGTAGACCGACTTGTCGATGGTGGTGGAGAGCACCGCCCCGCCGTGGCGGCGATAGAACGCCGGCAGATCGGAGCCGCCGCCGAACAGGCTGACGCGCAAGGGCGTGCGGGAGATGATCATGCCGCCACCGCTGCGGCTTCCCGCGCGATCCATCTGGCGGCCGCCAGAACGTCGTCGGCGACGTGGTCCGGGTGCGCGTCGAAGCCGCCGTCGCGGCCCGCGAAGCCGGTGCGCACCAGGATCGAGCGCAGGCCCGCCCGCCGCGCGGTCTCGATGTCGCGGGTATGGTCGCCGATCATCCATGAGCGCGCTGGATCGATGGCGAGGTCGCGGCAGGCGCGCTCGATCAGGCCGGGCGCGGGCTTGCGGCAATCGCAGGCGATCTTCAGGTCGGGCCGCTCGCCGGCGAAGCCGGAGTCCGGATGGTGCGGGCAAAGATAGATCGCGTCGACGAAGGCGCCGGCCTTGCCCAGCTCCCATTCCAGCTTGCGATGCACCCTGGCGATGTCGGCCTCGGTGGCTTCGCCGCGGGCGATGACGGACTGGTTGGTGACGACCACCAGCAGGAAGCCGCTTTCGCGCAGCGCACGCAGGGCTTCGGCGGCCCCCGGTAGCAGCGCCAGTTGTTCTGGCCGGCTGAGATAGCTGCGCTCGACGTTAAGCGTGCCGTCGCGGTCGAGGAACACGGCCGCGCGCCCGCCCTCCGGCTGGCGGATCCGGCCAGCGCGCCAGTCGCGCTCGACCCGTTCCAGGCGCGCCGGCGTGCCCATGTCCTTGATGTATTCGCTCGAGCGGTAGGCCAGCACGCGCGCCTCGCTGCGGACCAGGCCAGGGAGGATGTCCCGGGTGAAGTCGAGCCTCGCCGCGCCGGCGAACGGCCGCAGGGCGTCGCGGCGGACGGCGTAGAGCGCGGCGTTGACCAGGTTGGCGAAGTATTCGTCCTCGGGGTGGGGGCAGGGCCGGATGGCGGTAACCCGATCGTGCTGATCGACGTCCAGCAGGTCGGAGTCGAACGGGTGGTCGTTCGGGTGGGCGAGGGCGGTGAAGTCGGCCGCGCGGTCCAGGTGGAAGGCGCCGAAGCGACGCAAGTCCACCTCCGCAATCACGTCGCCGTAGAGCACGAAGAACTCGGCGGGCAGCTGGTCCAGCGCCGCAACCAGGGCGCCGGCGTTGCCCTGCGGTGCGGTCTCTACCAGCGTCCGGACAGCCAGGCCGAACCGCGAGCCGTCGCCGACGAAGGCGGTGATCTGGTCAGCGAGGTGGCCGGCGAAGAGGGTGACGTCCGTGACGCCCGACCTGGCCGCTAGCTCGAGCTGATGCTGCAGGACCGGTTTGCCGCCGATTGGGATCAGCGCCTTGGGCACGTCGGCGAACGCTGTCGCGGCCATCCGCGAGCCGCCCCCGCCGGCGACGATGGCCAGGTGCTCGATCCGCTCCGCCATGTGGTTCAGGCGTCCTGGCCCACAGCCGCACTCGCCGTCAGCTCGTCGGCCGCGCGCAGCACTGCCTGGTCCGAGCTGAGTTGCGGGCGCCAGCCGAGCCGCGCCAGACGTTCGGTCGAATAGGCGAAGCGCGGCACGTCGCCGACCCAGCCGCGGTCGCCGCCGGCGTAGGCGATCGGCGTACCGGGGGCCATCCGATCGATGATCGCCTGGGCCATGAAGCTGACGCGCGTCCCCTCGCCGTCGGGGCCGATGTTGAAGAGGTTGCGGCGCGCCTGAGCGTGAGCGGTGATGAAGCGCATCGCCCCGATCAGTTCGGCGACGTGCAGGTAGGGCTTGGTCTGCGCGCCGTCGCCGAGCACGCGCAGGCTGGCCGGCCGGAGGGCGAGCCGGGCGACGAAGTCGTGCATCGCGCCGTGGGTTGTTCTTGGGCCAACCACGTTCGGGAAGCGGAAAATCCAGATCCGCTCGAGCTGGGTCTCGGCGGCGGCGCTGACCAGCGCCTCGCCCGCGAGCTTGGCGGCGCCATAGCCGGAGATGGGCAGCAGCGGTCCAAGGTCTTCGGTCAGCACCCGGTCGGTCTCGCCGTAGACCGCCGAGGTCGAGGCGAAGGCGAGCGCCTTCGCGCCCACTGCCTCGGCGGCCCGCAACACGGCGAAGGTCGTGGCGAGCGTGCGCACGAAGTCGAGCGACGGATCGGCGACGCCGGCGGCGATGTCGCTGTTGGCGGCGAGGTGCCAGACGATGTCGGGCGGGCCGGCGGCGCCGCAGAGCTTGCGGAACGCGTCTGTCGCCACGCGGGGATCGCTGACGTCGGCCTCGACGAAGCTGAAGCCGGCCTGGCGACGGGCGTCGGCCAGGTGCTCGCGGCGGCCGAGGTAGAAGTCGTCGACGCCGGCGACCTCATCGCCGTCGGCCAGCAGGGCGTCGGCCAGCTGGCTGCCGACGAAGCCGGCGACGCCGGTGATCAGGTGGCGGATGGCGACACCTGGGGAGGCGGGTTGGCGTTGAGCCACCGCATGCAGATATGGCCGACGACCAGCTGCAGGTCCTCGGCGATCTGCATGTCGTCGATGGCGAAGTGGATGGCGTGCTGGGCCAGCGCTTTGCAGCGGCCGCCGGAGAAACCGAGGATGGCGAAAGTGGCCATGCCCCGCTCGGCGCCGACCGCGAGCGCCGCCACCACATTGGGCGAATTGCCGCTGCCGGAGAGGACGATCAGCACGTCGCCCGGGACAGCCTTCACCCGCAACTGCTGGGCGTAGATCTCGTCGTAGCCGAGGTCGTTGGCAAGGCACGTGAGCACGGCCGGATTGGCGCTCAGCGCCTCGACCTTGAGGCCGCCGCCATGCGCGACGCCGGCGCCGTAAAGGAGGTCGTTGGCGAGATGGATGGCGTTGCCGGCGCTGCCGCCGTTGCCGCAGAGATAGACCGTGTTACCCCGCGCCCAGCAGTCGCGCAGCGCCGCGCCGAGGATCGGCACAACCTGCATCGCCTCCATCTCCAGCGCCCGATTGAGGTCGCGCCGATAGCCGGCGATCAAGTCGCGCATGTCCGGGATGCTGGTCATGCCGGTCCGGCGCCTGCTGGCTTCGTCGCGGTGGCGAAGAGGAAGGTGCCGCGCCTGTGGACGGCTTTGGCGATGTAGCGGTCGGAGAACAGCGGCCGCACCAGCTTGCGCAACGCCGACGGCAGCGGCACGGCGTCGGTCTCGAGGCCGAACACCTGCAGGTCCACGTCGTCGAAGAAGGTGCGGCAGAGGTTGGAGAGCGAGTCCTTGGTGAAGTAGCGGGCGAGGTAGCCGTCAGTGCTCCGCCACAGCAGCTCGTCGAGCGACCGGCCGCGCCAGAAGCCGAATAGGTAGCGGCTGACGATCACCGCGTACGACTGCATGCCGTCGAGGCTGTAGACCATGAAGCGCAGCTCGCCGCCGGGTTTCAGCGCATTGTAGAGATTGCGCAGCACGCGCCCGGTCCGCGACGAGTGGTGGATCACGCCCCACGACCAGATGAAATCGTATTCCTCGCGGGCGTCCAGGATCTCGGCGTCGAGTTCACGTACGTCCGCGGCGATGTCCTTCAGCGCCAGCCGCGCCCTGGTGGCGGCGACCGACTTGGGCGAGATGTCGATGGCGGTGACCTGGGCCCCGGCCCTGGCCATCAGCTCGGTGTGCAGGCCCATGCCGCAACCGACCTCCAGCACGCGTTTGCCGGCGATCTGGTCGAAGGGGATGATCTGGCCGAACGGCCGCTCGGTGTGGGCGAAGTGGCGGGCCGACTCGATAAAGCGGCGGTCGACCTCGTCGAACCATTCGCGGGAGAATTCCTGGCGGACGATCTTGTCCTTCCAGTCGTAGGACATCGTGTGCTCGGTCCACCAGGTCTTGTTGCCTGCCTGAGCGTCGCCGGCTGAAGCGATTACGGCGTCGGACGTGGCCTTCATCCGTGCACCGGTTCGCGCGCCGGCGCCAGCACGCCGGCCGCCGCTGAGGCGCCGAGGAAGCGGCGGCGGAACGCCGAGAAGCAGAACTGGCTGGACCAGCGCTCGTAGGCAGCGCGCGACAGCGTCTCGAACAGCCGCTCGTCGGTCAGCACCGCGACGATGCGATCGGCCACCCGCGCCAGGTCGGTGCGATCGACCGCAAACCCGGTCACGCCGTCGAGATTCACCTCGGTCGAGGCGTCGGCGTCGGCGCTCAGCACTGGCGCGCCGTGGCTCATGGCCTCCGCGAACACCAGGCCGAAGCCCTCGACGGTGCTGAGCATCGCGAACAGCCGCGAGCGGCGGTGCAGGGCGGCCACCTCTTCCTCGGCCAGCTGCCCGAGCACCTGGATCGAGGCGGCGGCGGGCGAGGCGGCGGCCAGCGCGCGCAGCTGGTCCAGCCGCTCTCCGCCGCCGACGAAGCACAGGCGGGCGTCCGGCACTCTCGCGACGACGGCGGGCCACGCCGCGATCAGCAAGTCCTGGCCCTTGGCGAACATCGCGTCGTTGCGGCCCACGAACAGCACCAGGTTCTCGCGCTGGGCCGCGGTAGGCGCGCCGCCGGGGCCGCCGGCGTCGTGTTCGGTGCCGAGTAGGCAGCACTGGATGGTCTTCAGGCCCGGCAGGCTTTGCAGCAGGCGCTCGCCAGTGTGACGACTGTTGACGAACACGGCTTTGGCGCCGCGGATCGCCTTGGCGTAGTCAGGGCGCAGGTTGCCGGGCCACACCTCCCAGCCGTGAGCCCAGAGTGCATAAGGGCGGCCGACCAGGCTCAGCGGCGCGTGCGCCCGCGCCGTGCCGGCGAAGTCGTAGAACACCCAGTCGTTCCTCAGCGCGCCCAGCATGTTGGCGGCGACGAAGGCCGAGCGGTTGCCGGCGAAGGCGCGGCTGCGCACGGCGCCGACCGCCGTCGCGTCCTCGTCCTCGACCGCCAGAGCGCTGACACGGGCGTCACCGGCCAAAGCCATGATCGACAGCCGCGCGCAGCGGGCGATGCCGCCCGACCCGGCGGTCAGGAACTGCGCCGAAACCTGGATGTCCCGGTGGCTCAAGCGGCGGTCGCAAGCGCAGGCGCGAAACCCGCCGCCCCATCCGCGAACAGCCTTCGCGCCCAGCGACGCGAGGCGAGGCCCTTGGTCGGCGGCGTTCGATCGGCGGCCGCGGCGCCGGCCATCCAGTCGCCGGTCGGCACGCTGAATCCCGTCTTCGCGCGACCGACGACCTCGGCCGGCAAGGGCGTTGACGGCGCGGCGGCCAGCGCAGCCTTGCCGGCGCCGGGACGCAGGTGCGGCAGGCACGGGGCGAGGGCGCGCAGCAGCTCGATGTCCGCCAGCGGGGTGCGGATTTCCAGGCCGTGCGCCATCCCGGCCCAGTCGGCGTCGCGCAGCAGCTGGCCGCGCAGGTAGTTGCCGGACTCCAGCGCGCAGACGCGGCCGACGTCGCTGCCCGGATCGGGATCGAGGCTGGCGGCGAGTCGCGCGAATATATCGAGGCGGCGCAGGCCCTCGCGGGCCATGTCGGGTCCGATCAGCGCCGGCAGCTCGTGGGGCAGGAACAGCGCGCGCCGCAGCAGGTAGACGCCGGCCCAGCTGCCGGCGAACTCCAGCATCCCGGCCGCCTTGGGTCGCTCGCGCAGCACGGCGGGCGCCAGCGCCTGCAACACGCCGCGCGACAGAGGGCCGACGCCCGGAATGCCGGCCAGGCGGCCGAAGCGCCGACGCCAGCGTGGCAGATCGATGAAGCTCGGATAGCCGGCCAGCAGCTCGTCGCCGCCGAGGCCCGAGATGGCGACCTTCAGGCTCGCTTCCTTCGCCGCCTTGGCGACGAACCAGGTGTTCACGCCGTCGATCGACGGCTGATCCATCGCCTCCAGGATGGCCGGCAGGTCGGCTTCGAACTCGGCGCGATCCACCCGCCGCACCCGGTGGCGCGCGCCGTAGGCGGCGGTGACCTCAGCCGCGAGCGGCGCCTCGTCCTCGGCCGTGCCCTCGAACTCGGTGAAAGCGAGGGTGATGGCGCGCAAGTCCGCCCGGCTGGCGTCGCGCATCAGTCCGAGCATCGCGCCGGAATCCACGCCGGCCGAGAGGAAGGCGCCGACCTCGACGTCGGCTAAGAGGTGCGCCGCGACGCTGTCGGCGACGGCCGCCCGGACCCGTTCGCCGAGCTCGGAAATCGCCGCCGGGTCGGCCGCGGCGTCGGCCAGGATCGCGGGGATGCGGGCGAACAGCTTCGGTTCCTGAGCGCCGGCCGCGTCGATCCACTGGGTGCAGCCGGCCGGCATCGCGCGGATGCCGCGGTAGAGCGTGAAGGGCTCCGGCACGTGGCCGAACAGGTGGAAGCCGGCCACGCCAGCGCTGTCAGGCTCGCGGGACACCGCGCCATCGGCCAGCAGCGCCTTCACCTGCGAGGCGAAGCGGAGCGTCTGGCCATCGTCGCTGACATAGAGCGGCTTGATGCCGTAGGGGTCGCGGGCGAGGAAGACGCCGCGCCGCGCGCCATCCCAGATCGCCAGGGCGAACATACCGCGCAGCGCGCGCACCATGTCTGCGCCGTCGAGCGCGTAGAGGTGCAGCAGCGCCTCGGTGTCCGAGGTTGTGCGAAAGCGCACGCCGCGGGCTTCCAGCTTCGCCTTCAGCTCGGGGAAGTTATAGATCTCGCCGTTGTAGGTGATGATGAACCGGCCGTCGGCGCTGGTCATCGGCTGGGCCGCGCGGTCGGTCGGATCGATGATCGCCAGGCGCCGATGGCCGAAGCCGCAGCGGCGGTCATCGCTCCACCACAGCCCTGACCCATCCGGGCCCCGCGCCGCCATCGCGTCGCGCACCGCCAGCAACTCGCGCTCCGACGGGGCCGGGGCGGCGGCGCCGTAGGCGAAGACGCCGTTCACGCCGCACATGGCGCGCTCCGCATCAGGACGCCGCGCCCTCGAGCGGCGGCGCGGGCTGGCCGCGCTGGCGCCAACGCCAGGCTGTGTCGATGATGTCGTCCAGCGAGCTCAGGCGCGGCGTCCAGCCCAGCTCGCGCCCGGCCCTGCTCGCGTCGGCGGTCAGCACCGGCGGATCGCCGGCGCGACGCGGGCCTATCCGGATCGGGATTTCGCGTCCCGTCACCCGGCGCGCGGCGGCGATGATCTCCAGGTTCGACAGGCCTCGCCCCGTGCCGAGGTTGAAGGCCCGGAAGCCGGACGCGTGATCCAGCGACTGAAGGGCCGCCACGTGCGCGTCGGCCAGGTCGGTGACGTGGACATAGTCGCGGATGCAGGTCCCGTCCGGCGTCGGATAGTCGTCGCCGAACACGGTCAGCGGCGCGGCGGTCGCCGCCGCCTCCAGCACCAGCGGGATCAGGTGGGTTTCCGGATCGTGCGCCTCACCGATCTCGCCGTCCGGATCGGCGCCGGCGGCGTTGAAATAGCGCATGGCGACGGCGCGAAGGCCGTAGGCGACGGCGTAGTCGCGCAACGCCTGTTCGACCAGCAGCTTGGTCACGCCATAGGGGTTCACCGGCGCCTGCGGCGTGTCCTCACCAATCGGCTCTGCCCCGCGGACGCCGTAGGTGGTGCACGAGCTGGAAAACACGATCCGGTCCACGCCGCCAGCGCGCATCGCCTCCAGCAGCGCCAGGCTGCCGACGACGTTGTTGCGGTAGTAGGTGGCCGGATAGGCCACCGACTCCCCGACATAGGCGAAGGCGGCGAAATGCATCACCGCGATCGGCTGATGGCGGCGGATCACCACCTCCAACCGCGCTTGGTCGAGGAGGTCGCCGCGTTCGAACGGACCCCACTTCACCGCCCACTCGAACCCGCGCGAGAGGTTGTCGTAGACCACCGGCGTCAGGCCGGCGGCCGCCAGCGCCTTGCAGGCGTGCGAGCCGATGTAGCCGGCGCCGCCCGTGACCAGGACCGTCGTCGTCAAGGCGCGCCCCCGAGCCTCAGGAACCGGCGAGCACGAACTGTGAAGCCTTGCCCAGGGGCTTGGCGAACAGCGCGTAGTCCACCAGGCCGGCGCCCAGCCAGCGTTGGCGGGAAGCCAGGGCCTCCAGATTGTGCCGCAGCCGCGCCGCCAGATCGACCGTGCTCAGCCCGCCGTCGGCCATGTCGACCAGCACCTTCGGCACATGGGTGACGTTGAAGTCGGCAAGCTCGAGCGCGCGCAGCATGAAGTCGTAGTCGGCGGCGACGCGATAGCTGAGGTCGAAGGCGCCGACGCGGTCGATGACCTCGCGGCGGCAGTAGAACGTCGGGTGCGGCGGCATCCAGCCGCGCCGGAACGCCCCTTTGCGCCAGGGGGACGCGCGCCAGCGCCGCACCACCCGCTCGCGCCTGGCCGAGTCGACGTAGTCGAGATCGCCGTAGCAGATGTCCGCCTCGCCCAGTGCGGCGGCGATGGCGGCCAGGGCGCCCGGGTCGTGAAACCGGTCGTCGGCGTTCAAGAAACCGACCGCCTCGCCGTCGAACGCGCGCAGTCCCTTGTTCATGGCGTCGTAGAGGCCGTGGTCCGGCTCGCAGATGATGCTCAGTTGATCGCAAGCATAGCCGCGAACGATCGACATGGTGTCGTCCGTCGAAGCGCCGTCGACCACGATGAGATGCTTGGCCGCATAGCTCTGGGCAAAGAAGGACGACAGCGTCTCGCCAATCGTGGCGGCGGCGTTGCGGCAAACCGTGACAACAGATAGGCGCACGTCTGGGTCGCTGTTTCGCACTGTCCAATGTAGCCGCCGGCCACGCTACCGCACTTCGGGTGACTGGGGGGTCATCCGCTGGTCTATTGCGGCGCGCGCCGGCGATCTCCGCCCCGGTAACCTCCGCCGTGAGGACGAAATCACGATGGAATTCAACCGGCTTGCTTGTCTACCAGCAGTCGGCGCCGCCGCAAAGCGAGCCGGGCGGGCCGTCGGGCCTTCCGCGGGCTAGTCAGAGGCGCTCAGGAAATCGCGGGTCACCGAGACGGCGACCTGGCGCTCGATGATGTCGAGCAGCACGCGCACGCGGCCCGCCTCGTCCAGACGCTCGATCACCGCCAGCTTGTCGGCGAAGGCGCCGGCGATGATGCGCACCTTCTGCCCGGCCTGCAGCGGCGGCCCGGTGAGGACGCCGCGTTCGTCGGCCGCCTCGATCAGCGCCTCGACTACCCCATGCGGCACAGGCGTCGGGCGGTCTTCAGGACCGATCAGGTGGGAGACGCCGAGGGTGCCGTTGACGCTGCGCCAGCGGTGCCTGGCGAGGTCCAGCTCGACGAACAGGTAGCCGGGGAAGTAGGCGCCGAGGGCCACGCGGACCTTGCGCGCATGGCGCACGGTCTTCAGCTGTTTGGGCAGGAAGGTGACGAAGCCTTGCCGCTGCAGCTGTTCGTCGGCGAACACCTCGCGGCCGGTGAGCGCGCGCACCAGACGCCAGCGCGGTCCTTCCTCCGACGGCAGATTCGGCGCGGACACCGCCTCAGTGGACATGGGCCGCCGCAAAGTAGTCGATCGTCGGCCGCAGCCCCTGGGTCAAGGCGATCCTGGGTGACCATCCGAGCACTGAGTTCGCCAGGCCAACGTCGGGCTGGCGTTGTCGCGGATCATCGGCGGGGAGCGGACGGTATTCGAACGCCGACTTCGAGCCGGTCATTTCCAGCACCAGATCGGCCAGTTGGCGGATGGTGAACTCGGATGGATTGCCAAGGTTGATCGGCCCAGTGACCTCAGGCGGGCTCTCCATCAGCCGGATCAGGCCGTCGACCAGATCGTCGACATAGCAGAACGAGCGGGTCTGCTGGCCCTCGCCATAGATGGTGATCGGCTCGCCCCGGAGCGCCTGCATGATGAAGTTCGACACCACGCGACCGTCGGCGGGATGCATGCGCGGCCCGTAGGTGTTGAAGATCCGCGCCACCTTGATCTCGAGGCCGTGCTGGCGGTGATAGTCGAAGAACAGCGTCTCGGCGCAGCGTTTGCCCTCGTCGTAGCAGGAACGTGGCCCGATCGGGTTGACGTGGCCCCAATAGTCCTCGGTCTGCGGGTGCATGGCCGGGTCGCCATACACCTCGCTGGTCGAAGCCTGCAGGATTCGACACTTCAACCGCTTGGCCAGGCCCAGCATGTTGATCGCACCGTGCACGGACGTTTTCGTCGTCTGCACCGGGTCGTGCTGATAGTGGATGGGCGAGGCCGGGCAGGCGAGATTGTAGATCTCGTCGACCTCGAGGTAGAGCGGGAAGGTCACGTCGTGACGGATGAACTCGAACCGCGGGTTGCCCTGCAGATGGTCGAGGTTGCGCTTCGAGCCGGTGAAGAGGTTGTCGACGCAGACCACCTCGGCGCCCTGGACCAGCAGCCGGTCGATCAGGTGGGAGCCGAGGAAGCCCGCCCCGCCGGTGACGAGGATCCGCTTCTGGCTGTCGTACTTGCGGCTCACGCGTTCGGCTCTCGCTCGCTGTTGCGGCTCGTCAGATCGACCGCGACCGGCCCCGTCGTGAGCCGGCGTCACAAGTTGCACGGCGCGGCGCGCCGGTGGAAGTCTCTTCGTCGGATCGGCGAGCCGAGGGGCGCTGCCTCCCGCCGATTCGTTACCGGTTGATCGCCCCTGAAAATGAGGCGATGGAGTCATAGCCACGATCGTTGCAGGCGGGATCGATGTACGACGCATGGCTGCAACTGACGCGGGGAGGCCTGTTGCTTGCCGGCGCCCCGTTTCTAGCCACGGCCGTACTCGTGTTTCTGCTGAGGCCAGTCGCCCGGCGCTTCGGCCTGGTCGATCATCCAGGTTTGCGCAAAACCCACTCGGCGCCGACGCCGCTGGTCGGCGGCGCGGCGATCACCCTGGCCGCGCTGGCGACCGCTGGGTTCGTGCTGCCGTTGACGCGGGACGTGGTGGCGCTGGGCGCCGCCAGCGCCCTCATGCTGGTCGTCGGCACGATCGACGATCGCTACGACATTAACTGGCGCATACGGATCACCGCGCAGGCGGCGGCCGCGGTGGTGCTGTTCACCTGGGGCGGGGTGCGGGTCGAGTGGATCGGCGCGCCGCTGGGCTTTCCAGGCCACACGCTGGGCGCGCTCTCCTTGCCGTTCACGGTGTTGGCGACGGTCGGCATCACCAACGCGATCAACTGGGCCGACGGCGTCGATGGCCTGGCGGGGACCTTGTGCCTGGCCGCCTTCGCGATGTTGATCGCCGCCGCGATCTACGCCGGCAACGCGCCGCTCGCCGATGATCTGGTGCTGATGGCCGGCTGCGTCATGGGCTTCCTCGCCTACAATCTGCGCACGCCCTGGCGGCCGCGCGCCGCGGTGTTCCTCGGCGACGGCGCCGAGATCCTCGGCCTGTGGATCGCGTGGGCGTCGTTCCGTCTCACGCAGACGCCCGGACATCCGGTCACGCCGGTGCTGGCGCCGTTCCTGATCGCGCCGCCGGTGATCGACTGCCTGGTGCTGATCGTGCGGCGCCTCCGAGCCCGGCGCTCGCCGTTCTTCGCCGACCGCAACCACCTGCATCACCACCTGCTCGACGCGGGCTTCTCGTCGACGGCGGTGGTCGCGATCCTCACCGGGCTGACGCTGGCGGTCGGCTTCGCGGCCGCGAACGCCCGCCGCATCCACGTTCCGGAGCCGGTGTTTCCGGTGGTCTACCTGGCTGCCGCCGCGGCCTACTTCCTGGTCTCCCAACGCCGCGGCGACCGCCTCGCGCCGCCGCCGGAGGCCGAGCCGCAGGTCGTCGTGCGATCATCCGCCAGTGGGCCGACGCGTCCGGATGCTGTCCTCGCCTCGCCGGCGCGGGGTGAAGGGTCGGAGCGGTAGGCTCGGCCCGCTTGACGCCCGGCGAGCGGCCGTCCTTATGCCGACAGATGGTTCATTCCACGTCAGATCGCGCGCGCCTGATGTCCCTCTCGGCGGACGGCCGGTAGCCCAGGCGCGCCATCATCGATCCGTGTACGGATTCTATGCGATGCACTTGCTCTGCGTTCAACTCGCTCCGCCAGCCTTGGCTCTGGCCCCGCCGGAAGAACAATGTGGCGGCGTTCCGAGAGCGCCACTCCACAAAGCCGCGCTCACGCTCC
>Ga0209415_10002205_pt1 | contig 36701 bp, 32 predicted proteins | sample PeaSoiSIISIP2007_FD_187696 | JGI IMG/M metagenome (GOLD analysis project Ga0209415, IMG submission 187696) | Peat soil microbial communities from Weissenstadt, Germany - SII-SIP-2007 (SPAdes) (version 2) | ecosystem: Environmental > Terrestrial > Soil > Wetlands > Peat | place: Germany... | reverse complement strand
CGAAGGAGATGTCTTGCGCCGCCTGCACCGAGCCCATGACCCGTCCGGTGTCCTGCTGCGGAAAGAAGCCCTTGGGAACGATGATGTACAAATAGATACTCAGGCCGGCCGTCGCAATGGTGATCAGCAGTGTTACGGGCTGGTGGCGCAGCACCCACCCCAGCGCGACCCTGTAAATCCCCAGCACCCCGTTGAAAAGCCGCTCGCTGAGCCGGTAAAACCAATTGTGGTGTTCCTCCTTGAGCGGTTGGAGGAATTTGGCGCACATGGTCGGCGTGGTGGTGAGCGAAACCAACAGGGAAACCCCGATGGCCGCGCTCAGAGTCACGGCAAATTCGCGAAAGAGCCGGCCGACGATGCCACCCATCAGGAGAATCGGAATGAAGACCGCCACCAACGACGTACTCATGGAGAGCACGGTGAAGCCGATTTCGCGGGCACCGCGGAAGGCGGCCTGCACGGGAGACATCCCCTGCTCAAGAAAACGAGTGACGTTCTCCAGTACGACAATGGCGTCATCGACCACGAAGCCGGTCGAAATGGCCAGAGCCATCAGCGAGAGATTATCCAAACTATAGCCCAGCAAGTACATCACGCCGAAGGTGCCAATCAGCGACAGAGGAACGGCAACGCTGGGGATGATGGTGGCGCGAAACGTGCGCAAGAAAGCAAAAACCACCAGGATCACCAGAATCACCGAAAGCAGCAACGTGATTTCAATATCGTGCAGCGAGGCGCGGATGGTGGTGGTGCGATCCATGACCACTTCAATGTCGATGGCGGGCGAAATTGAAGCCTTAAGCTCAGGCAACAGCGCCCGCACCCGGTCTACGGTCGCGATGATGTTGGCGCCCGGCTGGCGGAAAATGATAATGAGCACCGCGGGCTTGCCCCCGGATAGGCCGATGTTGCGAATATCCTCGACTGAATCGTCGACCTCGGCCACGTCTCCCAACCGCACGTAGGCGCCGTTATTGGAGCTGACGATCAGTGAACGATAGTCATCCGCGCGGGTAATTTGGTCGTTGTTGGTGATAGTCCAGGTGTTAATGGTGTTGCCTAGCTCCCCTTTCGGCTCGTGAGAGTTGGCCAAGCCTAACGTAGTGCGAACCTGAGCCAGCCCCACGCCGAGCTTGTTCAACAGCATGGGGTTGACCTCGGCGCGAACCGCGGGACGGGCTCCGCCTCCCACAAATGCCTGGCCAACGCCTTCTACCTGGGCCAATTTCTGCGACAGTATGGAATCGGCGGCATCATAAATGCGGGGCAACGGGATGGTGTCTGAGGTGAGGGCCAGGATCAGGACGGGAGCGTCGGCTGGGTTCACTTTGCGATAGGTGGGATTGCCCGGGAGATTAGCGGGAAGCTGGCTGCGAGCCGCGTTGATAGCGGCTTGCACGTCGCGGGCGGCGGCATCGATGTTGCGGTTCAACTCGAATTGCAGCGCGATGCTGGTCGAGCCCAACTGGCTTGACGAGGTCATTTGGTCCACGCCCGCAATACGGCCAAACTGGCGTTCCAGTGGCGTGGCCACAGCGGAAGCCATCGTCTCCGGGCTGGCGCCGGGCAGGCCGGCCGAGACTTGGATGACCGGAAACTCCACCTGCGGCAAAGGTGCGACGGGAAGGAAGTTGAAGGCTAATACCCCGGACAACAGCAGCGCGAAGGTCAGCAGCGCGGTGCCAACTGGACGCTTAATGAACGGGGCTGAGATATTCATCGGTTAGTCCCCAGTCGCGGGCTCCTCAAGGGGATTGCCAATGCGGTAGCGAGCGAATCTGTTAGCCAAGCGATCAAACCACAGATACACCACAGGAGTCGTGTACAGCGTGAGGAGTTGGCTGACCAGCAACCCGCCCACGATCGTGATGCCCAGCGGATGGCGCAACTCTGATCCCGTGCCGCTGCCCAGAGCCAACGGCAAGCCGCCCAGCAGCGCGGCCATGGTGGTCATCATGATGGGGCGGAAGCGCAGCAAACAAGCTTGAAAAATAGCCTCTTCCGGAGGCTTCTTCTCCACCCGCTCCGCCTCCAACGCGAAGTCGATCATCATGATGGCGTTCTTCTTCACGATGCCGATCAGCAGAATGATGCCGATCAGCCCCACAACATTTAGATCGTTGCCCGTCAAAAGCAGAGCCAGAATCGCACCCACGCCGGCGGAGGGCAGGGTGGAAAGAATGGTGATGGGGTGGATGTAGCTCTCGTAAAGCACGCCAAGCACGATGTAGACGGTGACGATCGCTGCCAGGATAAGCCAGGGCTCGGTCGAAAGTGAATTCTGGAAGGCTGCAGCCGTACCTTGAAAGCTGGTGTGAATGCTGGGAGGCAGTCCGATTTGCTGCTCGACCGCATCGATGGCCTTGGTGGCATTGCCCAGCGAGCCGCCGGGCGCCAGGTTGAACGACAGGGTCACCACCGGAAATTGGCCCTGGTGATTGATTGCCAGAGCGGCATTCGTGGTCTCGAAGTGGCTGAAGGTCGAGAGCGGAACCTGCGTACCCGTGCCCGCCTTCACGTAAATATCCTTCAGCGAGTCCGGGTTGCGCGCAAACTGAGGATTAACCTCGAGCACGACATGATACTGATTCAACTGCGTGAACATGGTCGAGACCTGCCGCTGCCCAAAGGCGTCGTACAGGGTATCGTCGATTGCTTGGGGCAGAATTCCCAGGCGCGAGGCGGTATCGCGATCGATCACCAGGTTCACGCCCAGACCGTTGTTCTGCTGGTCGCTGGCTACATCGCGCAATTCCGGCACGGCCTTCAGCTTTTCCAGCAGTCGCGAGGACCACACGCCTAACTCCTGCGCATCGGTATCCTCCATCGAATACTGGTATTGCGTGCGGCTTACCCGGTCTTCGACCGTCAGATCCTGCACCGGCTGCATGTAGAGAGTGATGCCTTGCACCTGGCCAAGTAGAGGGACAAGTCTGCGAATTACGTCGGAGGCCGTCGATTTGCGCTGGTCACGCGGCTTCAGGTTGATCTGGATGCGGCCGCTGTTGGGCGTGGTGTTGGTGCCGTCCACGCCGATGAACGAGGCCAGGGTGTCGACATCCGGGTCCTTCAAGATGACGCGTGCCAGGGCCTGCTGCCGCTCCTCCATCGCGGTGAAAGAGCTGTTCTCGGGCGCTTCCGAGATGCCCAGAATGACTCCGGTATCCTGCACCGGGAAAAAGCCCTTAGGCACGACCACGTAGAGAAAGAGGGTCAGCACCAAAGTGCCCACGGTGATGAACAGTGTGGTCCTCTGGTAGCGCAAAACAAATTTCAGAGTGCGCCCGTAGAAGGCGATGACCCGGTTGTAGAAACTTTCCGACGCAATGTAGAAACGGCTTTGCTTGCTGCCCTTGGGCCGCAGCAGCTTGGCGCACATCATGGGCGTCAAGGTCAGCGAGACGATGGCGGAAACCAGAATCGTTACCGCCAGAGTTACGGCAAACTCGCGGAACAGGCGGCCCACGATATCGCCCATAAACAGCAGCGGAATCAGCACCGCGATCAACGAAACCGTCAGAGAAACGATGGTGAAGCCGATCTGGCCGGCTCCTTTCAGGGCGGCCTCGAGCGGAGTGTCGCCTTCCTCCAAAAAGCGATCGATGTTTTCGATCATGACAATGGCGTCATCCACTACGAAGCCGGTGGAGATGGTCAGCGCCATCAGGGTGAGGTTGTTGAGGCTGTATCCCAACACATACATCACGGCAAACGTTCCCACGATGGAGAGCGGCACGGCGATGCTCGGAATGACCGTGGCTCTCAGGTTGCGCAGGAACAGGAAGATCACCATGACCACCAGCCCAATCGTGAGCATCAGCTCGAACTGGACGTCTTTGACGGAAGCGCGGATGGTTTGGGTGAGATCGATGAGGATGGAAACCTTGACCCCAGGGGGCATCGAGGATTCCAGCATCGGCAACAGCGCCTTGACCCGGTCGGCGACGCTGATGACGTTGGCGCCGGGCTGGCGCTGGATGTTCACAATCACCGCCGGGCGTTGATCCATCCAGGCGGCCTGCTGCACATTCTCCGCGCCGTCGGTGATGTCGGCAATATCGGAAAGCCGCACCGGGGCGCCATTCCGATACGCCACCACGATCGGCTTGTATTGGGCGCTGGATAGCAGTTGATCATTGGCCCCGATGGTGTATTGCTGGCGGGCGCCGTCGAGCACTCCCTTGGCCTGGTCCACGTTGGCTTGGCCCAGTGTGGTGCGAATATCCTCCAGACTCAGTCCGTAAGATGCCAGCGCGGTGGGATTCGCCTGAATGCGCACCGCCGGCTTTTGGCCTCCGCTGATCGATACCAACCCGACTCCCGGCAATTGCGAAATTTTCTGTGCCAGCGCCGTGTCCGCTAAGTCCTCGACCTTGGAGAGCGGTAAGCTATCGGAGGTCAAAGCCAGAGTGAGAATGGGCGCATCCGCGGGGTTTACCTTGCTGTAGATGGGAGGATTGGGCAAATCCCGCGGCAGGTATGTGGTAGAGGCGTTGATGGCCGCCTGGACCTCCTGCTCGGCCACGTCAATATTCTGATCGAGCTGAAATTGAAGGGTGATGACCGAGCTGCCCAGCGAACTGGTCGAGGTCATCTGGCTCAGGCCGGGGACCTGGCCGAACTGGCGCTCCAGCGGCGACGTCACCGAAGATGCCATGACCACTGGGTCGGCCCCGGGATAAAACGTCAGCACCTGGATGGTGGGGTAATCGACCTCCGGCAGAGCGGAAACCGGGAGCTGGCGGTAGGCGACGATGCCCACCAGCGTCAGCCCTACCATCAGCAGGGCCGTGGCCACGGGCCGAAGAATGAATAGGCGCGAAGGACTCATTGTTGCCCAGCTGGCGGAGCATCCGCCGGACGTTTTGGATTGGCGGTGGGAAGCTCAACTTTGCTGCCCGCCTGGAGTTTGTCCTGGCCGTCGGTCACGACCACTTCATTGGGAGCGAGTCCGCTGGAGACGGCAGCAACATTGTCTTGCGTGAGCGAAACAACGACAGGACGCATGTCCACCGTCTTGTCCGGCTTGACTACGAACGCGTAGTCGCCCTGCGGACCGCGCTGAATGGCAGCGGCGGGCACCACGGTTGCGTCCTTTCGCACCTCCAGTAGGAGACGGACATTCACAAACTGATTTGGCCAGAGCGCATTATCCTTGTTATCGAAGACAGCCTTCAGGCGGCCGGTGCCGGTGGACTGGTCAATCTGATTGTCAATCGTGAGCAGCTTGCCGGTGGCCAACTTGGTTTGATCATCCCGGCTGTAAGCCTCCACCGGAGGAGGGCCGCCGCGCATGTGCTGCGCCACACTCGGAAGACTGTCTTCCGGCAACGTAAATATCACGGCGATGGGCTCCAGTTGGGTGATCACCAGCAAGGGATTGGTATCCGTGGCATGAACCATGTTGCCGGGGTCGACCAGCCTCAGACCGATACGCCCGCCTACCGGCGCCGTAATATGGCAATACACCAGATTTAATTTGGCGTTCTCAACCGCCGCTTGGTCAGTGCGGACCGTTCCCTCCAGTTGGTCAGCCGTGGCTTGCTGGGTGTCCACCTGCTGCTGCGACATGGCACCGGAGTCCTGTAGCAGCCCCTTGTAGCGTTCGTAATTTAGTTTGGCGTCCCGCAACGAGGCCTGATCTTTGAAGAGCGTGGCCTGGGCCTGTTCCAGGGCGACTTGGTAGGGCCGGGGATCGATGAGAGCCAAAAGCTCTCCGGCTTTCACGTATTGGCCTTCTTTGAAATTCACCTGCATCAACTGGCCATCGACGCGGCTTTTGACACTGTCGGTGTAGTAAGCGGTGACCGATCCCAAGCCAGAAAGGTAGACCGGCAGGTCGCGGCGCTGCACCGTCGCAACCGCCACCGGCACCGCCGGAGCCGCCGCACCGCGGCTTGTCGCAGGTTGCGGATCGGCCGAGGCGCAGCCCAGCCAGGACGCACACAGCAATAGAACGGCCGAGAGCGGCAAGAATCGGGCGAGGCTACGCTCTATGGCGCGCGCTTTGTCCGAACTTTGTCGCCAAGGAAACCAGGGAGAACTCGTTATTATTTTAGGCATGTGGACATTGGTTTGGACGTCGGAATTCGTCCTCAGGTAACTGAATATTGTATCGTGGGATCGATCTTATGCCGGAAGGCTGAGATCGAGAACTGAATCTTTACAAAACTTTACTGTTTTTGATCTAGGCGCCGACTTTGTCCGGAGAGGTGCGGGCTACGCCGAGGCGCTCTTGGACATGGGCTGCGGCTCCCGGCTCTGCTCGAGCGATACCACACGAGTTTGCAGCAGTTCCTCGCGTGCGCGCATGGTCTCCAATTCCGTTTCTTTGGCCGCGAGTGCTGCTTGTAGTTCGATGATCCTGCGTCCGACCCGCACGCGCGCTCGCAGTTCCTCCGGTTCGAAAGGCTTGGTGACGTAGTCATCTGCTCCGGCACGCAGCCCTGCGAGAATGTCCGCGGAACTATTCTTCGCGGTTAGAAGGATGAGGTAGGCGCCGGAAATCCTGGGATTGGCGCGCACCTCCCGGCATACCTGGGGACCGGCCATCCCCGGCATCACCCAATCGAGGATCGCCAGCGTGGGCCCATCGTTCTCCTGCAATCTCCTGCATGCCGCAACCCCGTCTTCCACCGTGCTCACTTCGCATTCCGGAACCAACAGTTGTTGCAGGAGGCGGCGGAAGAAGGGATCATCTTCAGCGATGAGGACTTTCATGAGATTCTCCTGGCGCCTGGTTCCTGGGCAGTGGCATGCGGCGGGTGCGGCCGATGGTGTGCTGCATACGCAGCTGCTACCGGTCGGGTCGCGGCCGCGCAAAAAGGGTTTCGTTCTTGAAGGTGGCGCGCCATTCACTAGAAGTATCGTTCGCCACGGTGCGGAACTTTAGTTGTAAGGCCATCGGTAGCCGCTGTGTGGCCGTGCTGATGCGCGCGGCTCGTGCTTACGCCGAGATTCTTAGAACCCTCTAATGCCACCTGACAATCTGCGCGAACTTTCGAAGCCTTTCCAACGCAGCTCTGGAAGATTAGCTCGATCCTCAGAGTTCCTATTCGACCTGGTGGCCAAAAATATTCCAGGTACTACGCACCAACGTGCGTTCCATTTACTCCAAGGCTGCTAGAATCGCTGTTTAGCAATGAAAATTCGGACGACACGAACGCTGGCTGGTTTGCTGTTGGCGATGGGGCCTGGTTGGATCTTGCAAGGGATGTCGCAAACTGCGAATCCAGTGGCTACGATTCGACGGGTTGCGGTACTGAACCGCGGCACGAATTTTGAAATAGAAATCGAAGCCAGCGAGCCGGTCACGCCGCAGACTCAGGTGGTGAGCGGTCCCGACCGCTTGGTGGTTGATTTCCCACACGCGGTCCCCGGCAGCAGTCTGCGCTCGATGATGGTCAACGCCGGTGAGGTGAAGGGAATTCGGACCGGACTGTTCGCATCGAATCCGCCCGTCACCCGCGTGGTGCTGGACTTGAAATCGCCGCAGCGCTATCAGGTGTTTCCTTCGGGCAGAACGGTCATCGTAAAGCTGATGTCGGGCGTGAGTCAGGCGAGCTTGTCGACGCCGGCGCAGCCAATGATGGCCGCGAATACTCCTCCGCCCCAGCCCGCCGCCAAGCCCGCGCCTCGGCTGCAAGTCGACTTCAGCAACGGGAAGCTGCGGATTTGGTCGAACCATGCCAGCTTGGCGGAAGTTCTCCGCGAAGTGCAGCGCACCACCGGCGCCACGGTCGCGATCCCGGCCGGGGCCGATCAGCAGCCCGTGATCGCGGACTTGGGGCCGGCTCCAGCCCGCGAGGTGCTTACCTCGCTGCTGCACGGCTCGTCTTACAACGTCGTCTTGATCGGGTCCGGCCTGGATCTCTCGGTGGTGACCGGCATCCTGCTGACTCCCCGGGGACCGGAGGGGGTCGATATGCCGGCCAATTACGCTCCGAATCCGGCGCCTAGCGCCGCAGTAGCGCAGCCTGACCAGCCGCCGCTGCCGGAGATTGTTCCCGAGAACGCTCCGCCTCCGCCTCCAGATAACCCGCCGCCAGACAACCCGCCGCCTCCGGACACGAACACCCCTCCGCCGCAGTAGGCAGAGCCCACGAACGGCTCTCTGCCCGCCTTGCCCCCTACGGATGGATGAGACGCACGGGAATAGCGGAAACGCCGCCTCCAGAAACCGGAGTTCCGCTGGGTGTGGAACTACAGCCAGCCACGTTGACAAAGGTTACCTGTATATCCCCCCCGCCCACTACGCTATCGTCATGCTCAACGAAAGCCCGCATGAAGCCGGCTATTGTTATCGTCCCGCTCGCGGGCAAGGTCGTGGCGTTCGCGACTAGCAGCGTGACCATGGAATCGCTGGTGCTGATTGGCGTGTTCGTCCCTATTGTTCCCCCTAATACCAGAGAATTGCGATCTCCGGCTTTGACAAAAAGAGGACCATCATTGGCCAGAAACTGCACGTTGTCCAGTGTGTCTTGTCCGCCGACAGCCCCAGGGCCAGTCGCGTGAATGAGGCACTCCACGCCATCTCCCGTGTCCGTCCCATGACCGGCGGTATCGATGGTTATCGTTTCGCCGCAGCTATAAACCTGGTTATTGCAACAGTCTATGCTCTCCTGGTAATCGTTCTTACCCGTATCACAGGCCGGGCAGGGACTGCCTGCGGCCAGCGTCACTAGGGCCGTCACGTATGTTAGGTTGGCGGAGCTAGGCATACAGCCTCCTCCGCTGCCCAGGCATAGTTTAATGTTCTCTCCCACAACGACGTCCGGATTGGTGATGGCGCCAGTGGCGGCATTAATAAATGTGTTGCCGCCATCCTGAGGGTTCGCGTTAGCAACGATCCACGGCTTCACGCACTTCGGCGCGACGGGCACGGAGTGGCCTGAGGGATTGTAGGCCTCAGCCGTCGCCGCCGCTGACACCGTAGCCAAGCTCCGTCCAATCACCCAAATTCGGCCAAAGAAAGTCGGGATGTTCGTCCTTTGCACTTGGACAGTGAGTTGCACGTCACTGCTGCTGAAGTTGGGGCTGATCGCTGCGACCAATGTAGGCGCAACGCCGCCGACGGTGTCCTGGGCCAGGATCGCGTTGACCGTGTGGGTAGCCAATGTAGTGGCTATCGTCTGCAAGGTGCCGTTGCTGGGATTGTTCGTGACGCCAGAATCCACCATAGCCTTCGCTGCGGCCAAGGCGGCGGCGTCGGCGGTTCTTTGCATTTCGCCGCGCGCTACATACAGGGTCGTTAAGTCGATGGCCAAGGCTGCCATCGCGATCAGGATAACCATAGTTAGAGCAACCAGTGCCAGGGTCTGGCCGCGTTGGTTCGATCGCGTTCGCCGGATACGTTTGTCACGCATAACTTAGCCTCAATCCATGTTGGGTACGGCCGCAGTGGTAGTAATCAGGGGAGGGCCGTGGGCTGCGGAGCCCGAAACCAGCAACCCAATCACCCGATTAAACTCCCACTGGTAGGGATAGCTGATGCTGACCTGAGTGCAAACAATCTCGAGCGACCCCGGCACACCTGTGCCAGTAGCGGCAGCGAGCTGGCCGCGCTGAATTGTCAGTGTAAGCGTCCCCGGGCAGCCGCCTCCCGACGCTGTGTATTGCCAGGCTAGCGTGCCGGCGGAGGCGGCCGAGGCTCCGCCCAGCGCGCAGTCGTTGATCCCGGCGGCTTGCAGGTTGGAATCCACGAGATCACGGATGGCGGTAACGGAAAGTGGCGTGGCGGCCGTAAGATCGCTGGTCGGCGAACTTGCTCCGAAACGCGCGCCTTCGCGGGTGGCGGCGTTGAGCTTCTGCTTTATGTTGAAAGCTCCGCCGAAATCGAAAATTCCGACGACCAGCACTAACAGTAGCGGCAGAGTCACGGCGAATTCCACCAGCGCCACACCCTCAGACCCGCGAACGGATACGTAAGTCTTTCCCCGCGCCGTGGTACGAAATAGGCTACGGGAGAAGCGCATCAGTTTTCCCCCTGCATCTGCGCAGCTGCGTTGAGATGGATCGTCTGTTTATCCAACGAAGTGAAAGGCACGCTGAAGAACGTGAACGGATACCGGAAACTGACAATCACGCCACAGGCGGGCGGATTGGAAGTCGCCGCGTTGAGCTGCGCGTTGCGGTACAGGGTTACATTGTTTGAACTGGTCGTCGTCATCCCGCCGCAACTGCCCGCGACGGGAGCCGGGGTTGGGACATAGCTCTGAATTTGCGTGGCATCAATGTGGGAGGCCTGCAGCACTTCAGCGATCCTGCTCTGCACCTTTGCAGCGGTGGGCACAGCGGCGCCGCAGGTGGCGCAGCTGGGGCTGGTCCCCACCACCGCGACGCTGGCGCCTTCGCGCGCCGCATAAGTGATGGTGGTGTAAACGTTGTAAGCGCGTCCAAAGAAAATGATCGCCATTAGGAGCATCATGACGATGGGCAGCACCAGAGAGAACTCGGCGACCTCTGAGCCCTGGGTCGCAAAGAGAAGCTTTCTCCACCCTTTTATCCTTGAGAATTCCATACGCCTTAGGAGCTCCCCCATGCCTGCCTAACAGTATAAAGAACAACCGCGATCGCTACGGCGACGCCAAAGGGCACTTTCAGCGCCTGCGGATTCTCCAGAGTAAGTTCGGACCCTGGCATGTGGAAAGTAAAAAATGCTGCCAGCATGTGCCACATGTTGCGCAGGGTCTCCCGCACACGCCGCTTCCACACGATCAAGACCGCCGCCATCACCCCGGCAACCAGGATGGTGGCAAACAGAACCGCAATCAGCCGTTGCGGGCCCAGAAACGCGCCCAGCGCACCCACCAGCTTCCAATCTCCCGCGCCCAGACTTCTCACCAGCACGAACGGCAGCAAGAGCCCCAGCCCCAAAGCCGCGCCCAGCAAAGATGCTTTAGCGCCAGTCCAGCCACCCGCCACGGAATTCACCAAAATGCCCGCCAGCAGCCCTGGCACGGTCAGCCAGTTGGGGATGCGGCGCGATCGCCAATCGGTCCATCCGCCAATGACAGCGAGCAGGGCGGCCAGCATCCACACTCCCTCGTTCACCATGCTGCCGGAATGCGAAAAAGCCAGGGTTTGCCGCAGCCGGTCAGGGGGCTGTTGCGGGGGAGGAGCTTTGCCATCCGGAACTCCAGACTGGCCGCCAGCCAAGGCAAGCAGCGGCCTCAAGAGCGGATTCTGGCCGGATTCTCACATAGTCCGGAGGGCAAGTCAATGAGAAGCGTGTTCGGCCTGCGATGGCTGCCGGGAAGTAACCCCAGGCGCAAAGGAAAAGGCCCGCGCACTTCGGGCCTTTCCTGTAAACCTAAGCAGATTATTGAGTTAGGGCATTGCCGCCGGTGCGCTGCGCTATCACGCGGCGGGCATTGTCGGCCAACTGCTTCGCCTGGGGCAGAAGCTGGAGCGCTTTGACGACCTCGGGATCGGCTTCCGCCCGGACCTTCAACCCCTCATCCTGGCCAAAGGCGTCGATGAAGATTTCGCTCTTGATGTTGGAACGCACCCAGTCGTTGTTTTCCAGCAGATCGGCCTCAGTATAGGGAACGTTCTCCGAGTCCAGGAATTTGCGGAAATCCTGCAAGACCACGTCGTCCACCTCGAATTTTTTCTCGTCGGGGTGGTGATTCACCATGTAGTGCTTGGCAAAATTAAAGAACGCGTAGTGCTGCAGCAGCAAGTCCTGGAAATGGTTGGATTTCACCGGTGGAATCGGCACATCGGGGCTGATGCCGCCGCCACCGTAAACCGTCCGGCCACTGTCAGTGAGCTTAACTTCACGGCCGGCGGTGTTGGCGTCGCTATCGCGGTCGAAATAATAATCGTAGAGCGAGAGGTTCGAATAGTCACGCTGAATCAAACGGCCGCTAGGGGTGTAATACTTCGCCGTGGTCAAGGCCAGGCCGGTATTTTCCGAAAGCGGATAGACGGTTTGCACCAGACCCTTGCCGAACGTAGTTTCACCCACGATCAGCCCACGGTCGTGGTCTTGAATGGCGCCGGAAACGATTTCCGCCGCGGAAGCGGTGCCGCGGTTCACCAATACAACCAAGGGATAATCCTTGCCGGCGTTGCCATGGGTTGCGACGTAACGCTTCTCCGACGAAGCCCTGCCGTGATGGGAAACGATCAACTGGCCCTTGTGCAGAAACTTGTCAGCTACGCCCACGCCTTCGCTCAGGAGCCCGCCTGGATTTTGCCGCAGGTCGAGGATGAGTCCTTTCACGTCGCCCATTTCGTCGAGCGCGTTCTGCACCTCGGTTTCGGTGGTTTCATTGAACCCGCTGACGTGCATGTAGCCAATGCCAGGCTGAATCAGAAAGTGCAAGTCCACGCTGTAACGCGGAATCTCGTCGCGCACGATGCCAAACTCGATCGGCTTCTCCGCTCCTTCGCGCAGGATGGTGATGTGGACCGTCGTGCCCTTGGGGCCTTTGAGCTTTTCCGCCACATCGCTGGTGGTCATATTGTCGGTTGCCTTACCGTCGACCGCGATGATGACATCACCGGGACGGATGCCGGCGCGGTAAGCCGGGGTGCCGACAAAAGGAGCAATGACAATTACTTTGTTGTTGCGCGGGCCGACCGTCATTCCGACGCCATAATACTTGCCACGCTGATCTTCCTTCAGCAGCGAGTACGACTTGGGATCGAAAAAGTTGGAGTGCGGATCGAGCACATGCAACATGCCGGGGATAGCGCCGTTGTAGATTGCCTTATCGGCGTCGACCGGCTCGGCGTAGTTCTCTTCGACGATGCTGTAGACCTGGGTAAACGCCTTTACGCTGTCACGCACATCGGAGTCGGAACTCGGCGCCACCGACGGATTCTTCTGCGCAAACAGCATGCCCAGGAAGCCGCAAGTCGTGAGGAACAGAATGATTGCGAAGAAAGTGCGACGGAAACTGCTCACCATCGTGGGTGTCCTTCGGTCGGGGTGTAGAAAGTACTAAACCGCACGCCTATCAACCAAGTATAACACGCTCCGGAAGGCCGATTTCTCCCCCGGAAACTGAAGTAACCACCTTCGCAAACGGGCCTCGTAGGCGTGGCAGGTCTCGTTTCCCCGTACCCTGTTTAAGATGCGGGATCTGGTGGGAACGCGCAATTTTTCTTTGCGCCAGTGAACAGCGCCTAGGGGGTGAATCGCTCAATCCCCGGGGACAGGAACAGACCAATCCATCGATTCTGAACGCGATAGATTCGGAATCCCACCCTCCGAAAAAAAGAGGGTGGGTAGTCGGTCGGCGACCCTGTTCTCTACTGGGTGACGGTTTTCACCATGTCACCCACTTTGAATCCAGTACCGGAAACCGCGGTGCAAACCGAGGACTGGTCGTCTACATCGGTGACCTTGACGATGCCGACCGGCGACGTCATTCTGCGAATCACTTTGCCGGTGGACGGGTCCTTGATCTCGTGCGTAACCCGCAGAACATTGAGCTGGTCGCCCACTTTCACACCGTCCTTGGTGCCGACGTTGAGCACGATTTGGCCGCTGTCCACGGCGGCCACCAGGCCCTCGACCACCACCGTGCGCGTGGTGAGCTTGGTGTTGTCGGCGACGACTTCGGTGCTTAGCTGATCGGTCGCGGCCTTGACCGCTTCGCCGATGATGGTGTTCTGGAAGTCGCTACTGCCGAAGTTCACTCCTCCAGCGCCAAACCCGCCCCAGTGGCCTCCGCCGCCCAACATCGAAGTACTCGACCGCGAGGATTGGCCCTTGCCCTCGGCTACGCCGAGAATTTCGGCGGTATCTACGTCCACCAGCCGGGCAGTGACCGCCACGTTGGCTTTACTGTTCTTGTGCCCAAAGCCGCCCAGGCCAAAGCCGCCGAAACCCCCGCCGCCTCCGCCCGCACCGACGTTGTGCGTTTCATTGCCAAATTCGGTGATGCTGCCCACGATGATGGCGTCTACCCCCAGCAACTTCCCCAGTTTGGCGGCGGAAGTCGGATTGGCGCGGTCGCTGTTGGAAAAATTTTGCTCGGCCATGATCTTGTCCAAAGCCTTGCGCTCAATCACCGAGTAGGTGCCGTCCTTGACCAGGTCAGTTACCAGCAGGTCGCAGATACCTTTGCCGATGTCGACGTCCTGGCCAAAGATTCCAGCGACTCCCGCGTGCACCGTGGCATAGTCGAAATCGAAAACCGCGACCCGCTTCTTGCGTCCGGTTGCCGGAGCGGCCGCTGCCGCCGCACTCGCAGCCGGCGACGCGGGCGTCTGCGCCTCCACCCCACCGGGAAGAACAAGCCCCACTAGCGCCACTAGCCACAAAGCTTTTCTCATGGATGAGACTCCTGATCGACCAGACCCCCGAGCAAACAGTCCGATTAGACTCCGAGGAATCTTATTTCTGTCATTCTCAAGTGTCAACCTTCAAGCGTTGTCGAAATTCGCCACGCGGCGGCGGATGTCTTTTTCGGGAACACCCACCCGGATTGCTGCCAATCCGCTTTGGGCAGTATGATGAAGCCATGAACCTGGGCTTCCCAGAGATGATGTTCATCTTCTTTCTGGCCCTGATCATCTTCGGGCCCAAGAAGCTGCCGGAGATCGGGCGCCAGATCGGGCGCGCACTGAACGAGTTCAAGCGCGCGTCTAACGAATTCAAGGCCCAAATCGAGTCCGAAATCAACCAGCTCGAAGTGGAGACCCACCGCCAGACCATCCTGCCTCCGGTCGAACCGCCGGCCGGCGCGATCGCCGCGCGCACGGCGGCGCCCGAGGCGCTTCCGGCTCTAGAGTCCGGTTCCGAGACCAAGGCCCCCGATGCCTGAAATGGCCGCAGAAATGTCTCCCGACGAACAGCCCAAGGAAGAGATGCGGGCCATGGGTTTTCTCGAGCACCTCGAGGAGCTGCGGAAACGGCTGATTTACTGCGTTCTCGCTGTGGTTGCGGGCTTCGTGATCTGCTGGAGTCGCGCCGAACAGATTTACAATATAGTGCAACGCCCCATCATCGAAGCGCTACGGCACAACGGGATGGCGGAAAAGCTGGTAGTCACCAATCCGGTTGACGCCTTCAATCTCTACCTGAAGACGGCTTTTGTGGCCGGACTCTTCGTGACCTCCCCGTTCATCCTGTATCAGGTTTGGATGTTCATCTCACCGGGGCTCTACCGCAAGGAAAAGCGGTATGTGGTCCCGTTCATGTTTTCCACCATCGGTCTGTTCCTGGCGGGGGGATATTTTGGCTACAAAGTCGTCTTCCCAAAGGCTTTGGATTTCCTGCTCGATTACGGCAAGCAATTTCAGCCGATGATCACGGTGCACGAGTACACAGATTTGTTCCTGACGGTCATTGTCGGCCTGGGCGTGGTCTTTGAAATGCCGATTTTGATCTTTTTCCTGGCCTTAATGGGTGTGGTTTCCGCCGGGTGGATGTGGCGGAACTTCCGCTATTCGGTCTTAGCCATTTTCATCATTGCCGCTATCTTGACCCCAACCGCGGATATCATCAATATGTGCATCTTCGCGGCACCCATGATCGCTCTGTACCTGCTGAGTATCGGGATCGCCTATTTGGTCCATCCCAAGCAAAGGCGCGCTCGCCAGGCGCGCCGAGGAGAATGAATTTGGCGGAGGCGGTGCGGGTTGGTCGGGTGTTGCTGGCGGCCTGCCTGCTGTTTTCTCTGCATCTAATCGCCTGTGCCCGGGCGGGATCTGCGGACTCCCCCAGGCCCGCAGCGGCAACGAGCCCGGCTGAGGATTTTCCGTCCGCTGCCGTGCCCGCGGACACCGGTCCGCCACCTTCGATCAACGCCGCGCGCGCCATGCAGTACACGCGGGAAGTGGTGGCCTTCGGCCCACGGCCTATCGGCAGCGCCAACCACCGGAAGCTCGAAGAATATATTTACGCCCACCTCAAAGGCGTGCTGGTCGAGGACGATCTGTTCACGGCCGATACCCCGGAAGGCAAATTTCCGGTGCGCAACATTATTGCCAAGTTTCCCGGTAACCGCGATGGCATTATCGTCATCGCCGGCCACTACGATACAAACTATCCGCTGCGCAACACCGGTTACGTCGGCGCGAACGATGGTGGTTCGTCGACCGCCCTGTTGCTGGAATTGGCCGACCAGCTGCGGGGAAAGAAACGGGAAGGCTACAGTGTTTGGCTGCTCTGGACAGACGGGGAGGAGGCGGTCAAGAGCTGGACCGACACCGACAGCGTCTACGGCACGCGTCACTTGGCGGAAGTGTGGGAGCAAAATGGGACGCTTAAGAAGATCAAAGCGCTCCTGCTGGAGGATATGATTGGTGATGCGGACCTGAACATAGATCGTGATGCGAAATCAGCGTCCTGGCTGGAAGACATGGTCTACCAGGCAGCAACGCGCCTGGGTTACCAATCGCATTTCTTCGGGCGTACGCTTGATGGACTGGGAGACGACCATATCCCTTTTGTGCAGCGCGGCGTGCCGTGCGCCGATTTGATCGATCTCGACTACGGCTACAACAACGTGTTCCATCACACTCCGCAGGACACACTCGACAAGCTCAGCCCCAAGAGCCTGGAGATTGTGGGTAGCGTGATTCTGGAGACGGTGCGAATGCTTGACGAGAAAAAATGAAAACTCGGCCCCGGCATGGGCCAGGTCCGCGAGTCCCGACAGTTCTAGAAAAGGTGAATGTTCAGCGGCATTCGAGTTGCAAGATTTCTTTTTCAGGCCTCCAAACAGAAACTTCTCTTCGGCTTGCAAGAGGGTGAGTTGCAACACCACAATTAAAAACTGTTTCTCTGGGGCTCTGATTGCTGGTCTTTTGGATTCTTTTCAATCTGTTCGTCATAGCGATGCTGGCGCTCGACCTAGTGGTCTTGCACCGCCCCGCGCATCCCGTCAAGTTTCGCGAAGCTCTGGCGTGGAGCGCAGTGTGGATTGCACTGGCCGCCAGCTTTGCGGTCGTCATTTACTTTTGGCACGGGCACGCCGCAACCCTTGAGTTCGTTACCGGCTATGTGCTCGAACTTTCCCTCAGCGTGGATAATCTGTTTGTCTTCCTTCTGATTTTCCGCTACTTCCGAGTGCCAGGGGACTATCAACACAAAGTTCTGTTTTGGGGGATTCTGGGGGCGCTGGTGATGCGCGGCGTTTTCATTGTGGCGGGTGTGGGGCTGATCCGCAGATTCCACTGGATCATCTATGGTTTCGGGGCCTTGCTGATCTACAGCGGCATCAAGCTATTCCGCCAGCGGGATGCCGAGATTCATCCGGAGAAAAATCCCGTGCTCCGGATTTTTCGCCGCCGGATGCAGGTGACGGAGAACTACCAGGGAGAAAAGTTTTTTGTGCGGCATCCCGGTCTTTATGCCACGCCTCTGCTGGTGGTGCTTTTGGTGGTTGAAACCACGGACGTGCTCTTTGCCGTTGATTCCATCCCCGCAGTGCTGGCGATCACCCTGAACACTTTCATCGTCTATACCTCGAATGTTTTTGCAATCCTCGGCCTGCGCTCCATGTACTTCGCGCTCGCGGGCATGCTGGAGATGTTCGAATACCTGCATTACGGACTTTCGCTGGTCCTGATTTTCGTGGGAAGCAAGATGCTACTTTCGCGCTATTACCCGATTCGAACCGAGTGGGCGTTAGCAGTTGTAGCGGGGGTTCTGCTCGCTTCCGTTCTTGCATCCGTCGCGCGGCCAAAGAAGGCAGGGACGTGATTCGGAAATCTCCGCGCTTGCCGGGGAAGGTGAGACAGCCAAGACTGGAGCCAAGGCTGGAACCCAGGCCGCTGGCAAGCGGAATCTCAAGCGAAGCGAATGGAATCGCCCTTGATGATGGAATGCTTCTGAAACTTCGCATCGTTGCGGGTGGGGAAATCCAGGCGGTAATGCGCGCCTCGGCTCTCTTCGCGGGCCAGCGCCGAACGCGCGACGAGCAGGCCGGCTTGGCAGAGATTCAACGCTTCCCAGGCACGCCGGGTCAGGGGATGGGCGACGCGGGAAGAGATTTCTCCCAGGCGCTCAATGGCCCGCCTGAGGCCGGCGGCGACGCGAACGATGCCGACATCCTGCCACATTAAGTCCTGGAGCTCACGAACGGCCTGCTCGAGGCTCGCATCGACCGGGCCATTGGAGTAAGCGGCGTGCCGCCCGTCATTCTTGTCGGCCTTTGGAGAGCGCAATTCACTTCGCATCTGGTTTCCCGCCCGGGCGCCGAACACCAGGCCCTCGAGCAGGGAATTGCTGGCCAAGCGATTGGCGCCATGCACTCCCGTGGAGGCGGCCTCGCCCGCAGCGTACAAGCCGGGCAACGTGGTGCGTCCATGGAGATCGGTACGCACTCCGCCCATCGCGTAGTGGGCGGCGGGACGAATCGGGATCAAGTCGGTGGCGATATCAATGTTGTACTTCAGGCAGGTGGAATGGATGCGCGGGAAGCGTGCTTTCACGTGGTCAGCGTCCAGGTGGGTAAGGTCCAGGTAGACGGCGGGATCCTTGGAGCGGCTGACCTCGAGTTCGTGAACAATGGCACGCGCCACGACGTCGCGCGGCGCCAATTCGCCCTGGGCGTGGTACTTAGGCATGAAACGCGCCATCTCCTCGTTGCGCAAGTAGGCGCCCTCGCCGCGCAATGCTTCCGACAACAGAAAACGGGGAGCATTTTTCAAGTACAGCGCGGTGGGATGGAACTGGATGAACTCCATGTCGCCAATTTCGGCGCCGGCGCGAAAGGCCATGGCAACGCCGTCGGCGGTGGCGACACCGGGATTGGTAGTGTTGCGATACAGCTGTCCCGCGCCGCCCGTAGCCAGCAGCACGGCGCAGGCGCTCACCTTACGGCCGCCCGCCAGGTCGACTCCGCAGGCGCGGCTGCCTTCCAGCCGCAGGCTGGTAGTGAATTCAAACTCGCAAACAGAAATATTCTTTAAGGTTTGGGCTTTGGCATAGAGCGCGCGCTGAATTTCGCGTCCGGTCGAATCCCCATGGGCGTGCAGGATGCGGTTGCGGCTGTGGGCGCCCTCGCGGCCAAACGTCAGCCTCGTGCCTTGGCGGTCGAATTCGGTACCCCACTGAATCAGCTCCTCGATGCGCTCCGGTGCGTCCTCAACCAGAACCTTGGCGGCTTCCGGGTTGCACAGGCCGTCGCCGGCGCTGAGCGTATCTTGCAGGTGCAGGCTGATCTCGTCTTCGTCGCTGAGCGCCGCGGCGATGCCGCCCTGGGCGAATTGGGTGTTGGAGTCCGTTACTTCGCGCTTCGCCAGCACTACCACTCTTCCGGCCGCCGCCAATTCGATGGCGGCGCGCAGCCCAGCGACGCCGGCTCCAATCACCAGGAAATCGGTTTCGGACGGTGCGCCCTGCATGGCCAAAAATGGTATCACGCGGTGGCCCAAAGCCTGTTGCGCTGCTTACGTTATGATGAGTAGCCATGACTCGGGTGAAGGTCTTTACACCGCCGCGACCCTACGAAGCGGTGATTGAGAACGGCTTGTTGGAGCGCGCTGGTCCGCATTTGCTGGGGCTCTTGGGCGATCGCAGGCGGCTGCTCGTGATTACTGTGCCTCCGGTGCGTCGCAGGTGGGGGAAGAAGCTGGCAGACTCTCTCGTAACTGCCGGATTCACGCCGGAATTCGTCGAGATGCGCGACGGAGAGCGCTACAAACGGCTCGCGACGGTCGAGGAATTGGCGGAAAAGATGATGCGGCGCGGCGCGGACCGAAATGTGGTGGTCATAGCTTTCGGCGGCGGCGTAGTCGGTGATGTTGCTGGCATGCTGGCATCGGTCTACATGCGGGGCGTGGACCTGGTGCAGATTCCAACCACGGTGCAGGCGCAGGTGGATGCCTCGATCGGCGGTAAGACCGGGGTGAACTTGCGCGCCGGGAAAAATCTGGTGGGAACGTTTCATCAACCTCTGGCAGTGCTCATTGATCCTGCCGTGCTTTCCACGCTGCCGGAGCGCGAATTTCGCGCTGGAACCTATGAGTCGCTCAAGGCGGGGGTGATCGGATTACCCGAATTGTTTCGCGCCCTGGAAAACGTTCAAATCAAAATGTTGCGCCAGAACGCTAAAGCCCTGGAGTGGGTGATTGCCGAATCGGTGAGGCTCAAGGCGGAAGTGGTATCGGCGGATGAGCGCGAAGGCGGCCTGCGCCGCGTCCTGAATCTGGGTCACACCATCGGCCATGCGCTCGAAGCGGCCACCGGATATCGTCACTTCCTGCATGGCGAAGCCGTTGCCTGGGGCATGATTGCCGCGACCCACATTGCAGCCGCAATGGACCGGATCGATCGGGACAGCGCCCGGCGGATTCTTGACGCTGTCCTCGCTATGGGTCCGCTCCCAGCCGTCAATACCCGAAGCCAGGGCGTTCTGCGCCGGTTGCAGGCGGATAAGAAAACGCGCGATGGGGTGGTGCATTTCGTGCTGCCGCGAGAGATTGGAAAAGTTGAGATCGTGAACGACGTACCCACCAAGGTGGTAGTCGAGGCTGTCGATGAATTGCGGCGGCTGTCGAAGCAATGACTTGGGAAACACCGCTTGAACGACCAACCAAAAACCAGCGCCCTGGGCGCGGCTCCGGAAGGAGCCGGCGATCCGCAGTCGGCGGCGCGTGCCGTGCGCGAGATGTTTACCTCGATTGCACCGCGCTACGACCTGCTGAACCACTTGCTGTCATTCAATATTGACCGGCTGTGGTGGCGCAGAACGGCGAAGAGCTTCGCCGACGTGCTCGGGAGGCCCAACGCGCGGGTGCTCGATCTCTGTTGCGGTACCGGGGATATGGCTTTCGCTCTGCGCAGACAAGCGGGAAGGGTGCCGGCGGGAATTACCGGCGCGGACTTTTCTCACGCCATGCTACAGCGGGCCAGCGAAAAATCGGCCGCGACTTCGTTGCGCTGGGTGGAAGCGGACGCACTTCATCTTCCTTTTCCCGATGCGAGTTTTGACCTGGTGACCACCGCCTTCGGCTTCCGCAATCTGGCGGACTACGATGCCGGCCTGCGCGAGATTCTCCGCGTTCTTCGTCCGCGGGGAGAGTGCGGCATTCTGGATTTCGGCGAACCCGGCGGCCTGGTCGGCAAGGTGTACCGAATCTATTTCAAGCACGTGCTGCCGGCGGTGGGCACTTTCGTCTCCGGCGTGAGAGGTCCGTACGCTTACTTGCCCGCCTCGGTCGAACGTTTCCCCCAGCCGGTTGAGATGTTGGATCGCATGCGCAGTGCGGGGTTCGGGGAGGCCTCGTGGACACCGTACACGTTTGGCATCGCGGGACTGTATCGGGGAAAGAAGTAGGGAGGTGCAGCATGCGTTTGAATCAGGTGACGGTTCCATCCCACGATGTCGCCCGCGCGACCGAGTTTTATCTAGCGCTGGGATTGCAACTGATCGTGGACGACCGTCCCCGCTATGTGCGATTTCTATGTCAAGACGGAGGGTCTACATTTTCGGTTCATCGTGTTGAGAGCCCGATCTCGGGTGACGGAGCCGTCGTGTATTTTGAATGCGACGATCTCGATGCGAAAGCGGCTGCGTTGAAGATCGCGGGCCTGCGTTTTGAGCAGGACCCCGTGGACCAGCCCTGGCTATGGCGGGAAGCTCAGCTGCGTGACCCCGACGGCAACCGCCTCTGCTTATATTCTGCTGGTCCTAACCGCGTGTTTCCGCCCTGGCGTGTGCGCAACCAACCTGCCAAGGCTGGTTAAATCAGGCTTGCGCCCTCCGCGCGGCGGGTCCCCCGCCCTGGGTGATCTTGTTGGCTCTTGAAGTTAGAGTCGTCGAGGGGTTCAGAGAATGACATAACTCACGGTTTCTTCCTGCGCCCGCTCAAGATCGACGAAGACATCGAGCCGGGCAAGCCACCGAAGTCACTTCGCCATCTCCCGCCGAGGAGAAATCTGGGAGAAGCAGCCGTCTATGGCGGAGAGGCAAAGTAGACCCCAACTCTACTGTGCCGCAGGAGGGGCCTCGGCACTCGAAGCAAAGCAGTCCTCGAATGCTTCTTCCACGGTGTAGCGGATTACCTTCGCATAGTCCGGGCCCAGGAACTGCTGCAGGCGCTGGGTATTCATGATGTACTGCCCCGTGATGTAAGGCGCTGCTTCGGGCGGAATGGCCGAGATCCCCATCCGCCACAGCACGGCCAGCGCTAACTCAAATGTCCATTTTCCGGGAACCAGGAAACGCTTGGCTCGTGCAATCTCGATACATCGCCCGATGGTGAGGGGTTCACCCCGCCCCGCTACGTTGAACACAGTCAGGCGCTGAGTTTCAGGTTCCGCTCTCTGCACAATGTGGGCGATGAGGCGGGCAACGTCATCCACGTGAACGAACTGGATGCGATTTTCCAGGTATCGTTTCCCCATCGGCAGCATGCACGGCAGCCGCCTGCCCCGGTTCCGCATTCTTAGGGCCCACCCGGCGCGGCCGTTGGGCGTGCCGCGGAAAGCGTCGACCATGTAGTTTTCAACCGTGGCGCCGGCAAAAATGTGCGGACGTAGCACGAACGCGCTGCAGCCCCGCAACCCCGGCGATCTTTGCTGAATCACTTTTTCGGCTTCTTTCTTGTGGAGCGCATAGGGCAGGGTGTGAGCCCCCAGGGGAAAGTCCTCGCTGACCGCTCCAGGAATTGGGGAACCATACACGGCAACGCTGCTGGGAACGATGAACTGCTGCACCATGGTTTCGTAGCGGTTGGTCTCGCCAATCGCTTCCATCAGGCGCGCCGTTCCCGCCACGTTAATCCGCCACATGCGGTCGAGGTCGAGGATTCCGCTACGCACCGGATCGAGCACGAATGCCAGGTGGATAACTGCGCCGGCGCGGGAATCGCGCAGCAGAAGCATCATTTCGCGGCACGACTCCTCTTCGCCCAGGTCCAGCTCTACAAACCGCACTGGCAGGCTCGTCTGGGGCGGATGGAGATCCACTCCGATCACCTCGTAGTCGGCCAAGTGGGGAAGCAGACGCAGTCCCAGATTGCCGCTGACCCCGGTGACGACAATGGCTGGTTTCGAGCTACTCATGCGGCAGCCAAACCAACCTGTACTTGGACATATGCAGGATGCCTCGAGAGACCACCAAAATATGCACGCAAAATCCTAGCACACAGGCGGCCCGCGCCCTTTCTTGCCATGTGCTTTCTAAGGTACCTGATAATAAAGCCGCCGGCATGGGCAAGGTGGCTTGGCTGAAAGCTGCTCATGCGGGGATAATGCAAACATGCCGGGAAGCCCCGCCGTTTACAGTCCGGAGTCCATGCGCGCCGAAAAACGTGGCGTCGCGGGGAACTCGGTCCTGGCTGCGATCGCCATCACCACGCTGAAAGTGGTTGTAGGCATAACCACTGGCAGTCTGGGCATCCTGTCAGAAGCCGCGCACTCCGCCCTGGATCTGATCGCCGCGGTCATTACCCTGCTATCGGTTCGAGTTTCCGACAAGCCCGCCGACGCTGAGCATCAGTACGGCCACGGCAAAGTGGAGAATTTTTCCGCCTTTATTGAGACCGGTTTGCTGCTGCTGACTTGCGTCTGGATCGTCTTCGAAGCTGCCCAGCGCCTCTTTTTCCGCCACGTGAACATTGAACCGAGCATCGCAGCCTTTGTGGTCCTGTTGATCTCCATGGGTGTGGATTTTTGGCGCTCGCGCGCTCTGGGGAGAATCGCCGCCAAGTATGACAGCCAGGCATTGGAAGCCGACGCCTTGCATTTCTCCACCGACATCTGGTCGAGCGGGGTCGTGATGCTGGGGCTGGCGCTGGTGCTCGTCGGCCGGACCTCCGGCGTAACCTGGCTGCGCGATGCTGACCCGATTGCGGCTCTCTTTGTGGCCGGCGTCGTCGTATACGTCAGCAGCCGCCTGGCGCGCAGAACTATCGATGCGCTGCTGGACGCCGCTCCGAGAGAAGTACGCAGCCAGATCATCGCTGCCGTCCGCAAAGTGGATGGCTTGCTCGAAGTGGATCGCGTCCGTATTCGCCGTGCCGGCAACCGTTACTTTGCCGATCTTTCCGTCGGCTTGGCGCGCAATGTGACCTTCCAGCGCTCCGAGCAGGTCGCCGATGCGGTAGCCGACGCCGTGCACACCGTGCTGCCCGATGCAGACGTGGTCGTGCACTCCATACCTCGCGCCACGCGTACCGAGAACATTTTCGATCGGGTGCGCGCCGTGGCCACCCGCCATAATTTCAACGTCCACGACGTCAGCGTGCAGGACCTCAGCGGACTCTTGCACGTGGAACAACACCTGGAGCTCGACGAACGCCTGAGCTTGAAGGAGGCGCACGACCGGGTGAGCGTGCTGGAAACCGAAATCCGTCAAGACGTGCCGGAAATTTCCTCCATCCTGACTCACATTGAGAGCGAGCCTGCAACCATCGAGCCCGGGGATGAAGTGGTGCGCGATGCCGCCCTGGAGAAGCGTCTGAAGCGCATCGCCGGTGCGTTCCCGGAAATTCTTGACGTGCACGAAGTACGCGTCAAGCACGTACGGGGACGCTTGTATATCTCCTGCCACTGCACCATGTCCGACGATCTGTCGCTCTCCCGGGTGCACGACATTTCGACGGAACTGGAAACCCGCTTCAAGCAGGAAGCGCCTGAACTCTTCCGCGTTCTCATTCATCCCGAACCCAGCACGGATAACCGGCGGTAGTGACATCGCCCACGACGGCTAAAAACGGCCCTAGTTTGAAAATCAACAATCAACATTCGACAACTCCTGGAAAAAAGGCGTCTTGACCCAGGCCAAACTACATCTCATCCGCGGTTACGTGTATATTGCCTCGGCTACGTTTTTGTGGGCCGTCTCGGCGACTCTGGGCCGGGCTGCATTCACCGGGCGCCTGCTGCCCGGCGCGCGGACGCTGGGTGCGATCGATCCCCTGATTCTTTCTCAGAGCCGGACAACATTTTCACTTCTGGTGATTCTGCCGGCGCTGCTGCTGACACGGGGATGGCAGCGAGTTCGCCTGCCCTCCGCTGACATCGGCCGGATGGTCTTGCTGGGAGTTCTGGGAGTCGCCGCTTCCAACTACTTTTACTATCTCGCTATCCAGCGAACCAACGTGGCGACGGCAATCATTCTGCAGTACACGGCGCCCGTTTGGGTACTGCTCTATATGGTCGCTCGGGGCCGGCAAAAGGCAACGCGTCCGAGGGTGCTCGCCGTGGCACTGGCGGTGATGGGCATCGCACTGGTGATCCGGCTATTCGGCTCCGGTGGCTTCCACTTGGATGGCATCGGCATAACGGCAGCCCTGTTGGCGGCGTTTTCCTTCTCTGTTTACAACGTCGGCGGCCACGTCATGCTGGTGCGCTACGATCACTGGATGGTGCTGCTGTACACGACATTGAGTGCGTCGCTGTTCTGGGTGGTGATCAATCCGCCGTGGAGGATCGCTGCCACCCACTATTCCGGCAGACAGTGGCTGTTCCTGCTGATGTTCTCCATGGTCTCCGTTTTAGCGCCGTTCTCGTTCTACTTCGCCGGCCTCCGGTATCTGGAGCCGACGCGCGCCATTGTGGTCAGTTGTCTGGAGCCCGTGTTTTCCGTGATGATCGCGGCGATTGTTCTAGGCGAAATTCTGCGTCCGCTGCAGTCGTTGGGGATCGTCTTCGTCCTGGCGGCCATCATTGTGGTGCAAATGCCGGACCAGACATCGGGAGAGCCGGTGACCATGCTTGAACCAATCGAGTAACTCGACATCTGCGAACTGAAATCTGGTGCCTGAGAACTGGTCTTCCGTCGGCGGCCAACGGCCAAAGACTCTGGCCAACTATCGTCCTACTCTAACTGCCTGCCTTTCGTCTCCGGCAACTGCGTCGCCACCAGTGCTGCCAGCAAATACGACGCCGCACACAAATAGAACGCCCAACCCAATCCCTTCACCTGCCCGACGCGCCCGATTACGAAGGGTGCAATCGAGCTCATCGTCCGCGCGCCGTTGTAAGTGAAGCCGAGCGCCCGGGCCCGCACCCGGGTTGGGAAGATCTCGCTGGCGATAATCCCCGAACCGGAAAACAATCCCGTGCCGAAAAATGCGACTGCCGTGCCCACCACCAGCAACACCCACGGCTGCCGTGCCGTGGCATAAAGCGGAACTAGAAGAGCGGCAATCAGCAAATAGAGAATAAAGGACTTACGTCGCCCGAGATAATCCGCCGCCCAGCCAAAGCTGACGTATCCCGGAAACATGCCGAACAAATTCAGCAGTACTAGGAGCGTCGTTGTGCCTATCACGCCGAAACCACGTCCGCCCTGCCCCACCGGCAACGAAAGATATGGCGGAATCCAGGTAAACAATCCCCACCAGGCAAACATCCCGAAAAAATTCACCAACAGCAAGACCAAAGTGTGTTTAACATAGGGCGGCCGGAAGATAACCGCGAAGCGATCGTGCTCATCGCGAGGAACTGTGGGAGCGCGGCCACCTACGTCGCTATGGGATGCCAGGCGACGCTGCTCCCGCCACATCTCAGACTCCGGCACGCCTTTGCGGATCCACAGCGTAACCAGTGCCGGCAGGATGCCGACAAAGAATACCGTGCGCCAGCCCGCATAGTGCAACACCACGCCTGCCACCAGCGCCGCCAATGCATATCCAATCGCCCAAGAGCTTTGCACGATGGAAATGGCCTTGGCACGCAGTTCGGTAGGCCAGGTCTCGGCCACCAGCGTGGCACCAGTATTCCACTCGCCGCCCATGCCCAATCCCAGGACGAAGCGAAACGCCGCCAGCATCAGCACCGAGGTGGAAAGCCCGGAGCCAAACGAGCAGATCGAGTAGGTGAAGATGCTCGCCATCAACGCCCGCTTGCGTCCGACGCGGTCGGCGATGAATCCGAACAGCACACCTCCGATGCCGGAGGCCAGCAAGGTCAAGCTGTTCAGCAGACCGGCGGTTCCTTTACTCATGCCCAGGTCGCGCATGAGGTAGGCCAGCAGCAGCGCATAGAGCATGGCGTCGAAGGCGTCGAGCATCCAGCCTAGCGCGGCGGCCAGCAGGGTGCGGCGTTGCGCAGAGGTGGTTTGGGAGAATGTCAGGATGAAGTGCGCGGCCATCGGAGGATTGTTCATTCTCGACAGCAAATTAGCAATTGAAAATCACCGGTCAGCCTCAGGAATTGGCGGCTCTCGGAGAGCGAGCAGATGGAAATACCGCTGCGCCTTCTTCACGTCCTTGCCGATCTGCCCGCGCAGCGCTTCCACCGAGGGAAACTTGATTTCATCGCGCAGCCGGTCGAGGAAATGAATCTCAAGTTCGGTTTCCGGGGTTAGTTCGATGGGATGGAAGTTCAGCAGATGGCTTTCGACGGCGAACGAATCTGTCCCGAACGTGGGACGGCTCCCAACATTGGTCACGGAGTCGAAGCACTCCTTGCCGACACGAGTACGCGTGATGTAAACGCCGTCTTTGGGGATGAGTTCCTCGTAGCGGCTCAGATTGATGGTCGGCACGGTGTACTTGGAGCCGTATCCTCGTCCGCGTCCGGCGGTGGAAAGAATAGAAAAAGCCCGCCCCAGCAGATGCCGCGCCCGGCTCACCCGCCCTTCACTCAGTAGCTGCCGGGTTTGGCTGCTGGAAACGGACTCGCCCCGCAGCCGCATTTCCGGATACACCTTCACTGCGAATCCCATTTCCTTGCCGAACTCCTGGAGCAAGGTGACATCTCCCGCGGCTTTGTGACCAAAACGGAAGTTGTAACCTTCGTGCACCTCGCGGGCATGCAGCTTTTTCTTCAGGATTCGCTCCGCGAACTGGCGCGGGGTCAAGAGAGAAAGATCACGGGTGAAGGGCAGCAGCAGCACCGCGTCGAGGCCGCACAGTTGCAGCAGCCGCAGTTTCTCGGGAGTGGGTGTCAGTAGTTTCAGTCCAACATCGGGCCGCAGGATGCGGACGGGGTGCGGCTCAAAAGCTACTGCCATGGCCTTCGCACCCTGCTCAGCGGCGCGCTGCACAATGTGGCGGATCACATCAGCGTGAGCGCGGTGTACGCCGTCGAAATTGCCCACGCTGACCAGCGTCGGCCCAAAGTCCGTGGGTACTTCTTCGAGTTTGTGGAAAACTTGCATGCGTTTGTGCCGTGTAGTGGTTACCGCTCGCACCGCGAGTAGCGCCGCCGTCCCGGCGGCCATCCGGCGGGCGTCCTCGCCCCCCAGACAGCCGGCAAGATGCCGGCGCTACCCGCCCTTCACGCGGCCAGAGCGCCCGCGCCGCACGCTCTAAATCTCGAACTCCAGCTTCATCCCGTCATACGAGAGCTGCACTTGAGGCGGCAGGGACGCGTTGGTTGCCTGGTGCGGCAAATCATGGCAAATATGGGTGAAGAAAGCCCGCTGCGGCTGCACCCGTTCCACGATACGCAGCGAATTGTCCACCGTGGAGTGCGTGGGATGGGGCTTATGCCGCAGAGCATCCAGAAAAAGAATGTCCAAGCCCTTCAACTGCTCGAACGATGCCTCGGGAATCTGGCTGAAATCGGTCAAATAAGCGGTTTGCCCGAAGCGGTAGCCGATGATCTCAGCATCGCCGTGCATAACTTTCACCGGCTCAAACCGCGCCCCGAAGAGATCGACCGGCCCATCGATGGAGTGCAACTCCACTTGCGCCAGCCCTCCAAATTTGTAGTCCGGGTCGAAGATGTAGCGGAACATTCTGCGCAGCAGAGCCGCTGCTTCCGGCTGCGCATACAGAGGAATTTTTCCCGGCCGGTGAAAGCTGAGCGGCCGCAGATCGTCCAGTCCCAGAATATGATCGGCATGAGCGTGGGTGTAGAGCACGGCATCGAGCTGGCGAATGCCTTCGCGAATGGCCTGTTCGCGGAAGTCAGGCGTCGTATCAATGAGCACGAATTTCCCGGCGAATTCCAGCAGAATGGAAGGCCGGGTGCGGCGGTCACGCGGATCAGGGGAATGGCACACGGCACAATCACAGCCAATCGTGGGCACACCCATCGATGTGCCGCTGCCCAGCACCGTGAGCCTGGCTTTCATGGCGAACTAAGTCCCCGTACTCTGGGCCGGAACCTTCGGCGAGCGGGCCAGCGCGTTGGTCACCTCCACATAGGCCATGCGCACTTCATACAGAGAGTTCTGCAGAAAACTATCTTCCGCCGGCGCGAGATTGCCTTTGGTCTTCTCCGCCAGCAGACTGAGGGTGTCGATGGTTTGCCGCGCGCCGATCAGGTCCACGCGTGGCTGAGCGCCTTCCTCGTGCATCAGGCCAAGCTGCAGCATCGCGGTCATGTAGAGCGACGCCAGGAAGCGCTCGAAGGTCATTTCCAGCTCTTTGGAGGAATGGCCGCTGAGTTCCACTCGCGCGTCCAGCTCTTTGGACGATTTCCGGTATGCATCGGCCTGCACCTGCTGCTCGGCAGCGGTAGGCGAAGGCGGCATGAGCGGTTCTTCGGCAGGCGCAGCGGGTTCGGCTGGGCGCACTGGCTCAGGGGCCGCTGCGGTGGCCGGACTCTGTTCTTCGGAAACATCTTTGCGCAGCTCTCCATCGTGCGTGAACAGCCGCCGGTCGGTTACGGTAAAGCTTTCCTGCTTTTTCTCAGCCATGATGATTCCTTCAGTGCTTGAATGCTCCGTCGAACGGAATGTCGGCGATCCTCAGCTTGGCGCCGGCCGCATCCAGCGGCTTGCCGGGCAAAGCGCCTTCCCGACGAATGTACCCGAGAGCAACCGGGAGTACGCCATCCGCCGCCGGCAGAAGGGCCGCGCTAGTGATCTCGCCGAGTTCCTTGCCGTCTGCCTGGATTTTCGCGCCCAAGGTGGGCAGTGAGCCCTCCACGGCAAAGCCGGTAAACTTGCGATGCACGTTCCCGCGGGAACGAATCCGCTCAACAATCTCCTGCCCAATGTAGCAGCCTTTGGTGAAATTGAGCGCTCGCTGCTGTTCGGTTTCCTGCGGCAGGTCGCGCTCGCGAATGTCTTGCCCGTAGCGCGGAATCCCGGAGGCAACGCGCAGCAGGTCGAGAGCCGCAGTGCCTACAGCGTTGGCCCCGGCTTTTACCAGCGCTTGCCATAGCGTGGACACGTTCGCAGGCGACAGCCAGAGTTCAAACGATTCGACGCTTGCATTGTCGCCGCGAACCAGGATGAAACTAACCGCCTGCCAGGTCAAATCCACAAGTTGCCGTGACGCGAGATCGGGAAGATCAATCCCGATGGAGGTCAGCACGTCCCCTGCTCTTGGCCCGGAAATCCCAATTGCCGTCAGCTGGTCACTGGCGTTCGCGACCTCCACGTCATCCATGATGATGAAATGGTCAAAGGTCGCGAGGACCTTCTCTACCTGGGATTGATCGGTATCGACCAGCAGTGAGTCTCCCCGATTGTATGCATAAAGGTCGGCCAGGATGCGGCCCTGTGGGTTGAGCAGGAAGGCGTACACCCCGTGGCCAGCCGCCAAGTCACGAATGTTGTTGGTGACCATGCCGTTCAACCAGCGCACCCGGTCGTTGCCCTTGAGGACGATCTTAGCCCGCCAGCCTAAGTCATAGACGCCGGCGCCCGACACTAGCGCCCGGAACTCAGCGCGGATATCGCCGAAGTCGGCAGCGGTGGCCGCTCCCGAGTATTCCGCCAGGTGAGCGGATGCCGACGCCAGGGTGTCATGGAGCGCGGTCGCAGTCATGGTCAACTTTTGATTATAGCGAAGCCGGCAGAATGTGGCCGAGGCGGCGGGCTTCGTCCCCGATCTATCGTATGATGTGTGCGACCGAGTTCGGCCTGGGGAGGTTTTGCTAATGAGAGTACCCCGAGTTGCCACTCTTGCTCTGGTGCTGTTGGCTTCTGTGATGGCGGTGGCCCAATCGGAGGCGGCCAAGGCTTTTGAAAAGATGAAACTGCTGGCGGGAAGCTGGGAAGGGAAAACCACCGCCGGGCACACCGTCAGTGAGACCTTAGAACTCACTGCTGCAGGTTCGACCTTGATGTCGCAGCTCAACACGGAAGAGCCGATGGTCAGCATGTTTTATTTGGACGGCGACCGCCTGATGATGACTCATTTCTGCCCTTCCAAGAACCAGCCGCGCATGAAAGCAACCATTTCGCCGGATGGAAATATCATCACTTTTGATTTCCTGGATGCGACCAATCTGGCCACGCCGGAAACCGGCCACATGCATCGCGCGGTCTACATTCTTGGCGGCAAAGACCAGCTCGCCGAAGAGTGGACGTGGAGGCAGAACGGGCAGGAAACCAAGGAACGCTTCGAATTGCACCGGAAGCCGTAAGTCCTCTCTACGAACAAAACGAAGCCGCGGCAAAGAGCGACGGCTTCCTATGCTACCTTTTCAGCCGTGAATCACAAGAAACGCATCGCCATCATTCCCGGGGATGGCATCGGACGGGAAGTCATCCCGGAGGCAGTGAAGGTCATTTCCGCTTCCGGTGCGCCGGTCGAGATCTCCCACTTCGACTGGAGTGCCGAGCGTTATCTCGCCGACGGAGTGACCATCCCCCCCGACGGATTTGCCATGCTGGAGCGCGACTTCGACGCCATTCTGGTCGGCGCTTTTGGCGACCCGCGCATCCCCTCGAACATTCACGCCAAAGAGATTCTCCTGGGCATGCGTTTCAAGATGGATCTCTATGCCAACGTGCGCCCGGTGCGGTTGCTCGATGCGGCGCTCTGCCCGCTGAAAGGCGTCGAGCCGAAGGACATTGATTTCGTGGTGATCCGCGAAAACACCGAAGGCGTCTACGTCGATGTAGGCGGGTGCTTTAAGCAGGGAACGCCGGACGAGATCGCGGTGCAGGAGGATATCAATACCCGCAAAGGCGTAGAGCGCATCATCCGCTATGCCTTCGAATATTGCGAGCGAAACCAAAAGCAGGATGGAAGCCCGCGCAAGCAGGTGCTCATGGCCGACAAGGCCAACGTCCTGACCCATGCCCACGGTTTGTGGCAGCGCGTATTCAAAGAGGTGAGCGGGGAGTATCCGCAAATCACCGCCCAACACATGTACGTGGATGCGCTCTGCCTGCAGATGGTGCGCGACCCGAGGCAGTTCGACGTCATCGTGACCAACAACATGTTCGGCGACATCGTCACCGACCTCGCCGCCGCGCTGCAAGGCGGCCTGGGCATGGCCGCCAGCGGCAACATTCATCCCGGGAAGACATCGATGTTCGAGCCGGTACACGGTTCGGCCCCACCGATTGCCGGGAGGAACATTGCCAACCCCTTCGGCGCGATTCTGACGGCGGCGATGATGCTCGGACATTTGGGACTGGTTGCTGAGGCGGCTCGAATTGAGGGTGCGGTCTTAGAGGCCGTGCGGCAGAAAAAGACGACGCAGGACATCGGCGGAACTTTAGGGACGCGGGAAGCGGGGGAGTGGGTGGCGGGGAGGGCGAGCGCCTACAATTAACGCTTCGGTGGCCTGTAGATTCCTCGAGGCCCACTGCTTGGGGCAGCGCGAGGGATCCTTCGACTTCGTAGAGCGATTCGCAAGCGAATCGCCCTGCTTCGCTCAGGATGACAATGGATTGAGATGCGAGATGATCCACGCTAATCAGCGTTCATCCGCGGCCAAGAAGTCCTAATTGAGCATTGCTCGCAGCCGGTGCACACCCGCCAGCGCCGCCGCGTACCTCTGATCCATGGCATACGCGGTCTTGTAGCACTCCTTCGCCTTCGCCCACTGCCCCTGATGCTCATACACTCGTCCCAAGTTGAAGTGTGGGTAACAGCGGGCCTCGTAGCGGGGAGCGGTCATCGCCTTTTGGAACCAACGGATGGCCTCATCCCATTTCCCTTGTTCAATCAGGTAAGCCCCGATATCGTTGTAAGGATTGCCGAAGCCGGGGTCTATCTTGATAGCTTCCAAACATTCAGAGATAGCTCGCTCATAATCGCCGAGGAAGGAGTACGCCCAGCCGCGGAAGGTGAAGGCCTCGGCGGTAGGGAAGGCGTCGATGGAACGGGTGTAGAGTTCAATGGCCTGCTGATAGTCGCCGGCCATTTGCAGCTCGTAGGCTTTGTGAAAGTGCTCGGCGGCGGATTGGCGGCGATCGGCCTCGGACATAACCGGACCCAATGAGAGAACTGAAGAAATTCTATCGGAAATTTGCATTCGCGCTGTGCATCGTCTGGCTCGGGTTGATGGCGCCTTTGGGCTTGGGGGCGCAAGCTCCTCAGCCCGCGTCAGCCCAGCCTCCCCAGTCGCAAGAGGCCGGCAAATCGGCGGGCGAGTCGCCCGCCGCCGCACAGGCCACACCGGACACACCAGCTCAGCTCACCACCGAGCAGAAGATCTCGCCAGGAGAAGCCAAAGAACTCTTCCGTGAAGTGGATGAGATTTTGAAGTTCTCCAGCACAGACTCGGATTTGCCCATCAAGCACGAGGTCAAGCGGCGGCTCACCAGCCGGGATGCGCTCGTCGCCTACATGACGAAGCACATGTCGGACGATGAAGATGCCAAGCGGTTACGCCGTTCCGAATTGGTGCTGAAGAAGTTCGGTTTACTGCCGCAAGACTTTGACCTGGGGAAATTTCTGGTGGCCCTGCTGCGCGAGCAGGTGGCCGGCTACTACGATCCCAAAACGAAGACGGTGAATCTGCTCGATTGGTTGGGCGTGGAGCAGCAGCGGCCGGTTCTGGCGCACGAACTGACCCACGCGTTGCAGGACCAATCCTTTGGCTTGGAAAAATGGATGAAGGCGGGGGCGGGCGATCTGGCGGAACATAGAAGGGAACCGACTCTGGCCGACATTGAGAGTGATGAGTTGAGCACGGTACGCCAGGCGGTGGTCGAGGGCCAGGCGATGGCTGTTCTGGTGGACTACATGCTGGCGCCCAGTCATCGTTCGCTGCTCAACGCGCCGGAGGTGGTGGACGCCCTGAAGCAGGGAATGCTCACCGGGACGCCCGACTCGGTGCAGTTTCAAAATGCGCCGATTTTCATCAAAGAGGCGCTGACCTTTCCCTACCGCTATGGCCTGGATTTTGAAGCTGCGCTGCTGGCAAACGGCGGGAAAGATAAGGCGTTTGCCGGCGCCTTCACCAATCCGCCGCACAGCACACGGCAGATCATGGAGCCAAGCACCTATCTTTCCGGAGAGCAAATCGAGCCCATGCCACTGCCGGACTTCAAGCAAAGCTTTAAGGACTATAAACGCTTCGATATTGGGGCAATGGGGGAATTCGACGTTGCGGTATTGCTGGATCAATATGCTGGGACAAAGGCGTCCCAGTCGTTATATCCGCAATGGCGGGGAGGCTATTACTACGCGGTGCTTCCCAAAGGAAACCCCTCCGGGGCGCTCGGATTGTTGTACGTTTCGCGCTGGTCGAATGCGGAAAAAGCGGCGGAGTTTGCCGCCATCTATGCCAAGTCGCTGGCCAAACGCTACGAACATGTCCACGGCGCAGCCGAAGACGGACAGCAGCCGCTGGATGACCTGAAGGCACTCAAAACCTGGAGCGGCCGGCACATCTGGAAGACCGAACAGGGGGAGGTCGTGATTGACGTGAAGAACGACACCGTGGTGATCACGGAAAGTCTGGACGAGGCCACCACTGCGATGCTCGAGCAGGAGCTATTCACCGTCCCGGTCGCAGCCGGGAAGTAACGTGCCCGCACTTTTGTATAATCACGAGTTCGCTCCCGCGAGCAGAAACTTTCAGGAGGACTCTTGCCGCAAGCGGAAATTGGCATCATCGGAGGCAGCGGGCTCTACTCCATGCCCGGGCTCAGCAAGGCCAAAGAGGTGCGGCTCAAGACGCCATTCGGCCAGCCTTCTGACGGCTACGTGCTGGGCACGCTGGAAGGCCGTAAAGTTGCATTCTTGGCGCGCCACGGCCGCGGACACCGCATTCTGCCCAGCGAATTGAACTTCCGGGCCAATATCTACGGCTTCAAACAATTGGGCGTGGAGCGGATTGTTTCCGTTTCCGCCGTGGGCTCGCTGAAGGAAGAGCACAAGCCGCTAGACTTCGTGATTCCAGACCAGTTTTTTGATCGCACCCGGCATCGCGTGGACACGTTTTTTGGCCACGGCATTGTGGCGCACGTCAGCTTCGCTGATCCCATCTGCTCCCAATTGGCCCGTGTCGTGGAAGGCGCTTGCAGGAAAGCCGGTGTAACCGGCAAGCACGGCGGAACGTACGTGTGCATGGAAGGGCCGCAGTTTTCCACCAAGGCTGAGTCGAACGTATACCGCAGTTGGGGTATGGATGTAATCGGCATGACCAACCTGCAGGAAGCCAAGCTGGCGCGCGAGGCGGAGATTTGCTACGTGAGTATTTCCATGGTCACCGACTACGACTGCTGGCATCCGGCGCATGACGCGGTGACCGTGGACCAAGTGGTCGCCGTGCTGCTCAAGAACGCCGACAATGCCACCAAGGTGTTGCGTGAAACCGTCGCCGCCATGCCCGCGGAACGCAGTTGCAAATGCGGGTCCGCGCTGGCCCACGCGATTCTGACCGATCCCAAAAAGATTCCCGCGGCCACTCGGCAGAAACTGAAACTCATCCTCGACAAGTATCTCAAGGCCAAGAAAGCATGAGTATCCTTGCGGTCGGTTCCATTGCTTTTGATTCCATCGCCACCCCCGCCGGACGCGCCGAGAATGTCCTGGGCGGTTCGGCTACCTACTTTTCTCTCGCCGCCAGCTACTTCACGGATGTGCGTGTCGTCGCCGTGGTGGGGGAAGACTTTACCGCGGAGAACGAGCAGGTGCTCACAAAGCGCGGGGTGGATACGCGGGGCATTGAGCACGCGAAAGGCAAGACATTTCGCTGGGGCGGCCAGTACCTGGAGAACCTGAACGAAGCCAAAACAGATTTTACCGACCTGAACGTGTTCGAGAATTTTCAACCGCGGATTCCAGCCGAGTACAGAGACTCCCAGTTCCTTTTCCTCGGCAATATTCATCCCAGTTTGCAGGCCGCAGTGCGGCACGAAATGGACGGCGTGCAACTGACCGGCGGCGACACCATGAATTTCTGGATTCAGGGCTCGCGCAAGGAATTGATGGAGACGCTGAAGCTGGTCAACGTGCTCCTGATCAATGACGGCGAGGCCAAAATGCTGGCGGGGGAAAAGAATCTGCCACGCGCGGCCCAGAAGGTACTCTCCCTCGGTCCACAGGCGCTGGTCATCAAACATGGCGAATACGGAGCGACCATCTTTTTCCGCGAGGGGGCGTTTGGCATTGGCCGGCATCCCTTCCGGGCTCCGGCTTTACCCATTGAAGAAGTAAAAGATCCGACGGGCGCGGGCGACTCGTTTGCCGGCGGATTCATGGGCTACATCGCCTCGCAGGAGCAGTTGAACCGCGAGGTGCTGAAACGGGCGCTGTTTTACGGCGGGGTGATGGGATCGTTTGCCGTGGAAAGGTTCGGTACCGAGCGAATGCAGTCGCTGACCCGCGAAGAAATCGAAGCCCGCTTTCAAGTTTTCCGCGAACTCACTCACCTCGAATGACCGGGCATGAAAGCCGAAACTGGGACCAAGAGACCATGCTGGTGGCCTGGCTGGCGGCTTTCGCTTCTCTGCTTTCTTTTCTATTCTATTTGCGGCATGGTGATCTGCTCCTCTACGGCGATGCCGTGGCCCACATCAATATTGCGCGGCGTGTGTTCGACTCACGCACTCCCGGATTATTGCAGCTCGGTACAGTCTGGCTGCCGCTGCCCCATCTGCTGATGATTCCGTTTCTGCTTTCTGTTGGTATGTGGCAAAGCGGCATCGGCGGCTCGATCCCTTCGATGATCGCCTATGTTTTTGGGG
>Ga0209415_10002203_pt1 | contig 36716 bp, 32 predicted proteins | sample PeaSoiSIISIP2007_FD_187696 | JGI IMG/M metagenome (GOLD analysis project Ga0209415, IMG submission 187696) | Peat soil microbial communities from Weissenstadt, Germany - SII-SIP-2007 (SPAdes) (version 2) | ecosystem: Environmental > Terrestrial > Soil > Wetlands > Peat | place: Germany... | reverse complement strand
GAGGCGGTGGTGTAGGGAGATAATGTCCCAGGGGAGCAAGCTCCCCTGGCTTTGCGCCGGGGGGATTCCAGCGTAGGATTTCTGGGGGTCATGATCGTCTTCCCGTGTCATATTTGCCGGGCGTCGCTCTCCGCGGAGGAGGGACAGGCGGGACAGACGCTGCGTTGCCCGGTTTGCCGAACGACGCTACGCGTGCCGGTGCGGGAGGCAACGGAAGCTGCGGAGGCGGCGGCGCCGGCCATGGCGGCGGCGGGGACTAGCGTCATGATGCCGCGCTCTGTGGCCGCGCCGCGGTTCGCGGGAAGACGGTATGGATTCAATTGCGGATATTGTTCGAGCCGGCTGGAGGCGACGGAATCCATGGCGGCGCAGGAGGGCCAATGCCCGACGTGCGGGAACCAGATCACCATCCCGATCCTGGACCGATATGGGCGGCTGATCGATCCCAAGACGCGGCAAATCATCAAGCAGGACCCGCATCCGGTTCATGCCTACGCCGCCGCGGGCGCTCGTGCCCCGCAAATCCGCCGGTCCAAGGAGGGCAAGCAGCTGATCGTCTGCCCCCGCTGCCGGGCCAACAGCCCGATCACGGCGAACAACTGCGCTAGCTGCGGCATGCCGTTCACGATGGAAGGAACGACGCTGGAAACCACGGGGAGCAATAACGGGTTCTGCGTCGCATCGTTGGTCCTGGGCATCATCGGCATGCCGGCGTTTTATATCCTCATCCCGGCGATCCTGGCGATCATCTTCGGGATCGTGGGATTGCGGCAAATCTCAAACCCGGATGCTCCCACGCGCGGCGGGCGGGGGATGGCCATTGCGGGAATCGTCTGCGGTACGATCGCGGGGCTGCTTTGGGCGGCGGTGTGGCTGCATTAAAGCCGCGGGACGACGACGGGATTGGCGGCGTCGCCGTAGCGCTGGATGGGGATGCCGTAAACTGGGGATAGAACTTCGGGGCGCAAGACGGCGTCCGGGATGCCGGAGGCGGCGATGCGGCCGTCGCTGAGGAGAATGAGCCGATCGGTCATTGCGCCGGCGACGTTCAGCTCGTGGGAAGCCACTAAGACGGCCAGGCCCTTTTGGCGGGTCAGGCCGCGGAGGAGTTGCCAGAGTTCGATCTGATGTTTCAGGTCGAGAAAGGTATTGGGTTCGTCGAGCAAAAGGGCGGCCGGTTCCTGGGCGAGGCATCGGCCGATGAAAACGCGTTGGCGCTGTCCGCCGGACATGCGCTCCATGGGACGATCGAGAATGTCCTGTAGGCCCAGCAGGCGGGCCACCTCAAGGGTGACGCGCTCGTCGGCGCTGGATTCCAATCCGAATGCCCCCCAGCGCGCCGCCCGCCCCAGACGGAGACAATCGGCGACGGTGTGTCCCGGCTCGTGGCGCGGGGATTGGGGCAAGTAGGCGACGACGCGGGCCAGATCGCGCAGCCGCCAATCCCGAAGGTTTTTGTCCTGCCAGCGGATTAGTCCCTCTCCCGAGAGGTGGCCGAGGAGGGTTTTGATGAGGGTGCTTTTGCCGCTGCCGTTGGGGCCGATGAGGGCGACGACTTCGCCCGATTGCAGGGAAACCGACACTCCGCGCAAGGCGGGGCGGTCGCCGTAGGCGAAGGAAACGTCGGTGGACTCGAGGAGATTCATCGGTCGGGAAGAAAACGCCGCGTAAACGCGGCCGCTAAAAGGGGAATCAACCGCGCAGCCGTTTGATCCGCGTCTGGACGTCTTTGTAGTTGAAATCCCACTGGGCGACCTTGCTGTAATGGGCCAATGCCTCGGGCTTCATTGTTTTTTCTTCCAGGATGCGGCCGCGCCAGTAGTACATTTCCCTGGAACGATCGTCGCCTTGAAGCTGGTAATCCTTGATCAATCCGCCGAGGGTGTCGTCGGCCTCGTCGAGGAATTTGGCGTTGTAGAAGGCCATGCCGAGCAGAAGGCCGGCGTCGACGCGGAACTTTGGATCCTGCCGGGCCTGCTGGAGAGTGGGGATCGCGTCCTGAAAGCGTTGGAGGCTGAACAATCGTTTGCCCATTTCAAATCGCCAGCGCATGTCGGTGGGATAGGCCTCGGCGGCCTGGGCAAATTCCTTGTATTCGAACTCGAGTTGCTCGCGTCTGAAATCGGTGTAATCCTTGCGGAGTTCCTCGTTGTCGCGGTCCTTGAGAAGCGCCTCGCGTTTGCCGCGTTCCATGCGATTCCACTGCTTCATCTGAATCTGACCGATGCGCTGACGATAGCGGTACTGCTTGGTCAGGTTGTACTGATCCTGGAGGAGGTCGACGGCCTTGCTCTCGAAATCCGGATGCTCGGTCTTTTCGTAGGCGTCAACGAGGCGCATGAGTTTTCCCGGATCGTTGGGGTTGGCTTTGTATTCCTGCTCGGCCTGATGAATGATGGCCTGCTGGGCGTCGAGGTCGACGAAATCCTTATCGCCGGCCAGGAGCAGTTGCTGCTTATTCATGTCGCGGATTTGATTTCGGAAGTCGCCGCCCTTGGCATAGCCGGCGTTTTCCATGGTGTCCATGGCGCCGAGGTTTTTGAGTTCGGTGGACAAATCCATGTCATTGGGTTTGAGCATCAAGGCGTATTGGCAGGCATCGGCGGCCAGGCGCCACATCTTCATGCCCTTGTAGACGTCTCGCAGGACGATGAACTTGCTGTAATCGGGTTTTTTGTCGTCGGCATTGGCTTTCTGGAGGATGGCCCCGATCCACAGGACGGTATCCCAATAACCGCCGCGATAGGCGCTTTGCAGGAGGGTCTGCATGTGATCGGTATTTCCGGGATCGAAGGACAAGAGCTTTTCGGCGTTGAGCATGTTGGTCATGTCGTTGCTGGTGGGGCGTTTGAGCTTCATGGCGTCGAAGAAGCCGATGGCCTTGCCGCCGCTGGCCTTGCGCTTGAGGGAGATTTCCCGCAGTTCCTGGTGTGCATCGACGGCGTCGGGGTCCAATTCGAAACCGCTGATATACATGGAGATGGCGTACTCGTAGTTGCCGGTGCCGGCGACGGTTTTCCCCCTCTCGAAGAAAACCTTGGCCTTGGCACGATCTTCCGGAGGAACCTCTTTATATTCAGCCACGCAGCCCTTCCTTCAAACCCACCCTACCAAAGACGGGACGATTCGCGGGTGTATGGGACGTGGAATCTATCCGAGTCCCGTTGAACCTGTCAAACAATTCATCTACTGTTTAGGACAGGAGATATTACGCATTTTCGCGCCCAAATCGAGTCATGTGATGTTTATCGAGTCATGTGATGTTTGAGGAATTGAAAATTATATCCTACCCCGACCCGCGGTTACGGAAAATCAGCGTCGAAGTGGGGAGGATCGACGAGAGTCTTTCGGGGCTGGCAAGGCGGATGTTCGAGCTGATGCGCGAGGCCAAGGGAGTCGGCTTGGCCGCGCCGCAAGTTGGGCACGGGGTTCGCCTGTTCATCGTCAACCACACCGGCAAGCCGGAAGACGATCGCGTGTACGTGAACCCGGTCATTTTCGATGCCGAGGGGGAAGAAACGTCGGAGGAAGGGTGCCTCAGCCTGCCCGGCATTAATGTGCAAGTCACGCGCCCAAAAGTGGCAAAGATTCGAGCCAAGGATCTGGCCGGAAATCCCGTGGAGCAAACCGAGAGCGGGTATCTCGCACGAATCTGGCAACATGAACTGGACCACCTCAACGGAGTGCTGATCATCGACCGAGCCGGGCCGACGGCGAAAATGGAGAGCCGCAAGATACTGAAGGAGTTGGAAGAAAAATACCACGCCCAGAAGGCTGAGGAAGAGCCAAGGAAGAACCGATAGCCACCATGCGCATCATTTTTGCAGGTAACGGGGAGTTCGGCGTGCCGACGCTTGCGGCGTTGCTGGAGGCGGGACAGGAGATCGTGGCGGTCTATACGCAGCCCGAACGATGGGCGGGCCGGGGGCGAACACTCACGCCGACGCCGATTGCGCGGTTTGTGCAGGGACGCGCGGCGCGGCTTATTCAAACGCCTGACGTCAACGACGAAGCGCTGCCGCCGGCGGATTTGATGGTGGTGATCGCCATTGGTCAGAAGATCGCTCCGGCCGCGGCGAGTCATCCGCGCCTGGGGAGCGTGAATCTGCACGCATCGCTGCTGCCCAAATTCCGGGGGGCGGCGCCGATCAATTGGGCGATTCTGCGCGGGGAAAGCGAAACGGGGAACAGCATCATCCGGCTAGCCGCCAGAATGGACGCGGGGGCAATCCTCGCGCAGTCGCGCGTTTCCATCGGCGAGAGCGAAACGGCCGGGGAACTGCACGACCGGCTGGCCGTGGACGGCGCGCGGCTGATGCTTCAAACGGTCGATGATTTGCAAGCGGGCCGGGCGGTTGAAATGCCCCAGGACGAGGTGCGCGCCACGCAGTCGCCGAAGCTTTCGCGGGAATTCTCCAGGATCGACTGGGCGGTTGGGGCCGACGAAATCGCGCGGAAAATCCGCGGGCTATATCCGTGGCCGGGATGCCGGGTTCGGCTGCTCGACGCCGTGGGCGTGGAAATCGCCCGATTGACTCTGGTCCGCGCCCGCGCCGGCCAGGGCGAAGGCCCGCGTTGGCGGCCGGGAGAGATTACGATCGCAGGCCAGATCGCCTGCGGAGATGGGGCGGTCGAGATACTTGAAATTCATCCCGACGGCAAGCGGCCGATGTCCTTGAGCGATTATCGGCGTGGAAATGCCTGGATGCCGGGGATGAAGTTAGAGGCGGTTTGATAGGGGAGAAATTCACTTTGGGCGGATAATCAGGTCCCGGGTGTCCACGACTGGAACGATGTCGAAGACGTCGAGGCGGGCTGCGAAGTCGATGTCCGGTTCCAGGCCGGCCTTGATGACGTTTCTTCCGCCCTGGCAATCGCGGAGAACGGCGGGCAAATCTTGGGCGGCGGCGAGGAAGAGGCGGCGAGCCATCCTCGCGGCGTCGTTGGCGGGAAAATATCCGTGCTGAAACAGATTCTGGCAGACGGCGCCGGCGCCGATGACGTCTTCCATGGCGATTTGATGATTGGTGCCGGAACCCAGGAGCAGGACGGGCCGATGGGCGGTCGCGGCGGTGCGGGCGGCCGCGGTGGCGTTCACCAGGGCGCCGACGAAGAGATCGGAAGCCGATCGCGCGGCATTCAAGGCCCTGGTGCCGTTGGTGGTGGCCATGAACAGGTCGCGGCCGGCGTGCTGGGGGGTGAATTGGCCGGGACTGTTTCCCAGATCGACGCCGGGAGCGGGTAGGGCGTTGACTTCACCGCAAAGAATCGGGCGGGGGAGGAGTTTTTCGGCGGCGGATTTGGCATCGGAAAGCTCGGCGAAGGCGTGGACGGACCGGATGCCCGAGGCGAAGGCGGAAGTGATGGTGGTCGTGGCGCGGAGCACGTCGAAAACGACGACCGTCTTTCCTGCCAAGGATTGTCCGCCGAGATACGCCGGTGTCAGAACGACTTCCACGTCCATGGATGGAAACTGTAGCGTTGGGAGGCGGGTGCGGAAAGAAGCGGCACGGATAGGTAAAAATGAGAAGCGGCGGCCCAACTACAAACGGGCCGCCGCTTTCAGCATGCATGCAAGCAACCATGAGGTCAAAAAGCGTTCCCGTATCGATCGGCGTTTTCCAGGATTCCACCGGGCCTGGCAAAACGTTCCCAGGAACGGCCATGACATTTCGGGCAGATGGGCGGCGGGACGACCGCCCCCTCGGGCTCGAATCCGCAGCATCGGCACTGAAGCCTGACGACCGCGACGGGAGGCGCGGTATGGAGATGCGGATCGAAACCGGCGAAATGGCCCGCTGACGCGAAATTGTCCATGCTGATCGACATACCAACTCCTTTCTCTCAGGACTAACCACTCCTCGAGCGGGCTGGAGCAACGACCGTGCCGAGAAAATTCGGGAAACCCACGGATGGCCATCCTTGGGCTTGATTGGGGATAATTAATTCAATGAATTGCCGCTGGGGCCGCGAATATATGCCGGAATCCGCACATTTTGTCATGCCTGCGACAAAACGTCGCTGTGCAGGGGTTTTTCTCGGCCTTCGATCTCGTATTGGCGCAGCTTGCGTTGAAGGGTGCGGACGGAAATTTCCAGTCGCGCGGCGGCATGGGTGCGGTTGCCGGCACATTGCTCAAGGGCGCGGGTGATGGCCAGACGTTCGAGCTGATCCATCGAAAGTCCGACCGGGAGGTTCTTGTTGGAGACTTCCGATATGGCGCCGGCCAGGATACGGTCCGGCACGTCGCGCTCGGTAATGATGTCACCTTGAGCCAGAACCAACATGCTCTCCAGGGCGTTTCGCAACTCGCGGACGTTGCCGGGCCAACGATAGGTCTGGAGCCGCTCCATGACTTCGCGGGAGACGCGGCGGCTGGGAGTGTGTTTTTGCTCGGTGATCTCCTTGAGAAAATGCTCGACGAGGATGGGGATGTCGTCGGGCCGGTCGCGCAAAGGGGGCAATTCGATGGTGACCACGTTGAGGCGATAGAACAAATCCTCGCGGAATGTTGACTCCTGGACCATCTTGCGGAGGTCGCGGCTGGTGGCCGCCAGGACGCGAACGTCCACCTTGTGGTCTTCGTGCCCGCCGACCGGGGTGACGGTCAAGGTTTCCAGCACGCGCAGGAGCTTGGCTTGCAGCGCCAATTCGAAATCGCCGATCTCATCGATGAAAAGGGTTCCGCCGTCGGCCTGTTCGAAGCGTCCGATGCGGCGATCGGTGGCGCCGGTGAAGGCTCCGCGGACGTGGCCGAAAAGCTCGCTCTCCACCAAAGTTGCCGGCACCGCCGCACAATTGACGGCGACGAACGGGCCGTTCTTCCTGGGGCTATTGTGGTGGAGGGCCTGGGCGACCAATTCCTTGCCGGTGCCGCTTTCGCCCAGAACCAAGACGGTGCTGTCCACCGGGGCTGCCCGCTGAATCCTGTCGAAAACGTCCTTCATCTGCCGCGACTGGCCGACGATCCGGTCGAGACCGAACTTCTGATCCAATCGCCGGCGAAGATGATCGATTTCCTTGTCCTTGTTGACCGAATCGATCGCGCGGCGGATAAGGAGCAATAGTTCGTCGGCGTTCACGGGCTTGGTCACGTAGTCAAACGCCCCGGCCTTGATGGCTTCGACTGCCGAATTGACGCTGCTATGTCCGGTGAGCAGGATAAACTGAGTATCGAGCTTTCGTTTCTTCCAGAGGTTGAGCAGGTCCAAGCCGCTCACGTCCCCCATGTGAATATCGCTAAGCACCACGTCGACGTTCTCATCGACATACCCCAGGGCCTTGTCGGCGTTTTCAACCCCGAAAACTGTGAGGCCCTCGGTTTTGAGGGTGGCACTGAGCGCGCGGCGTTCGGTTTCATCATCCTCCACCACAAGAACCCGGCCAGCGCTTGCCATTGTTCCCATTCCCGTGCAAAAGATTTTAGAATGCTATTATGTCGCTCCCATTTAATAGCATACCTTACAATAGGCGGACAACGGACAATTTGTGCGACAAAATGCCGGATGCCGAAAAAATGATCTGAGCTCCCATGGTTAAGTGGATTCGCAATCTTCGTATTTCGCTGGCCGCGAAATGTCAAATTCTTTTCGGCGCGGCCGTGATATTAATTATTGGAGCGGCCCTATATGTCCCATGGAGGCGGATGGATGATCTGATTTCGCTGGTAAATCTGCAGACGGCCGAGGGTCTGGCGAGCCAAACAAAACTTGAACATATCACCCATGAGCGGCAAAAGCTTAATGCGGCCGCCAGGAATGCGGTGGCGCCTCCGACGACACAGGATACGCAGTCGATGGCGCCGGGCCTGGTCATGCCGCGGCTGATCCCCATCAATCCACCGAAGTCGATGATTCTGGCAAAGTTCGACCTGGATGCGTTGGGATATTTTTACACGCATCCGGCGGAACTGCATTACGCCAGAACGTATCGGGTGAAGGATTTGGAGCGATACCGGCTGGCGATGCCGCTGTATGCGGGGGACCAGGCGTCATGTCTGGAATGCCACGGGGGCCCGGAAGCTGCCGGGATCGCCACACGACCCGCCGCCGCGGTCGCCGCGGCGTTACCCGCGGCCCGGCGATTCCTCGGCATCGTGGTGGTGGATATCCCCTCGCAGGTGAACGAGAATCAGTTGTTTCTCAACCGCTTTTTCATTCTTCTGGCGGGGGTCATCGCCGGGACGCTGGCGACCGGCGTGCTCTATATCATCACAACCCGCCTGATCCTCCAGCCCGTCCGGGTCCTGCAGGAAGCCGCGGAAAAGGTCAGCCAGGGCGATCTCAACATCCGCTCCGACATCAGCACCGGCGACGAATTCGAGCAGCTCTCGGAGACGTTCAACACAATGTTGGCCAATCTCAAAAGCGGTGACGAACAGCTTCGTGCCATCAACAAGGCGCTGGATTTGAAGCTGGTGCAGCTTGGGGAAACGAACGTGGCTTTGTACGAATCCAACCGGCTGAAGAGCGAATTCCTGGCCAACGTCAGCCACGAGCTTCGCACGCCGCTGAATTCCATCCTGGGATTTGCGGAGTTGCTGCGCGAGACGGTTGCGGGGAATCCGGACCCGAAGGCCACGCGGTATCTCCAGAACATTCTGGCCAGCGGGCGCAACCTGCTGGAGCTGATCAACGATCTGCTGGATTTGGCGAAGATCGAGGCCGGGCGAATGGACGTTCGGTCGGAGCCGCTGTCGTTGAACGATCTGTTCGAGGGGTTGATCAATCTGATTAAACCGCTGGTGGAGGGCAAGGAGCTGGCGATCGTGCCGACAGTGGCGGCGGACGTGCCGATCGTGCAGACCGATCCGTCGAAGTTGCAGCAGGTGCTGTACAACCTGCTGTCGAACGCGATCAAGTTTTCGCCGGCCGGCGGACGGATCGAACTGACCGCGCAGTTGCACCAGGCGGATCAGGTCCGGATCGCGGTCACGGACCAGGGTCCGGGGATCGAGGCTGAAAAACACGAGGTGATCTTCGAGAAATTCCGCCAGATCGACGGCTCGGTGACGCGCCAGCACAGCGGAACGGGTCTGGGTCTGGCGATTTCCAAGGAATTGATCTCTCTGCTGGGCGGCACGATCGGGGTGGACAGCGTGCAGGGACAGGGGGCGACGTTCTGGATCGTCCTTCCGCAAAAGATTCAGCCCGGGCAACACGACGTGCGGCAGAAGATGGTGCTATCGTGATCCGGGGCGTTTTTTGAAAGATTTACCGCGAAGGAGCGAAGGAGCGAAGTTACGCGAAGAAATTCAATGCATAATTTTTTCTTCGCGTAACTTCGCTGCTTCGCTCCTTCGCGGTAAATTCCATTTCAAGGCGGGCTATTGGGAAAGAATCGTGACCATTCCGGCGACGACGGGGCGCACTTTGGCGCGTTGACGAACGAGCAGTCGGCCGGCGCTGTCTACGCCGTCGCATCGTCCGGAGATGGCCGGCTCATTGGCGCCGGCGACGCTGACGAGTTTTCCGGCCAGGGCGTCGTGACGGGAATATTCGCGCACGAACGCGGAGAAGGGCATTTCCATTCTCCGGCGCACGTTGCGATGCAAGTGCTGCGCGATCCGGATGAGCACCTCGGTCATGTCGAATGGTTTGCCGGCGATGCAGAAGAGGGAGGTGATCTGGTTGCGCAGCGAGCGGGGGGCGTCGGCGGGATCGAGGTTGACGTTCAGCCCGATGCCGACGAGGTCGACGTTGCTGACCCGTTCGCAGAGAAGTCCGGCGAGTTTTAGATCGTTGTGCAGCAGATCGTTGGGCCATTTGAGGAGGATATCGCTTTGGGCTGTGATTTCGGCGGCGGCGTTGCGTAGGGCGATGCCGGCGATGAGGGGCAACTCCTGGGGGGCGAGGCGCTCGTGGACGGGAAGGGCAAAGGTGACGGTCAGGACATCGCGGTTGGACCACCAGGTATTGCCGGCACGTCCGCGGCCGGCGATCTGGCGTCCGGTCAGCACCACCGCGGGGGCATAAAGCCGGCCCGTTCGCCGCAATCGCCCCGCGTGATCGTTGGTGCTTCGCAGCCGTGCGAACCAGTAGAGCCGAAACGGCTTGAGGGCGGCGCGGAGGCGGGGAAGATGGAATGACGCCATCGTTATCCTTCGAGCACGATCAACAGATCTCCGGCTGCGACAATGGCGCCCTGTTTTACCAGGACGTCTGAGATATTGGCCTGGCGCGGGCAGTATAGGGCGGTCTCCATCTTCATTGCCTCGATGGAGAGCAGGCGCTGGCCGGGCTTCATGGCCTGACCCTTGGCGACGGCGACGTTGGAGATTTTGCCGGGCATCGGGGCGGCGACGTGGTTGGGGTTGTCCGGGTCGGCCTTGGGGTGCCGCGGTATCTTGGCCTCGCCGGAGCGGTCGGTCACGACCACCTCGCGGGGCTGACCGTTCAGTTCGAAGAAGACCGTGCGCGTTCCATCGTCGCGCACCTGCCCGCAGGTGAGATATTTGATGATCAGCGTTTTTCCCGGCTCGATTTCGACCGAGATTTCCTCGCCGCTCTGCAAGCCGTAGAAAAACGCGTAGGTCGGCAGGGTGGAAGTGTCGTCGTAAGCCTTCACGTGCTTCTGGTAGTCCGTGAAAACCTGGGGATAGAGCAGGTAGGAGAGCACGTCCACGTCGCGCACGCTGCCGGCGATCTTGTCCTGGAGTTCCTTGCGCGTTTTGTCGAAATCGGCGCGTGGGAGCTTGGCGCCGGGCCGGCCCTTTACGGCCGCGGCGCCGGCGGTATCCAGAACGATCTTCTGGAGGACCTTGGGCCATCCGCCTTCCGGATGGCCGATCGCGCCCTGCATCATTTCGACGACGCTCCTGGGGAAATGGAGTTTTTTGGCCGGATTCAAAACGTCCAGAGCGGTCAATCCGTTGGTGACCATGAACAGGGCCATGTCGCCGACGACTTTGCTGGACGGCGTGACCTTGACGATGTCGCCGAAGATTTCGTTGACCTGGGCGTACATGTCGGCGATTTCGTTCCAGCGGTTCTCCAGGCCCAGGCTCTTGGCCTGCTGGCGGAGGTTGGTGTACTGGCCGCCGGGCATCTCGTGGTGATAGACGTGCGCGGAGCCGGCCTTGAGGTTCTCCTCGAACGGGTAATATTGCTCCCGCGCCGCTTCCCAGTAGTCCGCCAGATGGTTCAGCGCGTCCAAATCCAGGCCGGTATCCCTGGGGGTATTGCGCAACGAGGCGACGAGGGAATTGAGGTTGGGCTGGCTGGTCAGGCCGCTCATGCTGGCGATGGCGGCGTCGGCGATGTCGACGTTGGCATCGGAGGCGCGCAAGATGCTTCCGGCGTTGATGCCGCTGGTGTCGTGGGTGTGGAAATGGATGGGAACGTCCACCTCGTCGCGGAGGGCCTTGACCAGGGCGTGGGCGGCGTAGGGCTTGCAAAGGCCGGCCATGTCCTTGATTGCCAGGATGTGCGTCCCCATGCGGACCAGTTCCTTGGCCATCTTGACGTAATATTTCAGCGAGTATTTGGTGCGGCGGGGATCGAGAATGTCGCCGGTGTAGCAGATCGCCGCTTCGCAGATGGCGTGGGTCTTCTCGCGGACGGCCTCCATGGCGACCTTCATGTTTTCGGTCCAGTTGAGGGAATCGAAGACGCGGAAGAGATCGATGCCGTGCTCGGCCGAGCGAACGACGAACTCGCGGACGACGTTGTCGGGGTAATTGGCGTAGCCGACGGCGTTGCTGGCGCGGAGGAGCATTTGAAAGAGTATGTTGGGGACCTTGGCGCGGAGCTGGTCGAGGCGGTCCCAGGGGTCTTCCTGCAAGAATCGCAGGGCGGCGTCGAAGGTTGCGCCGCCCCACATTTCCAGGCTGAAAAGCTGCGGGGCGAGGTGAGCGGTGGCGCCGGCGATCGCCAGCAGATCGTACGTCCGCACGCGCGTCGCCAGAAGCGATTGATGCGCATCGCGGAACGTGGTGTCGGTGAAGAGCAGGCGTTTCTGGCGGCGCACCCATTGGGCAAATTCCTCCGGACCGAGTTGGAGGAGTTTTTGGCGCGTTCCCTCGGGCGGGGGGGCGATGCGGGGATATTCGGGCACCACCGGCTCTATGAACTCGCGCTTGGGATCGACCTTCCCCCGGACGTCGGCGCGGCCGTTGACGATCACGTCGGCGACATAGCTCAATATTTTGGTTGCCCGGTCGCGCTTGGCGCGGAAGCGGAAAAGCTCGGGCGAATCGTCGATGAAGGTGGTGGTGGCATCACCCTTGATGAACGTCGGATGCCGGATCAGGTTTTCCAGGAACGAGATGTTGGTCTTGACGCCACGCACGCGGAATTCACTGAGCGAGCGGGCCATGCGATGGACGGCTTCCTCGAAGCTCAGGCCGGCGGCGGTGAGCTTGACGAGGAGCGAATCGAAATAGGGCGTGATGACGGCGCCGCTGAAGGCGGTGCCGCCGTCGAGGCGGATGCCAAATCCCGCGGCCGAACGATACGTCGTCAGCCGGCCGTAATCCGGGATGAAATGGTTCTGCGGGTCTTCGGTGGTGATGCGGCATTGCAGGGCGAATCCGCGAGGTTCGATCAGGTCCTGGGCGGGGATGTTGATCGGAGGCTGGTGCAGTTTGTGGCCCTGGGCGATGAGGATCTGACTCTTGACGATGTCGAAGCCGGTGACGACTTCGGTGACGGTATGTTCCACCTGAATGCGGGGATTCACTTCGATGAAATAGAACTCGTTGCGGTCGAGGTCGAGGAGGAATTCGACGGTTCCGGCGTTGCGGTATCCGGCGGCTTTACACAGGCGAACGGCGGCCTGGCAAATGTGCTGGCGCACGGAGCGGGGGAGATTGATGCTGGGGGCGACTTCCACGACTTTCTGGTGGCGGCGCTGGACGGAACAATCGCGTTCCCAGAGATGAACGACGTTGCCGTGATGGTCGGCGACGATCTGGACTTCGATGTGCTTGGCACGGCGAACGTAGCGTTCGATGAAAACGTCGGCGCGGCCGAAGGCCCCGCCGGCTTCGCGCTGCGCTTCTTCGAGTTTGGGCAAGAGATCGTCGGCTTTGTGGACGACGCGCATTCCGCGGCCGCCGCCGCCGAAACTCGCCTTGATAATGAGGGGAAATCCGACGTCCTTGGCGGTGGCGCGGATTTCGGCGGGGTCGGTGAGGGCGCGATCGGAGCCGGGAACGGTGGGCACGCCGCAGTCGCGAGCCAACCTCTTGGCGGCGGTCTTGTCGCCGAAAATTTTCAGCAACTCGGGAGTGGGACCGACGAAGGCGATGCCGTTGTCGATGCACGCCTGGGCCAGGTCGGCATTCTCGGACAAAAATCCGTAGCCGGGATGGATGGCATCGACGCCGTTGGCCTTGGCGACGTCGATAAGGGCCTGGATGTTGAGATAACCCTTGACCGGCTCGCCGCCGTGGAGGGGGCCGATCTGATAGGCTTCGTCGGCTTTGAAGCGATGGAGTGAGAAGCGATCTTCGTGGGTGAAAACGGCGACAGTGGAGAGACCCAATTCTGTGGCCGCCCGGAAGACGCGTATGGCGATTTCACTCCGGTTGGCGACGAGGAGCTTTTGCATTTCGATTCCTGACGGACACGGTTTAGAGTGCTTGGAAAATCCGGCGGTATTGTGGACGGCTGCGCCTGATTTGCAAGCGGGCAGGAATGCCCCGGGGAGCAAGCAACCTGGGCTTTGGGATGCACAATGGCAGTTCCGGGATCGGATCGTATAATGGCTGGAATGGCGGTGATGTCGGATCTCAAAGATAATGTGGTGGAGGCGGCTTTGCGGCCGGAGGTGCGGCGGGAGGTTCTTCGTCTGTATGCGGAGCTGCAAACGGAGATTGACCGGCGCCGCCCGATTTGCCAGGTGTCGGGCCGGTGCTGCCGATTTGAGGAATTTGGCCACCGCCTGTACGTGACGACGGCGGAGTTGGCGACGTTCACGGCCGAGTTGGCCGACACGACGCCGGCCGGGGGGGAGCCCGTGGCGGGGGGGGGTCCCTTCCAAACCGGCAAGATTTGCCGGGTACACACCATCCGGCCCATGGGCTGCCGGATCTTCTTTTGCGATGCATCGGCTACCGATTGGCAGCAGGCCCTTTACGAGCAATTTCATGCCCGGTTAAAGAAACTGCACGAGGACCTGTCGATACCGTATGGGTATATGGAATGGCGGTTTGCGTGCAACGCCCTTGGCCTGGAGTTGCCAAAATGAATTCGTTTTGACAGAAACGCCGGGCCGGAGTTAAACTATTAGCGGCCCGTGGAGCCGCCTAGGGTCTTTTTGCGAGGAAGGCGAGGTTATGAAGCTTCTCTCAGTTTTGTTATTGGTGGCGTCGGCGATGGCTCTTGCCGGATGCTCTATGAATACCCCGGCGTATTCGGCCAAGGAGCGCTTCGCGCAAATCAACCGCAATACCGCGTATCAATCGACGGCAATGAGCGACGATACGGATTGGTTCATGCTGTCCCGGCCCAGCAACCAGGAAACGATTTGGAACGTTTACCATCGGTAAAGGCCGGTTCAAACCGGCTCGGCCGAAGGTGGAGATGTGGGGAAATGCAGAGGGCTCCGGCCTGCCTTCACGGGCAATCGGCGGAGCCTTCTTTATAGGCGAGCGGGGTCGTCCGGCGAATTTACGATACCAGGCGAACTTACGATACCAGGCGAAGTCTCGGCGTGGGGCGCACCCAGGAAGCGATGCGCGTGTTTCGCTTTTTCGCACCTTCCAGGTGTTCCAGGTACTGCTGCAACGCGCCTTCGTCGAATTGCGAGAGGAATTCGGTCGAGACCGTGGTGTTGTAGCGGCGAATGTCATCGATCAGTTGACGTTTGTTCATGTCAGACATACATACTTTCAAAATGGACCAGACCGTGCGCCAAACGATTGGCTGGTTCTGACATCGGTCCAACGTCCGTTTTTACTTGAAGGTGCAGTGACGCAGACGAATCCAACCTCGCCGCCGCGGGCGGATTCCGCAACGGATAGCGATCCGTTGCTGCATCTGCACAAGATGTCCACGACGGCGGGGCTGGGAAGTCAGGATTACGTCGCGGTAAACGTGACGGCGGTGATCGCGGTGCTGTTTGGTCTGGCCAGCCTGCTGGCCATCGCAAGTCCCGTATTGCTGATATTTCCGCTGGTGGGGGTGGGGCTGGGAGTGGTTGCCCTCCGGCAGGTCAAACACAGCAACGGCACGCAGACCGGCGCTGGGCTAGCCATCCTGGGCTTGGCGCTGTCGGGCATCATCACCGCGGCGCTGCTCTGCTATCAGGGATTCCAGGTGATGCAGCGCCGGGCGGACCAGAGCGCCCTGGCCAGCTTGTCGCAGAAATTCGGGGAACTACTCGACCAGCGCAAATTTGCCGAAGCATACGACTTGTTCGATTCCGACTTCCAGACGCGCGTGAGCAAGCAGGCGTTCATCAGCCAATTGACCAGCGTGCAATCGCAGCAATTCATGGGGCCGATCGACGCGATTTCGTGGAACGGGCTGGCGGAATTCCATTCCGACGACGCCGGCACCCAAACTGCCGATGCCATGCTCAAGATTCACTCCAAGGGTTCCGCGAACGAAGCGCGGCTTGCCGCCCACTTCCGTCGGGCGGGGGACGGACCGTGGATGATCGACAACATTCCCGACTTGTTCCCCGCAGCCAGGCCGGCTGGGCGCTGATTGCCCAATTACCGGTTCAAGCGACTCGTGCCGGGCGTCCGATAATTTTATCAGCGTGGATACTCTGCACCCCTCTCACCCAGTCGCGGATTCAAGCCGATACCGCCGAATGGGCGTCTATAGAGTGGGAAGCCCAGTGGAGGCTCACATGCTTACATGGCAATGGAAGATCCTACGGTGGATTCTTGCGGGCGGCGCGGTTCTGTCGGTGCTGAACGCCGCCGGGTGCAGTTCGGCCAACAGGTACACGACCGGCGCCGACCCATCCGATCCCTCAAACATTGCGTCGGCGGGAACGACCAACATCGCCATGTCGGCCGACCCGACGGTCCTGTCCCTGGCGGCCTCATCCGGTGGCCCGGCGGTCTCCTCGGTCAATGTTTACGGAGAGTTCGACGGCGTTCAACGGCCGCAGGTCAAGGCACACGGCAACGGGGGGTTCCAGGAACACACGTTCCTGGATGAGGGCTTCGACAGCGACGTCAGCGTCGATCCCAGCGGGAAGTGGATGGTCTTCACCAGCACGCGCGACAGCGATCATCCCAATATCTATCTCCAGCAGGTCGACGGCCTGTCGGTGATCGAACTGACCAACGACGAAGCCGATTACGCATTCCCAAGCTTCAGCCCCGATGGGAGGCAAATTGCGTTCTGCTCCACGCGGGCAGGCAATTGGGACATTTACGTCATGGACATCGACGGCAAGAACATCGTGCAGGTGACGAACGACCCGATGCAGCACATGCATCCCAGCTTCAGTCCCGACGGCAGCCGGCTGGCTTATTGCTGCCTCGGCGGCAAGAGCGGTCAATGGGAAATCTGGACGGTGAATCTTGCGACATCGGAGAAGCGGATGATCGGCTTCGGGCTGTTCCCGAGCTGGTCGCCTGCCAAGAACGTCGATCGCATCGCATTCCAAAGGGCGCGGCAGCGGGGGAGCCGGTGGTTCAGCCTCTGGACGCTGGATCTTGTTGACGGCGAGGCCCGCCGAGTCACGGAAGTGACGGCCAGTTCCAATGCGGCAATCGTGTGCCCGACGTGGAGCCCCGACGGAAAGCAGATTGCGTTTACGACCATCGCCGAACCCAACAATTCCACGGCGGTGAAGCCGCTTGGACAGCAGGATGTCTGGACGATCAGCTGCGACGGCTCGAACCGGTGCCGGATCACGGACGGCGTGGGCCTGAATCTGAGCCCCTGCTGGTCGCCGGACAATCGGATTTATTTTGTCAGCGATCGCGGTGGCGAGGAGTGCGTTTGGTCGGCGCGTGCCGACAGCCCAGGCCAAGCGCCCTCGAAGGTCGCCGCCGACAAGCCTGCGGAAAAGAGCGACAAACCCACCGCAACGGATGCGGTGGGATCGACAAGTGAATAGTCCGTGGTCATTTGACCGCTTCAAGGATGAAGTGATGCGAAAAATCGGAATAGCGGTTTTGGGCATGACGTGGCTGGCCTTGGCAGTCGGATGCTCGTCGCAGAAGCCTTATGGGGAAGAAGAACAGCTGTTCCTTCCCGGAACGCATCGGCAGGTGTGGGCGGTTGCCCCGGCGATAAACCTCAGCGGGCAAAGCCAGATCGACCCGCTGTTGCAGAGCGATCTGGTGTACCAGGAGTTGCAGAAGGTAAGGGGCCTGACGGTGATTCCGGTGGATCGGGTGGTCGAGGTTTATGCCAGCCTCAAGATCGACAAGGTCCAGTCGGAACGGCAGGCGTCGGAAATCTGCCGGTTGCTGGGATGCGACGGATTGGTGGTCCCGACGGTGACGGCATACGACCCGTATGACCCGCCGAAATTCGGGGCCTCGGTTCAGCTTTTTGTGAGGCCCGGGACGTTCGAGCGGATGCCGAAGCTGGACCCTCGGGCGCTGGAACGAAGTGCAACGCCGACGGCGGCGGGGCCGCCGGTGATGCCCGAGACGCACAACATGGCCCAGGTGGTTGAAATGTACGATGCATCCGACGGGACCGTGCTGGAAGCGGTGAAGGCTTACGCCAAGGGCCGCACCGATCCCAACAAACCGCTGGGCGTTGACGAAATTACCGTGAGCATGGACCGGTATTGTGCCTTCGGATACCACGAGTTGCTCAGCGAACTGCTGGACAATCTAGACGAAGCCAACGCGGGATAAACCTATGGCCAAGGGTAAAAGCAGGTCCGATACATCTTCCACGCCCCAGACAGGCTCGATGAAAACGCTGAGTCTTGCCAAGGGCCGCCATCAATTCCACTTTCGCTATGACGAGGGCCAGGAGGCGCAGGTGCTGGAATCGCTGGTGGAAATGGTGAACCGGCGTGATCTTCCCTTCGATTGGTTCGATGCCGCCATCCTGTCTCATCAGCTTGGTCAGCATTTGGCAAAAGAATTAAAGGCGTATTTGCCGAAAAAGGTAGCATAGGGATTATCGGGTCGTCGTGGAAGGTATACCTTCCGCATGGAAAGCCGGGCTTTGAAGGGAAAGCTTGGCTTGAAGAGGACAGACGCCCCAACCGTGAGACGGTTTAGATCTCACAGTGAGACGGGGACCGTCTCACCAGCGGGCCACCGCAGGTGGAAGGGATACCTTCCACACGCCGGCCGGTGGCACATATTTCGTGTCTGAGCGCTCGCCCACTCGACCGGTTTTATGAACCCCACCAACGAATCTTCCGTCTGCGTCGCTGCGCCCAGCAGCGCGATGATCCAGGAAAAAAACTTCTCCCCGCTCGTGAAGCAGTTTCTCGACTACCTCAAGTTCGAGAAGCATTTCAGCGATTACACGATCAAAAGCTACGGGGCCGACCTGATCCAGTTCGGGCAGTTCCTGTCCGGCGAGATCGGCCAGCGGCCGCCCGCTCCGGGACAGGACGCGGACGAGCGTCAGACCCGGTGCGATACGCTTACCATCCGGGAGTTCCTCAACTATCTCTACGGCCAGAATTACACCAAAAGCACCACGGCGCGCAAGCTGGCGACGCTCCGGAGCTTTTATAAGTTCCTGGTCCGCCGGGCTATCGTCAGCGTCAATCCGCTCTCCACGATCCGAACGCCCAAGCAGGAAAAACGGCTCCCCAAGTGCCTCGACCTGGAACAGGTGCAGAAGCTCCTGGAAGCCCCCGGCGACGCCGATCTCCTCAGCGCGCGCGACAAGGCCATGCTGGAGGTTCTCTACAGCAGCGGCATCCGCGTCAGCGAACTGGTGGAACTGGAAATGGGCGACCTGGACCTTCAGGAAGGGGTGTTGCGGGTGCGCGGCAAGGGACGCAAAGACCGCCTGACGCCGATCGGCAGCCAGGCCATCAAAGCCCTTCAGCGATATTTCGAACTGCGGTCGGTGGATTCACGTTGTCAGGGCCCGGATTCGCATCGCGTGTTCCTGAACAAACATGGGGAGTCTCTTTCGACCCGTTCGGTGCGGCGGAAGCTGGACAAGTATCTCCTCTCGGCCGGGCTGGACCCTGGAATCAGCCCGCACACGCTTCGTCACAGCTTTGCCACGCACTTGCTGAACAACGGCGCCGACCTCCGCAGCGTGCAGGAACTGCTTGGCCACCAGAGCCTGAGCACGACGCAGATCTACACGCACCTGACGACGCAGCGGATCAAGGGCGTCTACGACCAAGCCCACCCGCGAGCTAAGGACGATTCGATTCCGCATCCGTCCTCGGCGGATAAGCATGCGCCGCCGTTTTATCCGGCCAAGGTGGGGTGAGGGCGAAATCAGACTTCGCGGCTTCGCCAAACTAGGGACAGTCACCTATTTCTGTTTGCAGAAATAGGTGACTGTCCCTAGTTTTAGTTTAGCTATGGCTTTTTCCAGAGGCCGATTCCCTTGTGCCTGGCTTGAATCTCGGACTTGGCAATCGCGCCGCGGAATGCGTCGGGGGTGCGGCGGTCGGCCAGCACCAGTCCCTCGCCGGCCAGTTGGGCGCCAAGAAGCTGCCGGTCATCCACAAACACGTCCGCGAGCAATCGTCCGGCCCCGTCGCGCGTCTGCGTCGATTGCAGATGCAGCGTGAGCTTGCGCCCGAGCAGAAGCGACGCAGTCCGCCCGGCGGAAGCGCGATCCCATTGCGAGTTGAATGATTTGATCCCCAACACCTTTACGACCGTGACGTCATCCGATGATTCATCACGGATAGCGATGTCTTGACCATCGGTCGCGCCGACAAACTGAACCTGACGGCCGTCGAATCGGAGCCAATCATCCCCGGATCGATTTTGTGCCCGCAGATGATCGACGAGGCTGGCGAGCAGCGCGAAAGCCGTGAGAATCACGGCGGCGAAGCGCCAGCGCTGTCTGAGACGCAGCCGGGAGTTGGCCGTTGCGGCGTCCCATTTGACGGGGGAAACGCCCATGGCGGAGAGAATACTTTTGCAAGCATAGGACCGCAATGACGAAGCCCGAAATCCGAATGACGAATCAAATCCGAATGACCAATGACAAATGACGAATTCTTCGCGGTTGCATTTCGTCCCGCTCGGCCCCTACCATGTCGTCCATGAGCGATTCGGCAAATCCGTTCCGTATCAATGAGCGCGTCGATGGTTTTCTTGTCCGGCGGATCACGCGGCTGGAGAATCTGCGCAGCACCGCTTACGAGCTTTTTCACGAACGGACGGGCGCGCGCATCCTGCACCTTCACAATGCCGACGCGGAAAATCTCTTTTCCGTGACGTTTCCCACGCCGCCGCCGGATGACACCGGGGTGCCGCATATCCTCGAACACAGCGTTCTGGCCGGATCGCGCCGATATCGCGTCAAGGATCCGTTCTTCGAAATGGTCAAATGCTCCATGGCCACGTTCATCAACGCGATGACGGGCAGCGATTACACGGTCTACCCGGTCGCCAGCAACGTGCGGCAGGATTTTTACAACCTGGCCGAGGTTTATTGGGATGCGGTGTTCCATCCGCTGCTGACCGAAAAGACGTTTCAGCGTGAGGGTCATCACCTGGAATTCACAGCCAAGGGCGATGTGGCCGGCGATTTGATCGTCAAGGGAATCGTCTACAACGAGATGAAAGGGGCTCGCTCCAACCCCGAGGCGAAGGTGTACGATCTGATCGAGAAGAATCTGTGGCCGGACACGCCGTACGGCAAGGATTCGGGAGGCGATCCGGAAAAAATCCCCGATTTGAGCTGGAAAGGCCTCCGCGATTTTCACGGCCGATTCTATCATCCGAGCAATGCGTATATTTTTCTTTACGGCGACATTCCCACGTCCGAGCATTTGCGGTTCCTCGGTCCCCGATTGGCCGAGTTCGGCAAGACCGACGTTCGTCCCGATCTTCCGCCGCAGCCGCGGTGGAAGCAGCCCAGGCGTCTTGAGGACGTTTACCCTGTCGCTCCTGCCGACCCGACCGATGGCAAGACGTTCATCGTGCTCAACTGGCTGATCGGTTCCGGCATCGACACGCGGGAACTTTTCGCCTTCAGCGCGCTGGATCGGATTCTTCTGGGGAGTCAATCCGCGCCTCTTCGCAAGGCGCTGGTCGATTCCAAGCTCGGCCAGGATGTTACTCACAGCGGATTCTGGGCAAACGGCGTGGATACGTCGTTTCACGTGGGCCTCAAGGGCAGCGAGCCCGAGCGGGCCGAGCAGGTGCTGAAAGTCGTGCGGGATACGCTGGCCCAAATTGCCGAGCACGGCATATCGAAAGAGCAGTTCGACGCCGCCGTGCAGCAGTTGAAGTACCGATTTCTTGAAATCACGCCGTCGTTTCCGTTGCATTTGATGGGTTATGTCATTGGGATGTGGCAACATGGGGCCGATCCCCTGACCTTGCTTCATGCCGAAGAGCATATCCGCAAATTGAACGCGGATTTCGCCGCCAAGCCTGCGCGTCGGTTCGCGGATCTGATCCGGGAAAAACTGCTGGACAACCCGCACCGGCTTCTTCTGGTCGTCCGACCGGACCGCGAGGTTCAGCAGCGCAAGGACACGGAGTTTGCCGCCAAAATGAGGAAACTGAAGGATTCGCTCTCGCCTGTCCAACTGCAGGATATCCGTAAAGACCAGCAGGAGTTGGAGGCGCTTCTCAATACGCCGAATTCGCCCGAGGCGATCGCGTCGCTGCCGCAGTTGAAAGTCGGCGATCTTCCGCCCAAGCCGCGGCACATTCCCACCAGCGTCGAAAAACTTTCGGGTGGTCCCACCCTGCTGAACAACGACGTTTTCGCCAACGGCGTGAACTATCTTCATGTCAGCTTCGATCTGACCGGTTTGCCCGCGGAGCTTTACCCGTATCTCCCGCTGTACGGCGATTGCGTCCAGAAAATGGGCGCCGCCGGGCAGGACTTCGTCGCCATCGCCCAGCGCGTTTCGGGGTTCACCGGCGGCGTGGCGTTCAGCGCGGGCGTCACCACGGCCGTCGATGACCCCAATAGAATCGTCCGCCATGCGGTCTTCGCCACCAAGTTTCTGGATGAAAACGTCGAGCAAGCCCTGGCCGTTGTGCGCGATCTGGTCTTCGAACTCGATCCGCGCGACGTGCCCCGCTTGAAGGACGTGCTGCTGCAATCCCGGGCGTATCAGCGGGCGCGGCCCACCAGCGACGGCCTGGGTTTGGCCCTGCGCCACGCCGCCCGCGGAATGAATCTCGATGGGTATTTCCAGGAAATCCTCGGGGGGATTCCGCAGATTTCTCTGCTGGAGAAAATCACCGATGCCGCGCCAGAACCACTGCTGGAGCGCATCGACGCCATCCGCCGATTCCTGCTGAATCGCAGAAGGCTGACCGTCAGCTTCACCGGCTCGCCGAGCGTGGCCGAGGTGCTGCGACGGCGGCTCGGCGAGTGGGCAGCGGCAATGCGGGATGAGGCGATTGCCGAGGCGTCGGTCGATGATTTCGTCCCCACGGCCGTGCCCCCGCGCGAGGGTCTGGCCGCGCCGATGAACGTCGCGTATTGCGCGATGGCCATGCCGTCGGCGCATATTTCGCATCCCGATGGCCCGCGGCTGGCCGTTGCCTCAAGATTGCTGAGCCTTGGATACGTTCTGGAAGAGGTTCGATTCAAAGGCACGGCGTACGGGGGCGGCTGCTCGTACAACGGCGCCGGCCGGCTCTGGACGTTCCATTCCTACCGCGATCCGTGGGTCAACCGCACGCTGGACGTGTACGCATCTTCATTGAACCACGTGAAATCGGCCGACTGGTCGCAGGGGGACGTCGATCGCGCCATCATCGGCACGGCCAAGGAAGGCGAGCGCCCAATCCGCCCGACCCAGGCCACGGGCACGGCGCTTTCGCGTTATCTGACCGGCGACACGCCGCAACTTCGCGAGGCCCGCCATGCCGCCATGCTCGGCGTCACTCTGGGGGACGTTCGGCGCGTGCTCATCGAGCAGTTCGAGCGGAACGCAAAAGGGGCGGCCGTCTGCGTCGTCTCCAGCCGACAGAAGCTGGAAGAGGCCAATAGCCAGCGGCCGGAGCAGGCGTTGGAAATTAACGACATTCTCAAATGAACTGCTCAATCAAAGGATGCCCCGGAGAATACGAGCCCACGCAGGTGACGCACGCCGTTCGCCATCGAGGTCGCATCATCGTGATTGACCACGTTCCCGCCGAGATGTGCCGCGTCTGTGGCGACGTGCTTCTGGAACCGGAGACGCTCCGGCGGATCGAACACCTTCTGGCCGATCTTCCCGAGCCCACCGAATCGGCGCCGCTTTACGAATATGCCCTTTCCGCAAGCGCATCCTCCTAACAAAAGCCGACGACTGGTTCCCGATTCCGGTCGAGCAAGGCGATAGAGTCGGGCCGTCGCCGATCGAGCAGTTCGAGGCAGTCATAAAGCACCAGAATCGTCAGCGTGGCTTTTCGCGGCATTCGGCTACTCCCACGACGCCGAGCAAGAGTGCGTGGCATTTCACAATCGCACGGGTAGGATCATCAAGCTCCTCACCGTGCAGGAGATCCTCGATGAGGAGTACGTTCAGAAGATGTGAAGAACAAGCCGACGAAGAAGGTGGAATATGCCAGACGAGAATCTGCTCAAGCCTTCTCCCCCCAATTCTGAGCGCCGCTTCCCTGATTTGAGTCTGCCCCATGATTTATCGGACCCCATTATCTGCTTGCTCGGAATTGAAAATTACTGCAACGTGCTTTTAGCGACCTATGAGAAGGACGCGCGTGCCTGGTGGAATGCGGAAGACATCGCCGCAAATTCGTATGAACTAGCGAGACAAGGCAATGAATTCTTGGAAGCTACCGGAGATTATCTCAAAGAGCTTCGGCGACATGCCCAAATATACCGAGGAGCATGCGAAGAGTGGCAAGAGAAGCTACGTGAGTTGGCGGACGCAGCCAGCCGCGCGATGCCGGAAACCCTGCTTTCCTGCAAAGTTATAAAGTTACATCCCGACCAACTCTATCGCCGAGACAGCAACACTGATTGGCCCGCGTTTACTTCGGATTTGAAGCGCCTGCAGGTTGAGGCTCATCGGCTAGTGGTTTCGAAGCGAGAACCTAGAGCACTTGCGGAAGCGATTCGTTCATTTCTGCACGAGATAGGTTGGATGTGTTCCCGACAACAACGACTTGTCGAGAAACTTGAAATGTTTCGACAACTGCTGGCGCTGGGTGAACAGGATCGCGAACTCCGCAAGTTGGTTGATGAGTTGGTAGCGGACGTTGAGGCGGCCCGGAAGGAAGTCCAGTTGCACCGGGACAAGGTTTTGGCCCTGACAGTTCTGCCTCCGCACCAGATTGACAGTGTGTCCCCGGAAGAGTGGCGTTTTCGATTGGTGCGGGATGTAAATGAGTTGACGGATCTGGTCGCGGGGCAACACTCGGACGCAAAGACGGAACTGTCCGATGCCGAGGAAAAGCGGGTTGCAGAGCTATGGCAAACCTTGGAGAGGCGAGGCCGCGAAGCTGATAATTTCATCGGGATTCCGGTCGCGGACACGGGACAAGTCCCCCAGTCAGTACCATGCGCCTGTTTCAATATGGAAATCGCTTTTGTGGCCGTTCGGCGAAGTCCCGAAGAAGGGAAAGGAGTACCTGGCCATAGCATTTTGGCTTATTTTCGGCCTCGCTTTTTGCTGGTTGTTGAATCATTGTCTCCATTGGGGAATTGATTTGAACCGGTTCAAATTCTGGAGGCAGTGAAGAGGGCAGGGAATTCAGAATTTCTCCTTCAACTCCTCTGGTTCATCGGCCCTCGCGCGTGAAAATTGAGCGGTTAGCGATTAATGTCTAGCGGTTAGAAAGGGCGACTGAATCGCTCATCACTTATGGCCGACCAATCCATCGGAATCTGCTTGCTGGGGTGCGGCACCATCGGCACGGGCGTGGTTCGCATCATTCATGAACAGCGCGATCTCATCGCCAAACGCACCGGGCTGAAACTTGAGCTGCGGCACGTTGTGGAGAAAGATCCGGCCAAGGCGCCGACTTTTGCAAAAGTTCCATTTCATGCGGATGCCGAGCGGGCGATCGACGATCCGAAATCGAACGTCGTCATCGAGTTGATCGGCGGGACGGACGTGGCGGGTAAATTCATCGAGCGCGCCTTGCGCCTCGGGAAGCCCGTCGTTACGGCGAACAAGAGTCTGCTGGCGGCGAGGGGAGCGGAGCTGTTCGCGCTGGCGCGGAAGCACAAGGCGTGCATTGGGTTTGAGGCAAGCTGCGGCGGCGGCATCCCCATTATCGCCGCCCTCACCCGCGATCTGGTCGCCAACCGCATCGACGCGTTGATCGGCATCGTCAACGGGACGTGCAATTTCATCCTCACGCAGATGACCCGCAACGGCTGGGCGTACAACCAGGCGCTGGCCGAGGCGCAGAAGCTCGGATTTGCCGAGGCGAATCCGGCCATGGATGTCTCCGGCCGCGACGCGGCGCAAAAACTCTCCATCCTTGCGGGGTTGGCTTTCGACGTTCAGATCAAGGAGAGCGACATCTATCTGGAGGGAATCGACAAGCTCCAGGATGCCGACATCAAATTCGCTCAGGAATTGGGGTACGTCATCAAGCTGCTGGCCATCGCCCGGCGGCACGGATCGAAGGTTTCGCTTCGCGTGCATCCGACGCTGATCAAACGGGATGATTTGCTGGCGGACGTGAATGGGAGCTTTAACGCGATCAGCGTTTACGGGCACGCATTGGGCCACGGTTTGTTCTACGGCCGCGGGGCGGGGCAGATGCCGACGGCCAGCGCGGTCGTCGCCGACGTGGTCAACGTCGCGTTGGGCGTGACGCCGCTGGCGTTTTCGCAAATGAAAAACTTCCCCGATCAGGTTCGGCCCGCCGCCGTCCTGGCGACCGATGAATTGACGGGAAGATACTACCTGCGGCTGATGGCCCGCGACGAGCCGGGGGTGTTGGCCCAGGTCACGCGGATCCTGGGCGAAAAACGGATAAGCCTTTCGGCCGTCCTGCAACACGAGGCCAGCGACGGCAACATTGTTCCGGTGGTCATCACCACGCACATGGCGCGGGAAGGCTCGGTGCAGGCGGCGTTGAAGGAAATCGACAAGCTGTCGGCCATTCATCCGCCGACGGTTTGTTTACGGATTCTGGATCAGCCGGAGGAGTTCTCGAATCCATGAAATACGCCATCATCATCCCCGACGGGGCGGCCGATGAGCCGCTGAAGGAGTTGGGCGGGAAAACGCCGCTGGAGGCGGCGGAGATTCCGAACATGGATCGCATTGCCATGCAAGGCCGGCAGGGACGCGTCCGCACTATCCCCGAGGGGTTCGAGAGCGGGAGCGACGTGGCGACCATGTGCTTGCTTGGATATGACCCGAAGGTTTATCACACGGGCCGGGCGCCGCTGGAGGCGGCGGCCCAGCGAATTCCGCTCACCGCCACGGATTGGGTGTTCCGATGTAATCTCGTCACCGTCATCAACGGGGTGATGAAGGATCACTCGGCGGGGGGGATCAGCGATGCCGAGGCAAAACGGCTGATCGGGGATTTGTCCCGGCAATTGAAATTGCCGGGCTTTGAGTTTCATACCGGGGTGAGTTATCGCAATCTGCTGGTGTATCGGGGGACAGAGGAGTTTGAGCTGAAAACCAGGCCGCCGCATGAGGTGCCGGAAGAACCGATCGCGGGAAATCTCCCCAAGGGCAAGGGGAGCGAAATCCTCCGGCGGATCATGGAAGAATCGGCGCAGGTTTTCGCCGATCACGAGATCAATCGTGCCCGCCGGCTGGCCGGGCGCAATCCGGCGACGCAGGTCTGGCTCTGGGGACAGGGGCATGCTCCGAATATGCCGAAGTTCAAGGAGAAATTCGGCGTCAGCGGCGGCTGCATGATCACCGGCGTCGATCTATTGCGCGGCTTGGCGGCGCTGTTGGGCTGGGACGTTCATGAAGTGGAGGGCATGACGAGCTTTCACGACACCAATTACGCCGGCCAGGGCAGGGAAACCGCGCGGATGCTGGACAAATACGATCTGGTGTTCAGCCACGTTGAGGCCCCGGACGAGGCCAGCCACCAAGCCGATTGGAAAACCAAAATCCAGGCGATCGAGCACATCGACAAATTCGTGGTTGGTCCGGTGCTGGAAAAGCTCAGGACGTTCAAGGATTGGCGCATCCTGGTCATGCCGGACCATCCAACGAACATCGCGACGCGCAAGCATGGGTATGCGCCGACGCTCTTTGCGATGGCGGGGTCGAACGTGAAGGGGCCTGCGCCGGCGCCATACAGCGAAAGGAATGCCGCCGCTTCCGGTTTGTTCATCGAGCGGGGGCATGAGTTGATGGAGTATTTCCTGCATGGGGAGAATTGAGTGGAAGGTCCACACGTGCGGATCGAATACCAGCTGACGTTTGAGGAGTACGTGGAGGCGAGTCGCCTGTTGGTCCGCATTCGGATGTGGGCGGTAACCCTCTTGTTCGCGGGCCTGGCGGTGTTGCTGATCCTTCCCCCATTGCCCCCGTCGTGGGGATCGGGAATGGGCGAACTGTCGCCTTTGGTGATCTGGCTGTTCATCTTCGGGGTGATTTCGTTTTTGGTGCTTCGCACGATGCGCGCGAGCAGCGCAAAACCGTGGCGACGCGCCACACGGCGGCCGAGGCGCCGGATGCCTGCCTGGGCCAGCCGGTTCTTGATTCCGACAATGGCGCTCTTGGCAATCATTTGGGCCATGGTATTTCGAGTGAATTACGAAATCGGAGCGGCGAGGTCCGCCGCCGTGCAGACCAGTGCTAGCGTTAATTCGGTGGCGGTTGCCTTGAGCACAATCGTGTCGTTGCTCCCCATGACGCTTTGGGCGATCGTCGCCGCACTAGCGGGAATTCTAAGCGCCAAGGGAGGACTCTTTGGCTGGCCATATAGCGGGGGTTGGAAATCGCAGTATCATTTGCGCCGACCTGTTACCGCCGAATTCAACGACGACTTTTGCATTGTGTCCGAGCCCATGTCCCGACATGAATATCGGTGGGAGTTCTTCCCGGGCTGGGCCGAAACTAAAAAGCTGTTCGTGTTGTTCGTGAGCAATCGAGCCATACAGATTTTTCCGAAGCGAGCCTTTGCCGACGACGCCCAACGAGCGGTATTCACTAATTTGCTCGAACAGAAAGTGTCTGAGAGCCTGGCGGCATTTCAGGTGATGCCGCTAAATTCAACCAGTTCACCGGCGTCTCTGGGAAGCTCATCGAGAACGGGCACGAATTGATGGAGTATTTTTTGCGGGGTGGATCGTCGTAAGACGAGCCCGTGCGATGGGTCGAAAATGGATTTGGAATTCACATATACCCCGGATGACTTTCAGGAGATGCTGAAGGCGAAATGGCCGGAATCCGGCGGAAAAACGCGAACCGTAACCTGGTTTCTAATGGCGCTGTTTATCTTGGCGCTCTTGACCGGGGTGCACGTCTGGTGGACTGATTACCGCGATTTGAAGATGAATGTTCTGGCTCAATCGGGCGAGAATCCGCCGTTCGAAGCGATCCTTCGGAAGGCGATTTATTCGCCAGCCACTTTTTTGGTTTTGTTTCTCCTGGCGTGGCATTGGTTTTTCATTCGTATTCGATCTCGGCGGGGCATATCGCTTTGGAAGCACAATATTGCCGCGCAGCAACCGCAAACCGTGACCATTGACCAGGACGGAATCAAGATTTCGTCGCCACTGGCGGAAACGCGATTTCGCTGGCCCATGATCGCCTATTGGGCGGAAACCGCGAATCTGTTTGTCCTACGGCTGAACACAAAGAGCTTGCTGGTCATTCCGAAGCGCGCGGCGACATCGGAGCAGCTCGAGCAGTTGCGCAAAAGTATCTGCGAAAGGATCGTCGCGCCCGCCAAAGGATTTCCGGTTGTGATGGCGAAGCCTGATGGTGGTGGGCGCGGAGCGGCCAAATGACGATTCGATACGAACTGACGTGAAGGGATGTCCGGAATGCGGAGCGGAAAGTGACGATTCAGTATCAAAATACGCAGGAGGAGTACCTCGAGGCGTCAAAGGCACTGGCACAGAGAAAGAAGAGAACCAGGCTAAGCCCGGTCATGCGGGTGACCGCCATTGCGGTGTTCGTGGTCTGCTTCCTCTCGGCCAACGCGCTCATGGTCTGGGGCGGTATGACAAATGTCTGGACCGGCTTATTCCACGTTTTTTTCCCGTTTGTTTTCCTTGGGGTAATTGTGCTGGTGTCGATCGTTTTGACGGGGTTGAAGAGTGCGCTACCGCGCACCCGCTGGCAGGCCGTGGTTTCGCTGGCCACGATTATCCTGATGCTGACCGCATTGGTCGTAATGAGCGTGCTCTTGCATTCGAGCGATCCGTCGATCGGTCCCATCTGGGATCGGACAATGTTCGTCCCGCATGTAGGTTGGGCGTTTTTGATGACGTGGTTGGTGATTGCCGGAACCGTGAGTCGTCGACGGCGGCTGCATCGATTTTGGGAGGGGCAGCAAACCTTGCATCGGGCCAAAACCGCGGACATTTCGGCTGAAGGGGTTACGATCGCCGACGATGTCACACGTCAGGAATTCCATTGGGAAGCATTTGCGGATTGGGCGGAAACGAACACGCTATTCGTATTGTTCCCATCGGAATTTAACGTCATTTTTCTGCCGAAACGAGCTTTCGCATCCCCGGAGGAACTCGACGCGATGCGTGCGTTGGCAGGGTTGATCCCTTCGTCAAAGGCGGGCGGATTTCCTGTGGTACATGCGGTGTCCCAGTTACCGCCGCCGCTGCCGGGGGCGGGTTAGCGGTCATATTGGAAAGCGAGAGCCGTCATAATGCGATTAGACGATCCGGCTCGCCTTCGTCGCTGGATGGTTTGGATCATGCTGGGGGCGCTGGCGGCTTCGGGTGCGCTGGCGATGGTGGGGGTGTTGGCCAGTTCATTCGAGGAATCCTATCGCACGGTCGGCACCGGGATTGCCGCGGTCGTGGGGTCGGGGCTGGTGCTGGCCGCGGGCAAGCTGCTGGATTGGGAGAAAACCCGGCGCGCCGGCTTGTTCATCATCGGGATGATCATCGCGGAATTCATCCTGACGCTGCTGGCATTGTGGGATCCGCTACGAATAACCGGGCCATATCATTCGAGCGACGAGATGTCGGCCCTGACGGCGCTCTGCTTTGGGGTTGCCGTCGTTCCAGCGGGGGTGTTTTTTCTCGTGCGTGGAGTTCGAGGCGGCCGAGCGGCTGGACTATTGGGAATGGCGTTGTGCGCCGCGGCCTTCGCGTTTTTTCTGATGGCCATCTGGCTGGGATTGAAGTGGGGCTGGGCGCTGGAGGATTACTTCTGGCAAACCGGATGGGCGTGTTGGCTTTTCGGACTCGTGGCCGTCGCGACGACCGCCGGGGCGGGAACGGACAAGCATCATTGGAGATGGGCGGGGCTGGCCGCCTCCACGCTGGCATTTGCGCTGGGACTTCACAGCATCTGGTCGGGAAAATATGACGCGGCGAATTTGTTGATCGTTTTGGTGACGCTCGGAATTCTGATCGGGCATGCCAATGCCGTCTGGCTCTGCAAATTGAATCGCGGACAGCGCTGGCTTCGTTGGACGACGGTCGCATGCGCATGGTTGGCGGGGGGGACCGTTGATCATGCGATCATCCATCATCTGGATGTTGATATTTCCGTGCGGCTTGGAATGGCGGCGGGCATCTGTACCGTTTGCGGGACCGTGGCGATTGCAATACTGGCCGCATTCAACGGCCGGGTCGTTCCCGTGAGCGGCGATGAGATCGATGCGACGGAAATGACGATCGTCTGTCCGGTTTGCCGAAAAAAGCAGGCCGTCCAACTGGCCGGCGGCATCGGAGAAAGCGCCTGCGCGGGCTGCGGAATGATCTTCTCGATTCGCGCCCGGCCGCCGCGATGCCCAAGCTGCAATTATCTGCTGCTGATGCTTCGGAGCGACCGATGTCCGGAGTGCGGGGCGGCCGTCGCCAGGCCGGCGGCGACCGTGGGTGTGGCGAGTAAATCTGGCGCGAGTGCCGAGGAACCCTCACCCCAGCCCGCTCCCTGAGTACAGGGCGAAGGGGGACCCGGCCGCGCGTTGAGTCTTTTCGGTCTGTCTCTATAATTCGCTCTCCCGTTTACAAGGCGGAGAAACAGCGGTTCGGGCATGGCGTTGATCGTTCAAAAATTCGGCGGCAGCAGCGTCGCCGATGCTGAGAAAATCCATCTGGCGGCCCGACGGGCCATCGCCGCCAAGGAAAAGGGGAACCAGGTCTGCGTCGTCGTCTCGGCGATGGGGGACACCACGGATCATTTGATCGAAGTGGCCAGGAAGGTCTGCGAGAATCCGCCCAAGCGCGAGATGGATCAGCTCCTGGCCACCGGGGAACAAGTCACGATCGCGCTGATGGCCATGGCCATCCACGCGCAGGGCCACGAGGCGATCAGCTTCACCGGCGGGCAGATCGGGCTGGTGACCGACAACTCGTTCAGCAAGGCGAGAATCCAATCCATCAATCAGAAGCGGATATTCGATCAGCTCTCGGCGGGGAAAATCGTCATCATCGCCGGCTTCCAGGGCGTGACGGCGGAGGGGGATTACACGACCCTGGGCCGGGGCGGAAGCAACGCCACGCTGGTGGCTATCGGCGCGGTGCTGAAGGCCGACGTGTGCGAAAACTACACCGATGTGGACGGCATCTTCACGGCCGACCCGCGGATCGTGAAAAATGCCCGCAAGATCGATCGCATCAGCTACGATGAGATGCTGGAATTGGCCGGCCTGGGTGCAAGTGTTTTGCAGACCCGGGCGGTTGAGTTCGCCAAGAAATACAACGTACCGATCCACGTGCGCAACAGCCAGAATGAGACCGAAGGCACGTGGATCGTCGCGGAGACCCCCAAAATGGAACACATCGTCGTATCCGGCGCCGCCCTGAAAAAGGAACTCGTGCGCGTCACGGTCAAACACGTCCCCGACCATCCGGGCGTGGCGGCCAAAATCTTCGGCGACATCGCCGCCGCCAACATCGTGGTGGACGACATCATCCAGAACGTCATGGATGATAACACGGCCAACATCAGCTTCACCGTCGAGCACGGCGACCTGCACGAAATCAAGCCGGTCGTGGATCGCCTGGTCAAGGAACTGGGGGGTAAGACAGCCGCGATTTACCAGGACGGCCTGGCCAAGGTCAGCGCCGTCGGGGTTGGCATGAAAGTGCACACCGGCGTCGCCCAGCGGATGTTCAAGGCCCTGGCCGACGGCAAAATCAACATTCAGAACATCACCACCAGCGAGATCAAGATCAGTTGCATCATCAGCAAGGAAGACGCAAATCGGGCACTGCAAATCGTGCATGATGCGTTCAATCTGGGGGCGGGGAAGTAGGAAGAAATTGCCGATTGCCAATTGCCGATTAAAAGAGGGGCCATTCTTCCAATTGGCAATGGGCAATCGGCAATCGGCAATCACATCCCTGTCCGATAAGGTTAAAGTTATCAAAGCCAACGTCCCGATAAGTGAACGGGATACGCTCCGGTGCGCAGGCGGTAATCGGGCGTCGGGCACCATCACTAGGCTGAGGGAACGGCCTGGATCGCATCCTCAGACGGCTACCAAGGAAGGTCGCACATGCGGACCATTGCCATCATCAACCAAAAGGGCGGCTGCGGCAAAACAACAACAAGCATCAACCTGGCGGCGTGCCTGGCGCGTCTCGGTCAAAAGACGTTGCTCGTTGACATGGACCCCCAGGGCCATTGCGCCATTGGGCTGGCGGTGCCGGAAGAGCAGATCGAGCGCACCATCTACGAATGCCTGCTGGAAGAGCGCGACGGTAAACCCGTGCGCCTGGCCGACACCATCTGGCAAATCGCGACCGATTTCGACCTGGCGCCGTCGAACCTGAAGCTGGCGGCGTTCGAGCAGACGTTCGCCGGGCGCATGGGCCGCGAAGACCGGCTCAGAAAAGCCATCGAACCCGTCCAGCCCAACTACAAGTGGTGCATCATCGATTGCCCGCCCAGCGTCGGGCTGATCACGTTCAACGCGCTTCGCGCCTGCGATGAGGCGATCGTCCCGGTCGAAACCGGCTATTTCAGCCTGCACGGACTGGCCAAGATGATGGAGACGCTGGAACTGCTTCGCGACAAGTGCGACAAGGAAATCCTCATCCGCGTGCTTCCGACCCTTTACGACACGCGAACCAAGCTGGCCCGCGAGGTGCTCTCGGAGCTTCGCAATAAGTTCCGGGAATACCTGATGGAGAGCACGGTGAATTTCAACACCAAGCTCAAGGAAGCGGCCAGCTTTGGCCAGCCGATCACCGAATACGATCCGGGAAGCCGGGGCTACAAGGATTTCGTGAATTTGGCGAGGGAACTGATGGGACATACGCCGGTGGATTTGGAGCCGACGCCGATGGACAAGCTTTCGCGACCGGCGGAATTGGTTCAGCGTGCCAAGCAGTTGGCGCAGTTGACGAACCTGCAATTCGGACGCAACGCGATCCCCGCGCCGCCGCCAGCGCCCATGGAGCCGGCGCCGGTTGCCGCTTCAAACGGCTCCCTGGCGCTTTCGATCTCGCGCGGGCAGGTGCAACTGGGCGGCAGACTGGCGGAGGAACCGGTCGCCCAGGCCGTTGCCGCGCCGATGTCGTTGTCGTCCGCCGAGGAGGATATCGCCGATTCCGCGCCGATCAGCTTTCCCCGGGCCATTGGGCCTAATGGGAATAGACAAGCCGGCGGAAACGGCAACGGGAACGGCAACGGGAATGGAAATGGCAACGCGAATGGCAACGGACATGGGAACGGAAATGGCAATGGCAACGGGCAATCGCTCAGGACCAACGTTACGGAAGCCAAGCCTTCCGGGCCGCAGATTGACGATTTCTACGGAGTGAGAAAAGTCGGAGACGAGGTGATCTTCTCCGCCCGGTTTGACAAGGCCAGGAAGGTGCTGATCGCCGGCGACTTCAACAACTGGTCGCCGATGTCCACGCCGATGATCAACCGCGGCCGTGCCGGCGAGTTTTACATGGGCCTGCCGCTTCCGCCGGGACGATACCGATATCGTTTCGTGGTGGATGGAAAATGGATGACCGATCCGAACAACAAGTACGTTGAAGTGAATCAGTTCGGCGAATTGAACAACGTGATCGAGGTCGATTGACCCTTTGGCGAAACGCGGTGCCCCATGGACCCCAAGCGGCCGCTGAGCGAGATCAGCCACCTATTCCTGAGCGAATTGCGCGCCCGCCAGCCGGCGGGATCGCGCCCGCTGCGCATTGGACCGCAAAAGCCGGTGGATCTCAGCGTTGATCTTTCGCCGCAGGAATTTGCCGCGTCGCTGGAAGCCGGTCCAACGGCCCCCGAAATTGAACCCGCTCCGGCGACTTCCGTTGCCCATCCCCGCGAGATCAGCGCTTCGGTGGTCCTCTGGTCGCATTTAATCGACCACCCGGCCCAATGCGTGCGGCAATATGCTCGCCACCTTGCGGCCGAAGCGAAAAACGTCGGGCTGATCGAAGCCGACGGCGCGGAGTTTGCCGTGACGTGCTTTGAATTGAACGGAAGCCCAGCGGCCGAGGAGGCTTCGCCTTCCTTAGCGGAGGCTTCGCCTTCGTCATCGCCGGTTTCCATCGACGGGCTCGATTCCCGGAAACTGTGCGAAACGCTGACCGAATTGGCGGCGGACGTCGATCGCTGGTTGATTTCCCTGCCCCATGCCCGCACGCCCGAGGCCCGGGAAATGCTCCGCACGGCGCCGCATTGGGTCATAATGACCACCGCCGATCACGAAGGGGTGGTCGCCACCTATCGCACGCTCAAGGGGCTGTCGGAGTTGGGCCGGCACCGCGTCTCGCTGGTGGTTCTGGACGCGCGGGATGATGCGCATGCCGATGCCATCTTCCGCAAGCTCGACGCCGTCAGCCGGCAGTTTCTCCATTGCGGCCTGGAAGCCGGTTCGCCCCTTCGCCCCGTGCAGAATGTCACCGAACATGCCGTGCTGAATTGCCGTCAGGCCCAGGACCAATCCGGCCCAGTCCCGGCCGAGCATTGGCAGATCATCCGCCAATTTTTGACCTCTGCCGTTGCCCCGAAACAACAACAACCCATTCAAGAACCCCAAACCATGAAATTCAATACGCCCCAAACGCCGAGAATGTCCGTTGTCGATGATTCGATCCCTGAAGTGATCGAGTTGCCCACTGACGCAAACGAGCGGGCCATTCTGGACGCGGTGGTCCGTCAGGGCGGCGCAGACGGGCGCTGGGTGCTGTGTCCGATTCATCCGCCGATGTGCCCCGAAGCCCTGCTGGCGGTGGGGCGAGATCAGCGGCTGATGCTCCTGGCCGTCGCGGGGCGCGGATTAGGTCAACTCCTGTCGATCGGCCAGGCCCTGCGCTGGATGACCGAGAACACGGAATTGATCCGCATGGCCCTTCCGCAATTGGCGATCGACGCCGCCGCCACGCCCTGCGTGCGTGTGCTGGTCGATCACAACGATCTTGCCGCCGACGTTCTCCAGCCGCTGCTGCAGAGCGGCACCGTCACGGTGCAGGCATATCGCAAAGTCAGGTGGGGGGGGAAGACGGGGCTGCTGGTGGAAGCGGCGTAATAGGAGGCGGAGAGAGGGGTGCCCAATCTTGCGGATATCCGGACCACGGCCCGAGGACGGGCCGGGGAGACGGCATTGCACTTTCAACTCGCCATTGCGCTTGGGGCATCGTAGACTAGCGGAACTTCCGGAGGCGAAGCCTTCCGGCCCGGAAGCGAAGCCTTCCGGCACATTGGAGCCCCTATGGATTTTGCAACCCTCATGCGTTTCGCGGCGGGACGCGACGCATCCGACATTCATCTTCAAACGGGACTTTCGCCAAAAGTACGCATCCAGGGCATCCTGCACACGGTGGATCAACCGGCACTGAGCGATGAGGATATCCGCCAGTTTGTCACGTCGATCGCTCCGCCGCGGATGCGGGACAAGCTCGATGACCGGCTGAGAGAGGGGATGGATTTCTCCTACGCCGCGCCGGGGATTTGCCGATTCCGCTGCTCGGGATATCAGGTGCTGGGCAACCCGGGCATTGCGATGCGCCTCATCAAGGGAAAGATTCCCACTATCGCCGAACTCCATTTGCCAGCCGTCATCAGTGAAATCGCAATGTCCGGCCGCGGGCTGACACTGGTCACCGGAACCACCGGCTCGGGAAAATCGACGACCCTGGCGGCCATGATCGAACTCATCAACCAGGGCAGGCCGACGAAAATCATTAGCATCGAGGACCCGGTTGAATATTTGCACACGCCCAAGAACGCGCTGATCGCACAACTGGAAGTCGGGATGGATACGCCCAGCTTCGAGCAGGCGCTTCGGCAATCGCTACGGCAAGACCCGGACGTCGTGCTCGTGGGCGAGCTGCGCGACATGGACACGCTGCGGATCGCCCTGCGCGCGGCGGACACCGGACACCAGGTGTTTTCCACTGTCCACTCGGCCAGCGCGCCCCAGACGATCGAACGCATCATCGCCATGTTCCCGCCGACGGAGCACAAACTGCTGCTGACCCAACTGGCCGGGAACCTGGAGGCGATCATGTCGCAGCGATTGGTGATCGCGCGCGACGGCACGCGCCGCCCGGCCGTGGAAGTCCTCCGCGGCGGGCCCGTGGCCCAGAAATACATCCTCGAAGGCCGGG
>Ga0209415_10002201_pt1 | contig 36743 bp, 33 predicted proteins | sample PeaSoiSIISIP2007_FD_187696 | JGI IMG/M metagenome (GOLD analysis project Ga0209415, IMG submission 187696) | Peat soil microbial communities from Weissenstadt, Germany - SII-SIP-2007 (SPAdes) (version 2) | ecosystem: Environmental > Terrestrial > Soil > Wetlands > Peat | place: Germany... | reverse complement strand
GGCGGCGGTTTCGGAAATGTAATGAGGCGGCCGCCCGCCTCTATCCGGCTAGCAGGAACCCTAAACGTCTCCCCCGAACGAGGCTCCGTTGTGCGGGCGAGTTCCTCAAAAGAGAGTGGTCGCGCCGAGTATCATTACGTCCTGATCGACTACGTGTGTAGAGTGGTGGGAGGAGAACTCCGGGCCGGCGACGACGTGAGCTCCGCGGAGTGGGTTCCCCGCGCCCGGCTGCGCGAGTACCAGTTGACCGAAGGCACCGGGGACGTGATTGAAGCCGCGTTCAACGCACGCCGGGCGACGCGGCCGCAGCCCGGGTGAAAAGTCATCATGCACGCGGAAAGCGTTCTTGAGTTCGACGCTCTACGCGCCCTGATCGGGCGCTACGTACGTAGTTCGCTTGGCCGCGCTGAGCTTGCGCAGCTCGCGCCGGGGACCGATCGCGGCGCGATCGAATCGGCTCTTGCGGACGCGGCCGAGGGCATCGACTATCTGCGCGCCAGTGCGCGGCCTCAACCTGCCACCCGCGGCGCGGCGATCCGGATTCGATTCGACGACGTGGGCGATCCGGCGAGCTCCGTGGCGCGGCTCCGCATGGAAGGCGCGATGCTCGAAGCGGCGGAGATTTTCGAGTTAGCGCGGCTCCTGGACATGGCTTCGGAAGCGCGCTCAATTCTGCTCGCCGCACGGGAGCGATTCCCGCGCCTGGCCGGTTACGCCGCGGCGATCGCGGACTTGCGGGAAGTGGCGCGGGAGCTAGCCGGGAAGATTCTGCCCGACGGGACGCTCTCCGACCACGCGAGCGTCGCCTTGGCCCGGCTGCGGCGGGATATGGAGAAGCAGCGCCGCTCGATTCAAGAGTCGCTCGAACGGTTTCTGCGCTCGCACCAGCAGGACGGGACGCTGCAGGAGGATTTCGTCACCATTCGGAACGACCGGTTCGTGGTGCCTGTCGTCACCGGGCGAGAGCGGCGCGTCGAGGGAGTGATCCACGGGTCGAGCGGCAGCGGCCACACTTTGTTCGTCGAGCCGCTCGAAACCATCGATCTGAACAACGAACTGGTCCGGTTGACCGAGGAAGAAGCCCGCGAGGTCCATCGCATCCTGCGGGAGTTCACGGCCCGGCTGCGCGAGCACTCCGGCGAAATTGCTTCCACCATCGCAGCCCTCGGGCGCGTCGAGCTGATTTTCGCCAAAGCCGAGTTTGCGTCGGACTACGGATGTTCGGTTCCGCGAATCAGTCCGGCGGGTTCGCGGCGCATGGTGTTACGCGAAGCGCGCCATCCGCTGCTGCAGGAAATCTTCCGGGCGCAGCGCAAAACCGTGGTCCCTATTTCACTGGAGCTCGACGAAACGGACCGCACGCTGCTGATCAGCGGTCCGAACACCGGCGGCAAGACCGTGACGCTGAAAACGGCCGGCCTTCTGGCGTTGATGGCGCACGCGGGTCTCCCCGTTCCAGCGGCGGAAGCGGAGTTTCCGATTTTCGACCAGGTTCTGGCCGATATCGGCGATCATCAATCCATCCAGGAGAGTCTCAGCACGTTTTCAGCGCACGTGATGGCATTGCGATCGATGCTCGAACAAGCGACTTCGAATTCGCTGATTCTCATCGATGAGCTGGGCCGTGCCACCGATCCGGAAGAAGGCGGAGCGTTGGGAGCCGTTCTGCTCGAAGCCTTCCGCCGTCACGGCGCGTTTACGCTTGCATCCACGCATCTGATGGCGCTCAAGGTTTATGGCGCCTCCACCCAGGGCGTCCGCAACGGCTCCATGGGGTTCAACGACGAGACGCTCGATCCGACCTACGTGCTGCGCCTGGGCGCGCCGGGGAAATCGGCGGGACTCGATATCGCCGGCCGTTTGGGCCTGAATCCGTCGCTGATCGAAGAGGCTCGCGCACGGATGACCAATACCGAGCGCGATGTGGCGCGCTTTCTGACGGAGATCCACGGCCGCCTGGATACGCTCGAAGCGGAACGGAAGGAGCTCGCCGAGCGGCAGCATGCGATGGAGACGCGAGAGCGCTCGCTCGAACAAACTTGGGAACGCAAGTACGCGTCGAGAATCCGTGAGCTGGAACAGCAGGCCGCGGCGATCTCCGCCCAGTTCGAGCGAAAGGCCGAAGCGACGCTCGGCGAGTTGAGCCAGAAAGCGCGGGTCAAGGTCGCCAAGACGCGCCGCGAATTTCACGAAGCGGTGGAAGCGCTGGTTCCCGCGACGCCCCTGGCGGATGCGTCCGTAGCCGCAAGCGGTCCGGCGCCGATGAGGCTCAAGATCGAAGAGGGCGCACGAGTGCGGCTGAAAGGCATCCGCCAGCCCGCCACCGTCCGCCGCATGCTTTCGAGCGGGATGATCGAGGTGGATGCGGGTTTCCTCAGGATGCAGGTGGCCTACTCGGATGTCGAAGAGGTACTTCCGCGCCTGGAGACCCCGCCCGCGCGTTCGAGCATAGGGTTCCGCCAGGGTCCCAGCTTCGACGGCGATTATCGCGAAATCAATCTGATCGGGCAGCGTGCCGAGGAGGCGCGGGAACACGTGGACAAGATGCTCGACAGCGCCGCGCTCGCGCAGGTGGAGCGAGTCCGCATCATTCACGGGCACGGGATGGGGATCTTGAAGCGAGCGGTCGCGGAACTGCTGAAGGAGAATCCGCACGTGGAAAAATATTACGAAGCCCCACCCGAACAGGGAGGCGCGGGCGCCACGATCGTCGAGCTCAAGGCGAGCTAGAATCCTGTCCCTGTGGTTCGTTGCATAAGTTGTCAGGGCTGGGAGCACCACACCTGCCCCGGTCATTCCGAGCGGCAGCGAGGAATCTGCTCTTTGTTCGCGTGTTACCAATACTTCAAAAGCAGATCCCTCGCTGCCGCTCGGGATGACTGGCGTTGTAATCATGACTCCGTGGGAAAACAATTATTCAATGAACTTCAGGGACTAGACTAAGGGAATGGGCTGAACGCGAGCTAAGGGAATGGAGCGGAAGGCGCCCTCAATGACCATTGATTGGATTCGCCGCTACTGCCTCTCTCTACCGCACGTCACCGAGCGCATTCAGTGGGAGAACGACCTGGTCTTCAAGATCGCGGGCAAAATGTTCGTCGTCGCGATGCTGGACCCCGGCAAATATTGCATGTCGCTGAAGTGCGCGCCCGAGGAGTTCGCCGAACTGCTGGAGACTCCCGGTATCGCTCCCGCCCCGTATCTGGCCCGCGCCAAGTGGGTCGCGTTTGAGTCCTACGCCGTGCTGCCCCGGCCCGAGATGGAGCGTCTGCTGCAGCGAGCCTACGACACGGTTGTCGCGAAGCTACCGAAGAAGACTCAGGCAGCATTGACGAAGCCGAAGCCCGGAAAGGCAAAGGCAGGAGCGGGCACCAAGAAACGGCGCTAATGTGGCGAGTTAGAAAAACGTAACAAGAGTCTCTGGCTTACAAAAAAGCCCGAGTCATTCCCATCCCGCAGAGCGGGAGAGGAATCTGCTGTTTGTTCGTCCAAAAGCAGATCCTCGACTTCGCTCGGGATGACCCGCGTTTTGATAGTAACTTGGTGGAGCAGAAATAACTCGATGAACTTCTGACTCACGACGCCAAGGCAGGTGTGTTACGCCTTGGCCTGCTCGGCCGCGAGTTCCTGCTGACGTTGCCAGCGCAGCTTGCTTTGATACTCTTCCCACAGGGTCGTGAAGCCGGCCCAAAAATATCCGCCCACGAACAGCATCAGGAAGGGAATCGCCAAGTAATTGAACGACCCGATGGCAAAGATCACGATCGCCAGGAACGCGGCGCCGACCGCGAGTTCCGCATAGGGCAGCCATCCACTCCGGCGCCGGTAGCTGACGTTTTCGAGCGCCACTTTACTTTGTCCGCCAATCGCGTACTTCGCGGTCCGCTGGAAGCTGGTCTGGTAGCCGACCAAGGCTTCGAGTACGGCGCGCGTATTGATGATGGTGAGTGCGACACCGGCCGCCATCAGAGCCGGAAGGAATAAGAAAGCCCGCTTCCAGGTTTTTGGAAACAGCTCCCGGTGGGCGATCACGTAGAACGCGGAAATGGACCAGAACGATGCCGCGATCAAGGGCAGGTCGATCAGCAGCATCTCGAACCAACCCATGTAATAGCGGACGATCATCACCGGCAGCATCAGCGCGCTCACGATGATCATCAACGGGTAGGAAATGTTCGGCGTAAGGTGGCAGAACGCTTCGAGCTTCACTCGCCACGGAAGTTCGGAACGCAGAATGGTGGGAAGCAGTTTCTTCGCCACCTGTGTCAACCCCTTGGCCCAGCGCGACTGCTGCACCTGGAAACTGTAAGTCTCTACCGGCAACTCGGACAGGCACTCAACTGACGGTACGTAGACGAACTGCCAGCCCTTCAACTGGGCGCGATAGCTCAGGTCGGAATCCTCCGTCAGCGTGTCATGCTGCCATCCGCCCGCGTCGTCGATCATGGCCCGGCGCAAAATCCCCGCGGTGCCGTTGAAGTTGAAGAACAGTCCGCCGCCGGACCGGGCGACGTGCTCGAGCACGAAGTGGCCGTCTAGCAACATGGCCTGCACTTCGGTCAGCACGTTGTAGTGACGGTTCAGATAGCCCCAGCGAGTCTGCACCATGCCCACCTTCGGATCGCTGAAGTAGTGCACCGTGCTCTGAAGGAACTGGGCTGGCGGAAGAAAGTCGGCATCGAAAATTGCTACGATTTCGCCGGTCGCGGTCTTCAGGCCGTTCTGCAGCGCTCCCGCCTTATAGCCTTGACGATTCGTCCGGTGGATGTACTCGATCGGAACACCGGCCTCACGGTACCCTGCGACCAGGCGTTCGGTGAACGGATGCGTCTCGTCGGTCGAGTCATCGAGCACCTGAATTTGTAGCAGGTGCTTGGGATAATCAAGCTTCACAGTCTCTTCAAGCAGGCGCTCCACCACGTATTGTTCGTTGTAGATCGGGAGCTGGACTGTGACCTTCGGAAGCTCGTCGAAAAGGTTGGGCGGGTGGTCCGGCACCTGTTTGCGGTGCTTCCAGTATCCGCGGATCATCTCGTAGCGGTGCAATCCATAGAACGACAGAACAATGAGTACGCTGAAATACGGAATCAGGATCGCCCAATCGAAAAACACGAGGTGATGGATGCCGACGAAAGTGTCGTCAAACATCGCATCTCTGAGCCGGTTGATGGCGGACGTGGCACTGCTCGCAAGTAAGAATGCGGGCGCGAGAGAAGTAGTCGGCATGGGTCCGGTCCGCGCTCAGTGCGGGCAAGCACGACTGCACACGTGCAACGGATCTATTATAAATGATTTGATGTTTCGGGTGCTCTTGAAATCGCCGGCTTGACATCGCCGGGGAAATCGCTGGGCTGGCCAGCCACCAGCAGTGAGCCGCGACGCAGGCCTGCCGTTTTTCCGCCGGTGTTATAATCCCTTCAAATCCCGATGGTTACGACACTCTTCTCCCCGGTTCAACTGAGGCGCTAGTTTCCCGATGTCGGCCAGTACTCAAATCGCCATCTTAGCCGGAGTCTCGGCTGCTCTGGTGGCTGCGGCGATCTGGATCTCGATGCGCGTCCGCGGAACTCCGGAAAAGCGCGAGCAGCGCCGCCGCCTGAGTGTCCATCGGCAAGGCCGGCTGGCCGATGCGATGATCACCGAAGCCACGGAGTCCACGCTCTACTACACCTATTCGATCCGAGGAGTCCAGTACGCGGCGTCCCAGGACATCCGTTCGTTGCGCGAGCTCCTGCCCGCCGAACCGGAGCGATTGATCGGCTTCGCGGGACTCAAGTACTCGTCCAATAACCCGGCAAATTCCATTCTAATTTGCGAGGGATGGAGCGGGCTGCGCGCGCCTTCGGCGAGCGTCGCGGACCAGTCGCCTGCCGCGGAAGGCTTCTAAGTAAGAGCCCGCAAAACGGAGCGCGGCGGCCGCGTTACTTGACTTGTAATGAGGGGGGTGCGCCGCACCCTTTGCGGGCTAGTCCCGTGACCGCCAAATGAAATGTTTTTCCAGACCTACCAAACCATGCTAGGCCGCGGCAAAGGTGACATCCGCACGAACTTCTTCAGGCGGGCACGGGACTAGTTTGTCGATTCGAGGAGGTGGCGGCGGGAGACGGACAGCTTTGTCCACTCGGCCAATTTATTCCTGTCGAGCCCCTTGGAGGTCCCCTGGCCTTGGGACAAGTCCGTCCCCTCGCCCGGAGACTATTTCACTTCGACCGTGAATGGCATCAGGTGCAGGATGCCGCCGTGGGCCAGGGCGCGGAGCGGCAGCCTGCCGACGAACGGCCGCACCGTTGTCGCGATCCTCGACTCAAGCTCCGCCGCATCGTCGGAGCGATTCCACAGCAAGTCGAACAACCTGCGCCGGGGCGGGAACGTCACCAGCGTAATCTTGTCCGAGGCGGCGATCTTTGCCCGCTGCTTTACCAGCTCGATCGCGCGATCGAGACCGCCCAGATCGTCGATCAACCCGTTCTCTTTCGCCTGCGCTCCCATCCAGACGCGGCCCTGCGCCAGCGCCTCCATTTCATCGTACTTGCGCTTGCGGCCATCGGCCACGCGCTGCACGAAGCCTTTATAGAACACGTCCAGTTCACGGCGAAGCTTGGCGCGTTGCTCGTCGTTGAGCGGCGCGTAATCGGTATCGATGTCGGCGAAATGCCCACGCGTCATGGTTTCCTTCTTGACGCCGAGTTTGTCGTAGAGACCCCGCAGGTTCGCCTTGCCGAAGAACACCCCGATCGAGCCGGTCAACGTGTTGGGATAAGCCACGATCGGATCGCCCGTCAGCGCGATGAAGTAGCCGCCCGAGGCGGCCAGGTCCGACATCGAAATCACCACGGGTTTCTTCTGGCTCAGCACCTTCGCTTCATGCAGGATGTCGTCGGAAGCGATCCCGTCACCGCCCGGAGAATCGATGCGGAAGATTACACCTTTGATCGACGAATCGTTTTCTACCTGGCGGAGCACCTTGACGAGTCCGCCGGCGGTAATTCCGGTGTCCATGATCCCGTCGCTCGAGGCGCCGCGCGTGATGTCGCCCTCGCCCACCACCAGCGCGATTCGATTGGGCCCTTCGAGGCCGAGGCTCGAAGCCGGTACGCGGGCGTAATCCCGCTCGCCGATGCGGTTGATATCGGTTTCCTTCAGACGCTGCTTCAATTCGTCGTACATCTGGTCTTCGAATAGAAGCGCGTCCACCAAGCCCCCGTCGATGGTGCTCTTGCCGACGAACGGTCCTTGATCGATGAGCGCCCGGACATCCGTCGACGGCTTCTTGCGGCTTTGCGCGATCACGTCAATCAGATTTCCATAGAGCTGATCGAGCACCTGGTTCATCACCTCGCGCGTTTCGGGAGTGGAGGATGTGCGCGTGAACATGTCCGGCGCGTCTTTGTACTTGCCCTCGTGCTCAAACTCCATCTCGACGCCCAGTTTGTCAAGGCCGCCTTTCAGGAACATCAGTTCGACGCGCATGCCCTTGAGATCGAGCTCGTCTTCCTGCGACATGAAGATGCGATCCGCAGCCGTGGCGACGTAGTATTCACGAGTCCCGGCGCCGCGCAGGTAGGCGTACACCGGCTTGCCGGATTTCTTGAATTCCGCGATGTCGGCCCGCAGCTCCTGGAGCTTGGCCCAGCCGACTTCCAGGTCGCGCGGCTCGACGACCAGCGCCTTGATGCGGGTGTCGGCCGCCGCTTTGCGCAGAACCTGCCACATCTCCACCATCGCCATCGGCTGCTGCTGTTGCAGAAACGGGAGGGGAACCTCCACCGGCAATTGCTCGGGAAGGTCGCCTTCCAGGTGAAGGACCAGGGTGGAGTTGGCGTTGACGGTAGGCGGCCGGTCGCCATAGCGCATGGCTGCAAAAGCGAGGATCACCACCAGCAGCCCGGCGAACAGAATCCCGATGATGAACCCGACCACGAATTTCTTCATACACCTTTAGTTTAGCTGGAGCAGTTTAGTCGGGAGCCGCGAGAGAGAGATCGGGAATGTCTTCGAAATCGCGGGGATTAAGAGTCCACAGCTCGGCTTCGCGAGTGATCGCGCACGCGGCGATGGCCAGATCTATTTCCCGGTGGCGCGCACGATTTGCCTTTCGGTACAGTCTCGCGGCGAGAGTCGCGTCCGCCACCAGGAACGGTTCCGCCAGTCGGCTGGGGAAAAGGTCTTCCTGATCCTTCAGCTCCCTGACAGTCCGTGCCCCGCGCAACCATTCGTATAACACGATGGTCGGCACCAGCATATGCATCCCCTGCTCGACGCGTCGACGCATGGCTGGCAATAGCCTCCGTTCTCCGGCCAAGCTTTCGAGGAGCACCGAGGTATCGAGGACGATCAATACCGGTGTCCCCGTCCGCCCTCGCGCCTCGCCCGTCGAATTTCTTTCAATTCGGCCTCGACTTCACTCTGGGGACGAGTCGGCGGACGCGTGGCAATTTCATCCAAGACCCGCAGCATCCGCTGCTTCTCCGCCTCGCTCAGGCGACCGATGCGATGGTGATATTCCTCAATCGCCTCCCGGACGATCTCGCTCTTGGGTTTGGACAAACGCTTGGCGGCATCGTTGAGACGGCGGATGGTGGATTGATCGAAGGTAAAGGTGACCTTGATGCTCGCCATACCGCGACCATACTACCATACCAAGGCCTTTACACTTCGTTTTTGGAAGGCGCGAAGCGGTACGAGACGGCGTCTAGACCAGGTTCGGGATCTTGATGATCTTCTTCTGGATCGCGTACTGAACCAGTTGGGCCTTGTTGTGGATGTCCAGTTTGCGCATCAGGTTGAACTTGTGCGCTTCGACGGTCTTCACGCTCAGGTTCAGGTCGCAGGCGATTTCTTTCACCGAATTTCCTTCGGCGAGCATCTTCAGCACTTCGCGTTCGCGGGTGGTAAGTGTCGCGAAACGAGGCAGGCGATTCGCGGATTTAATACGGCTGCGGAAATCGTCGACGAGCTGAGACAGCATGCGCGGGCTCAGGTAGCTGCCACCGCGGCAAACGTCGCGGACCGCGGCCACCAGTTGCTGGCTGGGGCTGTCCTTCAGCACGTAGCCGCTGGCGCCCACTTCCATGCCTTCCACGAGGTAGTCTTCGTCGTCGTACATCGTGAGGAACAGGACCTTGGTTTCAGGCCGGTTCTTCTTGATCTGACGGGTTGCCTCGAAGCTGCTGAGACCCGGCATTCCGATGTCCATCAGCACGACATCAGGGCGGCCTTCGTTCGCTTTATCGACTGCATCGCCGCCGTTAGACGCCTCGCCGACCACTTCCATGTCCTGCTCGGCGGAAATCAGGGTCCGGATTCCTTGGCGAAACAACGTGTGATCGTCCGCCAGCATGATTCGAATCTTCGCCATAGGTTTTGCCCGACCTTCTCCGTTATCGTCCTCGACTTACTTACTCAGTTCCCTAGTGCCTCTTACTTGGCTATCGGCAGTTCGATGGAAATCTTTGTACCCCGCTTGGTTCCTTCTATGCGGCTTTCCACATGGAACTCGCCGCCCAGAAGGGCCACTCGTTCCCGCATGCCGGACAGGCCAAACGATTCGCGCTTTGCAAGCGCCGGCTCAACATCGAATCCAACGCCGTTATCATCCACGACAAGCCTTAGTCTTCCATCGGCTGAAGCGAGAAAAATATTTACATTAGTCGCGCCCGAGTGTTTCCCGATATTGTTAAAGCATTCCTGCACTAGCCGATACGCGATGATCTCGATCTGTTGGGGCAGCGCGCCCATCTTCGAGAGCTGCAGCCGGACGCGGCATGGATGAAGGCGTTGAAAGCGATTCACCAGTTGCCGTAGCGCCGCTCCCAGGCCCAGTTGCTCGAGCACCGCCGGACTCAGGGCGGCAATCAGCCGGCGCATTTCGAGAATGGTGCGTTCGGTCAAATCGCGCGCTTCCCGCAACTTCGCCCTAGTTTCCCCCTCGTTTTCGGGCAGCGCCTGCTCGATCAGCTCCATCTGGAGACGGATGCACAGAAGACTTTGCCCGGCTTCGTCGTGGAGCTCACGGCTGATCCGCCGGCGTTCCATTTCCTCGACGTGCAGCATGTGTTCCGCGAGCCGGCGAACTTGCTCCTCGCGCTGCGCCAGATCCTCCATCAGACGAGCCTTCTCGGCGGCCATCAGGCAACGCTCGGAAGCGGCGGCCAGCAACTCCTGCTCGCGAGGCAACCATTCATACACTTTCGTGAAACCGAACTGCATCACACCGGCGGTGCGGCCCGCGGCGGCAAGCGGGATCGACCAGCACGAACGGAACCGTTTGTGCCAGCTTGCATCGAGAAGAACAGCGGTCCCGTGACTCGCGCCGTTCAAGTGACGCGGCTTGGAAAGCTTCTTGATAAGACCCGGTTGATTCGGGACCGACACGGCGCCCGATTTGGGCGAGCCGGCCTTCAACACCCACTCCGAGGAATCCTCGCTCAGCATGTACAAGCGGCCGGCATCGGCCCGGCAGACATGCACCAGGGACTCGAGGAAGCGCCGCAGCAACTCTTCCAAGTTGCGCGACTCGAGCTCCACTCGAAACAGCTCGTAGAATGCTTGCGTCTCAGCCTCACGAACCTGGTAGTAGGCGTTGTTGAGCGTGAGGATCACGCAAAAGTGAAGCTGTTCCCGCACCCACTGAAAGTTCGAGTGCTCGTCCGGATTCAGCGATTCGAGCATCGGCGTCAGTAGCCGGTCGTACTCCTGCAGCGCCTCCAGGATCGCGCTCGGCGGCAGGTTCAACTTCGCCAGACGCCGTCCGTTATACTCCACCTGCTCGATGAATTTGAGGGGGGGAAGGCCGCGAGCCAGGATTCTTGCCGCCGCGCCCGCAGTGATGGCGGTCAAGGCCGCTCTCTGCTTGGGCTCGAATTCCAGAGAGCGCAGGCGATGGAGAAACTTGCGATCGATCCGGTCGGATTGCGGCTCGAGCAGAACGGCCAGCCGCTGCAAATGTACGCGCAACTGGTCGCTTAAGACGTCGGCGGCGTCGGCAAGCTCCGGCGCGATTTGCTGAGCTGTCTGCACGATTTTTGATCGGCAGACTAAGGGGATCTCTTTAAAACAGTGCGGGTTTGCACCACTTAAGCCGCCTTCCTGGGTACGGCCAGCAGCACAATGCCGCGTTATACGCGTCGTTGCTGACGATAACAGCAGGACGGGTTTTCTGGTTGATAACGCCTATCGGTGCCGTCTCCTTGCAAGCGGCTCCGTGAAATGCCCTTCTTATAAGCCATCCGCGTTTACGGCGAAGTACCCTTATCCTCGAAAAATCGCGCGGATTTCCGGGAAGCTAGGCCGAGACGATCAGCTCAATGCCTTGCTTACGGCCCAGGTTCCGCGAGTACTTCTTGTCGGTCGGGTTGTTCCAGTGCTCGTGCACGCCGAGGCTGGCCAGCACACCGCTTTTGTCGGGATTGTAGACCGTTCCGGAGGGGGGCTTGGCCGCCTGCGCCGCTTCGTGCAGGTAGTTGTCCACCTTGCCCCGGAGCTGGGTCGCGCGCGGCTCGCCCCTCAGGAGGTCTATCCCCACGGAGTCGATCGCCACGGGGTCCTGCGACACCAGCATGCTGGAAGCCCAGTGGTCGCTGAAGGAGGCCCATTTATACACGTTGCCTTCTTGGTGCTCGGCGGTATACAGGCCGTCCACCATGAACAGCATCGTCTTGCCGCCCAGGTGCCGGTGCCCAATCAGGTCCACCAGGGCGTTGTAGGAGCCCATGGGCAGAGAGCGCAGAATGTTGTTGTGCAGGGGACTGGGCGTCCAGCCGCCATTGTTCGGAAAGTGGACGGAGCCGAAGTGATTCTTGCCGGTCAGTGTCACGCCGGCCATCATGTGCGGCCGCAGCAGCGCCATGTTGATGATGTACTTGGCCGCGGTCACCTGCTGCGCCAGGTAGGCCACCGGCACGCCCGCTTTCGAGAACTGAATCGGATTCGTCATGTCCGGCTCGGCGAACATCCGCCCGCCCTGCTTAAAATCGGTGTTCGCCAGGAACTTCACCGCCTGGAACTGGGGATTGGAATTCGCCCTGATCCTGGAGTAGATGGGTTGGCCGACGTTGCGCCCACCCGCGACATCGTAGATCATGATATCTTCGCCGCGCACCCCGCCCGCTTCGATCAATTGCGTTACCAGGGCCACGATGGCGTGCGGGCTCGGCAAACCATTGAGCGGTCCGATGGTGCCCCGAGGAGCACCGGGGTTGTCCCCCACGCCCCACTCGGGGGTCATGTCCTGGTTACAGTTCACCTTGATCGCGATCCTCTCGCCGGGATGATATCCGGCATTCTCCAGGCTATGGGTCTCATTGAAGCTCCGGAACAGGGCGTCCCAGGCCTGCTTGTCGTCTTTCTGGCCCGTCAGGTCCCGGAGCATCCGGGAAGTCACGCGGTTCACCACTTTTTGGTCGGTATTGGCATCGTCCCACCAGTGCCCCGTCGTCCCATCCCAACTCGTGGCCTTGGCGTCCCGGCCCCACACCACTCGGCCCGGATGGATTCCTTTCCCGACACCCACGGGGTCGTTGGCCTCATCGGTGGGCTTGAAGGGTTCGGCATTTCGCCAATCGCCGCCGCCCGGCTGCTGTGCCATCGCCTCCCGTGTCAGTAAGAGTGGGACACTCACGAAGCCCGCAGCCGGAGCCAACCCCAGCGACCTTAGAAAGCACCTTCGAAGCATAAATAACTCCTTCGCACCTCTTTATCGCGCATACTCGCCCGCGCGGGACGCACCCACCGCAGAAATCCGCCGGTACCATTGGGCCTTCCGGCGGCGGCTGCTCACATTTTAGCCGAAACCCTGAAGAGCTGGTACGGCGAATGCATCGCGACTGGACACTTTCGACATCGGCGATCAGGGCGGTCACGACTCGCCGGAGCGAACACTGCGAACGACCCCTACGGGTTCTTAGTTCAACTCTATTTTTTGCCGTCGAGGAGCTGCTGCAGTTGGCCCAGGAAGCCCGGCTCTTCGACGCCCGCCGTGGTCCAATCCCGAACAATGATTCCCGCCGGATCCACCGCGAACAGGTGCGGCGTATCGTAGGAATTATGTTGGGGCGTGGCCTTGAAATAAGCGATCGCCACCTGTCCCATGTCGAACAGAATCGGCGTGGAAACCTTGTTCTCGGCCATGTATCTATTAACAGTAGCTTGCGTGTCGGGCGGCGAAAGCACCAGGGACAGGACCGAAACCTTTTGACCGTACTTCGCCTTTACGCCCTCGAGCACCTTCGTCAGCGCCTTACAGTGGGGGCAATCGGTCTTCATGAAGTCGATCAGCAGCCAGCGTCCGCGGTAATCCAGAATGTCCTGCTGCTGCAAGTTGGCGTCTTGCAAGGAGAAGCTGGGAGCTCTCCTGCCGGAAAGATTTTGCGCGACCAGCGGAAACCCCGTGATGACCAGGGCGAAAAGGAACAGCGCTGCCTGGGGCCGAAGGCTCTGTATCGGCCGAAGCCTTTGTACCAGCCGAAGCCTTTGTAGTATGTGCGTCTCGAACTTTCGCATTAGCTCAACGTAGCACGGAGCGATTGCTCATAGGGAGGACGCGCCACGCCCCGCTCGCAAATGATCGCGGTGATGTATCGCGCCGGCGTGACGTCAAACGCCGGGTTCTCCACGCGGATGTTCTCCGGCGCCACGGGGACTCCGAACACGTGGGTCACTTCGCTGGGCGCGCGCTGCTCAATGGGAATACGGTCGCCTGATTCGAGCGTGAGGTCAAACGTGGAAACCGGAGCCGCCACGTAAAAAGGGACGCCATTCTCCTTGGCCAATACGGCGAGCGAATAAGTACCAATCTTGTTTGCGACGTCGCCGTTCGCCGCGATCCGGTCCGCTCCCACCACCACGCAACCAATCCGCCCGGAATGCAGAAAATGCCCGGCCATATTGTCGGTGATGAGCGTCGTAGGGATGCCGTCCTGCTGCAGTTCCCAGGCGGTGAGCCGCGCGCCCTGCAGAAACGGACGAGTCTCATCGGCGAAGACGTCGATCTTTTTACCGGCGGAAACCGCAGCGCGAATCACCCCGAGCGCCGTGCCGTAGCCGGCCGTGGCCAGGGCTCCGGCGTTGCAATGCGTCAGGACGGTCTTGCCGCCGGGTATCAAGGCCGCGCCGTTGCGGCCGATGGCCCGACAAATGGCGATATCGTCGAGGCGGATCTGCTTGGCCTCTTCAATTACGCGCTCTACTACGCTCTCGCGCGATGCGCCTGCGAGCGATGCATAGAGCAAACGCACCCGCTCGATGGCCCAAAAAAGGTTGACTGCGGTCGGACGAGTGGCTGCGAGTGTCTGGCATACTGTCTCAAAATCTTCGCCCTGCTGGACGCCGAGCGCCACTCCCATCGCCGCGGCCACGCCGATCGCCGGGGCTCCGCGAATCACCATCGACCGGATGGCCTCGGCCATCTCCTGGTATCTACGGCAGGTGACAAACACTACTTCGCGCGGCAGGCGGGTCTGATCGATCATGACCACGCCCGCCTCGGTCCACTCGATGGTTTCAACCATGAACCTCCATTGTGGCTCAGTGTGGATATCAGCAGAGATTCAGGATCACAGCGGGCCTTCTTTGGCGTTGGGGGTGGGGTGCCCGGATTCGCGGTCCATCGAGGCCGTCGCGACCAAGGGGCTAGCGGACGGACATGGCAACCGTATTCGAAGCGATAGCGCCGGTCGAAAGCACGACCGCAACGCCGTCCCCGGCGGCCACTCCCTGCGGAACCTGTACGCTCACCTGGTAGAGTCCGACAAAGCCGGGAGTCAGTCCCGCGGTGCTCAGTGTAGTCGGCACGCCGCCAATCGTCACCGTCGGCTTGCCGATCAGGCTGGAAAGGGGGTTTGCCAAGGCTGCGGCTCCCGTCTGTGGCGTGTTGCTCACGGCTCCCAGCCCGGTGCAGTAAATCTCCAGGACGTCCCCGGCGTGGGCAGGAGAGTTGGCGTCCACAAGCGTTCCGGCGAGATTCACAATGGCGCCTTGCCCACCCTGTGGTGCGCCCAGAGAGAAAATACCGGGGTCCGACGGGCCCACGGCGACCGCCTGCGGTGGGCTGGTGACGGAATTCGCCGTCACCGTGACCTGCGAACTCGACTTGCCCTGCAACTCCCAGGGCACTTGCAAATACAGTTGGGACCAAGACGTATAGAGGATGGGAGCGGAGACGCTGTCAAACTGTACCGTCGCCCCGTTCAGGTTGAAACCAGACATGCTGACCAGCGAGCCGGGCGCCAGGGCGCGTTGCTGAAACGTGGCGGCGCTGACCAAGCTTGCCGGCGCGAACTGAGGCCACGGAGCGGAGGTCTGTGAAATCGATATTGTATTTCCCGACCCGCCACTGCCCAGGTAGTTGAAAAGGGACGCACCGCCAAGCACTCCCCCCACCAGATTGTCTACCACGCTCAACTGCTGCACCTGGTTTCCGCTCGCGTCATCCAGTCCGGACACAACGTTGATGCCCTTGATTCCCGAGGAGGGCAGGACGCCGTTCGTTGGAATCTGGTCCACCTGGTTGCAAAAAATCTGTGCACCCGCGATGACATTGTTGTCTGCCGAGAAGGTGGGGCCGCCATCCTCGGGTGCTGTTCCGCTTCCATATCCCCCCGTAACGGCGATCCCAATGTTTGGAGTGTTCACGTCGTTATTGGCAATCGACATCCCGTTGATGCTATTTCCCTGCGCGGTGCTTCCCGCCCAAACGGAAATCCCCGCGCTATTGATCGCACCAAAAGAATTGCCGCGGCCCGAATTAACGTTTCCAGGAGGAACCGAGCTTTGGATGGTGTTCGCCTGTATCAGAATGTTGTTGAGCGAATTCCCGGTGCCAACGACGGCCGAGCCGTAAGAATCGACCCCAAGAAGGACAATTCCGGTGCTCGGCGAGTTCGGGTTCGTCCGGGGATTCAGAAGGGTATTGCCCAGGATGGATACGTTGGAGATCGCGTTGTTCGACGCTGCATTCATTCCCGCCTGGATCCGAATACCGGGCCCATATGCCTGGACGGTATTCCCAAGGATCGCGATGTTCTTCATGAAGTTGTTGTACGCGGGCTCCGCCACGTCGGACCCCACTCCGGTCTCCGCATCCGCGGCAAAGAAGGTTATGCCCTCGTTGTCTCCGCCCAGGCCTGTCAAGGTGATCTGGTTGCCGATCACCTGCGCACCGTCATAGAGCGAGCCCACGCCTTGCAAGCCCAGCCCGCCACCGCGGAAGATCATCCCCGTCGCGGCCGTGATGGTATTGTTGATCACCCGCAAATCCAGCACGGTATCGGTCCCCTGATTTGTCCCCGCGCCAGTCAGGGCTCCGATGTTGAAAGGAATGCCGATTGTTCCCGCCGCAGGAAGAGCAATATTGTTGTTGGCGATGGTAATGTGCTGCAAGGTATCGCCAAAGGCGAGTTGCACCGGGATCCCGTTATGTGGGCCGGCGGCGTTGCCGGTAATGGTGTTGCCGGTAATCAGCACATGGTCCCAGGTGTTGCCCGTGGGAGATGTCACCGTCCAGCCGCCGCAGTTTGGACAGATCCAGATTCCCGCAGTTTGGATGTTCGTCATCACCAGGTTGCTGATGATGGTGTTGGAGAAAGTCGTCCCCGTCGGTATGGGTAGCCCTGATCCTGCTCCCGTAGAGGAACTGATCAGAACCCCGACGGAAAAGTTCTGGAGAGCGAGCGCATAGAGAGTGTTGCCCCCGGACGCGACAAAGACCCCGCCCGTCGTACCCGACATGCTGGTGAGCGTGATATCCGGCTGTCCGTCGCCATTAATGTCACCGTTGATGGTGACGTTGCCGCCGCTCAAGGGCTGCAATCCCCCGGATGGTGGGGTATCGACTACGATAGTCGAGCCCTTCAGGGCTGGGGCGAACTGGATGTTCCATGTGCCCGGGTTATTGTTGGTTGCAAGGATCGCTTCCTGAAGAGAAATTCCGTCCGGGCCCGGGTTCGCCACCAGCGCATTCACCGAGGACGTGTTGCCATTAATCGCCATCGTGGCATTCGTGACCGTGATCACCGTGCCACGATTGAGGACTACTGCGGGAATCGTTACTGCGGGAGGCGTGTAGCTTTTCGCGCCGACCGCTCCGCAATAGGCTGGCAACTGGTCCGCCAGTGCCGGGAGTGCGCCGATGGCCATTAAGAAGGGGATGGCCACCATCGCGTGTCGCATTTTCAGGAGCCTCCCAGAGGGCAAGTTCTGACCGTAATTTCCTTCTTGGGCTAAGAGGTTGCTGGAAAAGGCTTCTGGCCGCAGATAAACGCAGATGGACGCGGATTCGCAAACGGCAAGGACTTTGTTTTCAATCGGCGTTTATCCGGGTTCATCAGCGGCCAACCTTGTCCAAGACTTTTTTCAGCATCCTCCTAACTGGTCGGGTTCAAGTATACACCCGGCCCTCGGAAAAACCAGACAAACCGCGCGTTGTTTGCGTCCGTTCCGGACTCTGTCCACGCGCCGCTGACTCGGGTGCGATTGATTCAGCCGGAAGGAGACGGACCGCTCTGTTCACTCGGCCGGAGGGGCGCTGCTCTCCTCTCGGAGTTACAGCCGGCCTTGGGACAAAGAAGTCTGCCCCTCCCGCGGCTTGGGAGAGTGTAGCCTGTGTGCCATGTCAGACGGGAGGCGAACTGCATTCGGGACGCCTCATGCGCGATAGTGAAGAGGTACCCAAGGTGCTGCCCCCATCCCTGGTGCGCGATATTTTGAAATCCAAGGACGTGAATGCCCCGTAAGCATTTCGAATGGAAGTTGCGCGACAAGACGCTCAATCTCGGCGAGCGGACCCTGATTCTCGGCGTTCTCAACGTCACGCCGGACTCCTTTTCGGACGGCGGCAAGTATCAGGATCCCGACCGGGCCTTCGCCCGCGCCATTGAGCTCGAAGAAGAGGGCGCGGATATTATCGACATCGGCGCAGAATCCACCCGGCCCGGATCGGCGCGAATTTCGGAGGCGGAAGAGTTGAGGCGGCTGGTGCCCGTGCTGAAGCGCCTGCGCAACAAGCTGACCATCCCGATTTCGGTGGATACCTACAAAGCGGCGGTCGCGGAGAAGGCGCTCGAGCTTGGGGCGGATATCGTCAACGATCCGAGCGCCCTCACCTTTGATGCGGATCTGGCGCGCAAGGCCGGCCAGGAGAACGCCGGGCTGATCCTGAATCATATGCGAGGAACGCCGGAGACCTGGGCCAAGCTGCCGCCCATGAAAGGGGCGATTCTCTCGATTGTGACCGAGCTCGACGCGGCTGTGCACCGCGCCGTGCGCGCCGGAATCAATCGACGCCAGATCGTGATCGATCCGGGCCTCGGATTCGGCAAGCGCAAGGAGCAGAATTCGGAGATCCTGGGGCATCTGGAAGAGCTGCAGCGCCTGGAGTTGCCGGTGCTGGTGGGTCCGTCGCGGAAGCATTTCGTGACGAAAGAGTCGGCAAGCGATACCGAGTTCGCGACCGCCGCCGCGGTCACTGCCGCTATCCTGCATGGTGCGCACCTGGTGCGGGTTCACAACGTGAAAGCGATGAAACCGGTGGTGGAAGTGGCCGATGAAGTCGCGCGGGCTCAATGGAGCGCACTGGATGGGCATTCTTCGTAAAAATGATGTTTTAGGTTTTAGCCGCAGATGAACGCAGATAACACAATTGGCTCTATCGGCGTTGATCCGCGTTCCCGAATCGGGCGTGCCGTATCGACGGCTAGTTTTGGTTTTGGTCTTTTGCGCCACGCCGCTCGTCGGCTTTCCGGCTGGCTTCGTCGCAGGCGAAGGGTCCGAATCGGACTCGTGTTTGCGGTCCTATCATGCACGAGCTCGAGCCACGCGGCGTCGGCCACGCCCGAGTACGGCTATCGCGTCGTCCACGTGTACCCCCACGATCCGGCGGCCTTCACGCAAGGTTTGGAATATCGCGCCGGAGTTCTCTATGAAGGTACAGGGCTCGTCGGCCAGTCCGTGGTTCGGAAGGTAAAGCTCGAAACGGGTGAGGTGCTGCAACAGATCCGCATCGACCCGCAACTGTTCGGCGAAGGGATCACGGTGATCAACCGGCATATCGTCGAGCTCACCTGGCAATCGCAGCTTGGGTTCGTGTACGATCAAGCGTCGTTCAAGCGCCTGCGCAGCTTCAACTATCCCGGCGAAGGCTGGGGCCTGGCCAACGACGGGAACCAGATCTATATGAGCGACGGATCGGCGCAAATCCGCATCTGGGATGGCGTCACGCTGCGTGAACTCAGACGCGTCAACGTGCACGACGGTACCCAGCCGGTGCCGATGTTGAACGAGCTCGAATTGGTGCGCGGTGAGATCTACGCGAACGTCTGGCAGACCGACAAGATCGTGCGCATTTCTCCGGCCGATGGACGGGTGCTCGGCTGGATCGACGCGTCCGGCCTGCTGACCAATGACGAAAAGTCGCGCGGGCCGGATGTGCTGAACGGCATCGCCTACGATTCGTTCGGGGACCGGTTGTTCGTCACGGGAAAGCTGTGGCCAAGACTCTTCGAAATCAAGCTGGTGCCGAAAGTGGTTCCGGCGTCGCCGCCGATCACCAGGAAAGCGCCCAAGAAACCGGCTAACGCTTCTGGCACTTCGGGCAAAAATGCGTCCCCCGCTGCCCGACCGTGATCTTCCGGATCGGCGTTCCACAGTGTAAGCAAGGCTCGCCTTCACGGCCATACGCACGGTGTAGGATTTGGAAGTCTCCGCGATTTCCATCCGCATCCACATAATCCGAGATGGACGAACCCTTGTGCTCGATCGCCAGCGTGAGCACCTCGCGAATCACCTGATGGAGCCGGGCCGCGCGCGTACGGGTCAAGCGGGACGCGGTCGAGAGCGGATGAATGCCGGCCAGGAACAGACTCTCGTCGACGTAGATATTTCCCAAACCGGCAAGGAATGCCTGATTCAACAGCAGTGGCTTGACGTGCGCCTTCCGCGTTCGCAAACACGCGATGAATTCCTCGAGTCCGATCTCGAGCGGCTCCGGCCCGAGCCTGGACGCCCGCGCCGCGCCCCATTCGATGCGGCCAAACTGGCGTGAATCCTGGTACATCAGAACGCCGCGGTCAAGAACGAAGACTCCGCGCGTATGTGCGTTTTCATTTCCGTCAACCAGGAGCTTCCCGGTCATTCCCAAATGAATCGCGAATGCGCCGCGATCGAGCGCGATCAGGATGAATTTGCCGCGGCGGCGAACGCTCTCGATGGTGCGCCCGGTTACACGCCTTACGAGCTTGTTTCGGTCCCCCGGCGTGACGAAGCGCGACGTGAACCGCGCCGACACGATGCGGCGTCCGGCGAGATGCGGCGCCAGGGTGCGAACCACGGTCTCTACTTCTGGTAATTCAGGCAAGATTATTTCGGCTCAGGCACGTCGATCAGAATGTCGTCGCCTTCAATCTTGACGGGAAACGTGTCCAGCTTCACGTTCTCGTCGCCGTCGTTGATCCCCGTGCGGCAATCGTATTCCCAGGCGTGCCACGGGCACACCAGGAGATTTCCTTCCAGATTGCCTTGACCGAGCGGGCCGCCCGCATGGGGACAAATGCCGTCGAGGGCATGCACCTCGCCCTCCACGTTGCAAAGGGCGAACGTGTAATCGCCCACCTCGGCTTCCATCACCGATCCCGGCGGGAGAGCCGCGAGTGACCCCACTTTCACAAAAGACATATTCAATTTTGTACCATGCTCGCGCGCGATTTCGGGTCGTAAGGAGTATCAGGGCTCCTGGTCGCCGGGCGTTTTCTTATGCTTGGGCTTCTTGCGGAGCGTCTTCGGAACCACCACCCGGCTGGCCTTCACCGGGCCCACCCGCTCGCGCGCGATGGAGCGAACTTCTTTCGAAGCATCGAACGCGGGGTTGCCCTGCTTCAAGATTGGTTTGCGCCTTTTCATGGGGTTAAGCCCTGCGCCGTCTCCAGAGGTCTCCTAAGTTACAGCCGGACAACGAAGGCGGGCGGCAGTTTCTGAGAGGCAATGAGGCGGCCGCCCGCCTCTGTCCGGCTAGCTATGCTACACTGACATGTACAAGGAGGCCGCACTATGCGTTCCATCGGTTTTCCTGAGTTAATGGTGATCCTGCTGGTCGCCGTGATTCTGTTCGGCGGTAAGAAGATTCCAGAACTTGCCAAAGGCTTGGGAGAAGGCATCCGCAATTTCAAGACATCCTTGAAAGGCGACGAACCCACCCCCGAAGACAAGAAGCAGTCGTAAGGCTTCCCGGCCGCGCCCGCAATTTGGGCGAAGCCTCAATCGGCATTAACAAAAGCCCCGCGCAGGCTCCTCAGCCGCGCGGGGCTTTCACTTTTTGCAGGCCTGTTCCAGGTAGAACTGGCTGTCGCCTTCTGACTAACAGCCCGCAAAACCCGGAGCGAGAAAACTACGCGCGGCGACAGCGTTACTGGCTAGCCGGACAGAGGCGGGCGGCCGCCTCATTGCCTTTCAGAAACTGCCGCCCACTTTCATTGTCCGAATGTTACTTAGGAGTAATGAGGGGGGTGCGCCGCACCCTTTGCGGGCTAGCTACTTCTTCTTCGGTGGTACGATGGCGTCCTTCACGGCCTTGGCCACGCGGAACTTCACAACCTTCTTGGCGGGGATCTTGATGGCTTCGCCGGTCGCCGGGTTGCGTCCGATGCGCGCCTTGCGGTCCACGCGGACGAGCCTGCCGATACCGGGCAGCACCGCCATTCCATTCTTCTTCGTCTCACGCACGGCCAGGTCCGCGTAAGCGACGGCAAACGACTTCGCCACTTTGTTCGAAACGCCGACGGCTGCGGCAAGCTCCTTGATCATCTGCGATTGGGTCATCTTAGCTGCCATATTTCTCCTTTGTAATCGAATCTCCCTAAATGTACGGTGTAGGCCGCGCTCAAAAAGCGCCGCAGGCCCGCATTTGCTAACCAATGATACGGGATCGGGAAACCGGATGTAAAGGGGGATGTTCGAGAAAACAGCCGATTTTCTTGGGGTTTGCGCGTTCTCTCGCGAGGCTCGGAGGCCGCTTTGCAGTGCCGGGCACCAGGGTGATATGCTGGCAAAGAAAAGGCGAATGACCGATCTCCAGCAGCAACTCGCCGTCCTTCGTCAGCGCATGGCGCGCGTTCTCGAGGAGTGCGCCGGCAAATACGAGCGGCCCCGGCCGGGAATCCTACCCGACGCACTGGGCGATGCGGCCGCGTCTGCCGACGGCTTTCACGCCGCGCCAGCGGAGCCCTTCCGTGACGCATGTCCGGCGCGCTTCCACGCCGCGCCAGCGGAGCCTTTGCTTGACGCACGTCCGGCGCGCTTCCACGTCGCGCCAGAGGCGCGCTTCCACGTGGACGAGTTCATTTCAGGGCAGGAAGTAGAAACCGGGCACGGCAAGCATTTCGAAACCGAGAAGCTGTATGAGCGGCACCGCCGGCATGGCAGCGCCGATATCGGCGCGCTGGCGGATCTGCCGCGCGATCTGCTTGACGTCATTTCAAACGGCTCGGTGAGGAACGCCCCGCCCCAGGAGTGGGCCTTTCTCGACACCGAAACCACCGGCCTTTCCGGAGGCACCGGTACCTGCGCTTTTTTGATCGGCGTGGGACACATTACGCCGGCAGGATTCCGGGTGCGCCAGTTCTTCATGCGCGACTACGGCGAAGAAGCGAGCCAACTGGACGCGCTCTCGCGATTCCTCGCGCCGTTCCGCGTGCTGATCACCTACAACGGACGCGGCTTCGATCAGCCGCTGCTCGAGACGCGGTACCGGCTGAATCGCGCTCGCCCACCGTTTGCGCGCATGGAGCATCTCGATCTGCTGTACGGCGCCCGCCGGCTCTGGAAGCTGCGTTTCGACAGTTGCAGACTGGTGGACCTGGAAGACCAGGTGCTGGGAGTCGAAAGGCAGGGCGACCTTCCCGGGGCTTTGATTCCCTACGTCTATTTTGAATATCTGCGCACCCGGGAAGCGGCGCGCCTGCTGCCGGTGTTCCACCACAACGCGATCGACATTCTAACGCTCGCTTGCCTGACCGGCATCGTGCCTTACGCCTTCAAGGATCCGTCGAGCGGGCCGCTCCGGAATGGATCGGAGATGGCCGGCATCGCGCGCTGGCTGCGCCAGGCGGGGGAGCTGGAGCAGGCGGGCCTCCTGTTCCGCCGCGCAGTGGATGCCGGCCTCCCGGACGATCTCCTGTTTCACACCTTGTGGGATATTGCCGCGCTCGAGCGGAAACTGGGCCGGGACGAAGCCGCGATGGCGGCTTGGAAAGATCTCGCGGCGGCTCGCAACCCGTTCCGGGTGCGCGCGCTTGAGGAGATCGCCAAGCATTACGAGCATCGCGAGAAAGATTACGCTCTGGCTCTCGACACCACGCGGGAGGCCCTCGATCTGGAAGACTCAGTGGACTTGCGCAGGCGCGAGGGCCGGCTGCTGCAACGGCTCACGCCCAAGCCGCAGCCGAAGGCCAAAGCTTCGCGAAAACGTCAGCGCGTGGCTGCGCATGAAAACCAAAGCTAGTAAGTTGTTCCAGTGATAACATTATTTGAGTTCCCGCTCCTTCACAGTCACGGCTCGGTTTAGCGGCCGTAGACGGCGCCACGTCGATTCCGGCCCGCGCGCGTCGCAGTCACGGAAAGACCGCGTATTCACGGCTCAAACGACCGCCGTTGCTTTGCCGAGCCGTGACCGTCAGGGAGCGGAAATTCAAGCGAAGCGGCGACCGCTAGGGAGCAGCCGACTTCGATCCGCTCCGGTACAGGGCAGCCTCCCAACCGAGAACGTCAGGGAGCGGCTCCGAACGCGGGGCTTGGGTTTAGCGAATGCTTGGTATAATCCCTTCACCCTTGGGAGGGGTCCTCGCTCATGACGTACCGGCCAACTCACATGATTCTCGTGTTCACCTTGACCTTGCTGGCGGGGTTCGCGCTCCGCGCCGCCGCCGACGCTCCCGGAGTGGCGATATGGAAATCCGCCGAGCTAAAAGCCTACGCGAAACCGATGTCCACCAAGCTCGACGAGCTGAAATACGCCAGCGAGCCGCTCGCCGACTACGGCAACTACGCGACCAGCATGTCGCACCGGGAAGGCAATGGCGATGCCGAGGTGCACGAGAAAATCACCGACATCGTGGTGGTCCAGTCCGGACAGGCGACGCTGCTGTTAGGCGGAAAGATGGTGAACGCCAAGACCATCCGGCCGGGTGAGATTCGCGCCCCCTCAGGCGAAGGCGGCGTAAAACACGACATCGGTCCGGGCGACGTCGTGAATATCCCGGCGAATGTTCTGCACCAGTTCTTCGTGGCTCCGGGAAAGCAGATCACGTATTTTGTGATCAAGATCCAATCGAAGTAGCGCGCAGGAGTGCGCGCGCCACGCCCTTCGGCGTTTAACGGCCAACGTCCAACGGACGATCCGTTACTCCCGGCGATTCCACCAGGCTGGAATCGGAATGCGCGGGAAGGGCATATGGTGTCTGTGGGTGATGCGGTAAATCTCCGGCGCGAACTCGCGCGCGAGATTCTTTAACGCGAATCCGCCGAATTTGACAGCCATTCGAGTTTCCCCACGGCTCAGAGTGTTGTAGCCCGGAGGCAGATACCAGTTCGGTGTAAATCCGCCCGCCGCGGCGCTTGCGAAATTCGCGAAAGCAATCCGGTTGCCGTCGCCGTCCGATCTGTCGATAAAGGCGAATGCCACGGCGTGAAAAGACCTGGCCCAAGGATTCGTACTGGTCGACGGCCGGTAGCGAAAATCTTCGTGAAGAATGGCGGCCGTCAGGAATCGGGCGGTTTGTTCCGAGGTGCGAGTCGCAATCGAACTCCCATATTGCCGGCCAAAGGCTCCCATGCCATGCTGCCAGTCCGGCGGATACGCGCTGGGCGGATGCAACATGAAGATGGCGGCGCCCAGCACCGGCGTGAACACGCTTCTTGGGCCATACGAGATCACCGCGTAGTCCATGAGCCTCTCGTGAAATGTCTGAGGCGCACCCGGCGCCGCGATGGGAGCGTAAAACGGGTCGCCCGCCTCCGGTACCGGAATGGGTAGCGCGACCGCCTCGGCTTCGACAGCCGTTTCATTTTTCGCAGGCAAAGTTGCGGCCGATGCCGACTCCCCGTCCGTCCCCGACTGCCCATCGGAAGATGATGTCCGGTCCGGACTGGAGGGGGCGTCCTGGGCAAAGCACACCAGCGTTCCGGACGGCCCTCCCGCTAATAAAGCGAATGCAAAAAACGCCTTCAACGCACCTGTCATGTGTTTCCATCCTTTCGCAACGCCCGGATAGCAGCACCGTGACGCCGTTTTCTTCGCGATCAGAAGTCAGCTCAGGGATCGCAGGTGCTCGATTCCGAATCGATGCTAGCACACTAAGGCCAAGCGGAGTTCCCAACCGGTTGACGCCTAACCGGTTGCGGAAAAGGCGAATCGAACGGGACAGAGCGGCCTGCCTCTCTTCGATTGGGGAGTTGAGTCGCGGAAGATCCTAGTTCGTTTGAAGTATGCCGCTGGTATTTCGCTTCGGCACCGATCCGACCGGAATACTGGCCACCACTTTCATCGTCTGGTTGTCGACGACCACGGTGGCGTTTAGGCCCGCGACCGCCACGTACAGATCTTTCCCGTCCGGCGGAATCGTGAGCCACTCCGGGTGAAGCCCCACCGGGACAACTTTCAGCAGCTTGTAATCCGGGAGCGAGTACGCCGCGACGTAGTCGTAGTACTTGCTGGTGGTCCACAGCGTCTTGCCGTCTGGAGTGATCGCCAAACCGTGGGCGGGAGATCCCTGGATGCCGTCCGTCTCCCGTTCTTTCCCCGGCACGTCGGGAAGCGTGATCCGGCTGACCTCCTTGTGGGTCGCGAAATCGACCACCACCAGTCCGTGAAAGTCCGAGAGTTGCACGATGATGTCCTTGGTGGACCCGTCCGGGTTCTTCGTAAAGACCATGGGACGAATGCCGCTCGTCAGCTTCACGGACCACACCACCGAGTTCGTCTCCGTGTCGATCACGCTGATGACGCTTCTCGCGATCGAACCGGACACGGCATATCTGCCATCCGGCGTGACATAGACGTTGTGCACCGGCCCATCGACTGGAATGGTTTTCACGTTGGCAAGGGAGGCGGTGTCGATGACATCCACCGCGCCGGGGGCCTGCGCGATGCCGACATACACATGCCGGCCGTCCTTCCCGACGGCGACGTTATTAGGGTGGCCGCTCAGCCCAATCTTTTTGATCACTTTGAGGCTTTTCGCGTCGACCACATCCACCGTCTTGGTCGGCTCCTCGGTGATGTAGATCCGGCTTCCATCGGGAGCGATCGTCGCGCCATGGGGAACATCGATGCCGTCGATCGATCCCACCACCTGGTTCGAGGCCGGGTCAATCACGGTTACGTTGTCGCCCGCCGAGTTGGTTTGGATCACGCGTGCGCCGCGCCCACCGGTGAAAGGCGACGTCCCTGCGGGGGACACGGACGACATCGTATGGGCAGCGCCGGTTCGCACCCATGCGGCCAGCGTCTGCCACTCCGGGTCGTTCTGAGAATTCCAGTGCTTGCCGCCGGCGTGGAACGGGTCGCCGCCCGCCTCGGCCGCCAAGGGGTGCCGGAGAAGCCGGCTCGCCAGCGGGTCTCCCGGGACCACCACTCTTCGCCAAGCATCAAAGTTCTTGCGGGATTGTTCTTCGTTCCAGTTGGCGGCGCCGGGAGAAAGCTCCTGCAAGCGAGGGCTGCCGCTTTCATGGCATTCCACGCAGCGCGCGTGCCCGGGACGCTTCGCCAGGAAGATGGGCTGCACGCGATCCCTGAAGAATGCGTAATCGAGAGAAGACGCCGCCGTCGAGGAAGGCGCCGGCTGGGCGAATAGGCCCGGCACAAATATGCCCGACGCAAATACGCCCGTTACGAATATGAACCATCTCATTTGGCCAATTCCTCCTGTCCGTTCACGGTTACCAGCCCGCAAAGGGTGCGGCGCACCCCCGCCGCGCTCCGTCTTGCGGACTGTTACTCAGAAGCTGTCTTGAGGCTCTACATGCCTCTCGCACGGACTACTCTATCACTTGATTTCGCCGGTCGCTCTTCAACTTTTCTCCCGGGCCGTTCAGCGGGCTAGTCGCCCGGTCCAGGCCGGGCATACGCCCGTCGCAACCATCACTCGGTCTCAGGCGCATTTCGGCCAAGCACTCTTCCCGCCGGCTACGGCGGGGACGGTCCGCGTGTGATAGCATAGTCTCCCGGTTGGGGCCATGAGAGCACCTCGCCTTTTGCTAAGTACAGAGTCCTCGCGTTGCTGCGGCACCCCTGAACTGATCGTACTCAGCCGGGAAGGCGGATATGTATCTCGCAACTGCATTAAGTGCGGCCATCCGAGAACGGTGGCGAAGAATCAGCTTCCGGAACTTGCATGTGAATTTTGCGATGGAGCGCTAAGAGCCTTCGTGGGATTCGATAAGAACTATCACTACTTTTGCGATGCTTGCAACTTGCGGTGGAGAATAGCGGACTGCGTGCCCTCGTGGGCCGATTTATTTGAGCGTTGGGGACTAGCCGCGCCCGGTGACGATCAGTTCCGCTGATTCAATCAACCAATAAATACATCACCACCTGCAATCATGTATTCCATGACAACCGGCAGTAACGGTATACGAAAACAGTGATATCCTCTCCTCATGGACGCCTTCGACCGTGCACTCAAACAGAAGGCGGAACAAGAAGCGGAAGAGGAGAGGCAGCTTCTTGGCCGCTTCGGTCCATTGACAGACACGATGCGCAGGATTGTTGGCAAGTCTGACTTGGAGGCTCTGCGCGCAGCCGGGCTCGGATTCATCATAAACATCCGTCCCGAGCGGTCGGTAGTGCATTGCGCTGATTGCGAGGCCGTAGGCGTGATGTCAGCGAAACATCCTAAAATCTTCAGCGGCACGACGCACGAAGCCGCGGACTGGCTAAGGAATGACCAAAGTGGTGTTTGGGACTACTGCGGACTTTGCCACCCTACTCAGGTCTAGGGACAACAACAGCCGTGCCGTTCATGCACTATCTCACCATACCGAAGAAAATCCGAGGGCCGGTGTGGAATCGCGCAACTCTGCTCCACTTCTGGTATTCCATCAGCGGTCTGGTCCTTGGAATCGTGTGTGTAATCATCGGCATGATCTTAACTCTTCGCGGAGTTACGGGGAGCTCTAGCTGGACCGCAAAGTTCCTCGGACTCCGTAGCGAGATTACCGATGCGGCTCCTGGAGTGATCTTCGGCCTTCTGGGGCTATTCGTCATTTGGATTACCAAGTTCAACGTCCAGTCCAAATAGCCGTTCTCGCCGGATCGGATTTCAAGAACGTATTGCGTCACGCAGTTATTAGCGATGCTTGCAACGACAAGGGCGTGTGGGATCTGACGGAATTGCTAGACTGAAACGTGTCGAAAGGAGTATTAGGGGCGTGCAAAACGGGCGGGAGTGGGCGCTTGCCGAATTCGCCGACCTGAAGAAGTTATTCGTTGGAATTTCTATCCAATCCGACTGGGAGTTTACCGTTGAACGAGGTCTGCGGCGGATCAAAGTCAGGTTCGACGGCAATCCAGCTAATCCCCGCCTGATCGTCACACAGGACGGCGTTCCTAATCCCGCCCTGGACTTAGATTCCGGAGAATCACCTACCGTTCAGATGAACGTTGAGCAGTTCGATGCTATTTCCAACGGCGCATCTTACGAATGGGTGAACCCAAGAAACCGAGAATCTGCCACTATTACGGAAATCGCGGAACTCATTCGTGACTGGGTAGGTCCAGTGTAATCGGTCCTTCAACGCGCTCAAACACCACTCGCATGACGCGGACCGGCGGCAACCGCGGACGCTATACTGGCGAGGACACGCCGCGCTCTTACCCAAATTCTCCACGGAATCTGGCGCGTCGCCGAAAGAGACACGCGAATTGACGACCACGGCCAGCTACATCGGAGCGCTCGACCAGGGCACCACCAGCACTCGGTTCATCATCTTCGATCGTTCCGGGCGAATCGTCGCCACCGCGCAGGAGGAACACGAGCAGATCTATCCTCAGCCGGGATGGGTGGAGCACGACCCGGAGGAGATCTGGCGCCGAGTGAATGACGTGATCGCCGCGGCGATGAGCCAGCGGGGACTGCATCCGCGCGATCTGGCCGCCATCGGCATCACCAACCAGCGTGAGACCACCGTGGTTTGGAACCGCAAGACGGGGAAGGCGGTGAGCAATGCGCTGGTGTGGCAGGATACGCGTGTCTCGGGCGATGTCGCGGAGCTGGCGAAGGCCGGCGGCCAGGACCGGTTCCGCGCCAAGACCGGTCTCCCTCTGACCACGTATTTCAGCGGCCTCAAGATTCGCTGGATTCTGAACCACGTTCCGGGAGCCCGGCAACAGGCCGAAGCCGGCGACCTGTTGTTCGGCAACATCGACACTTACGTTGTCTGGAACCTGACCGGTGGCGCTCAGGGAGGCAATGCCGGCGGCATTCACGTTACCGACGTCACCAACGCCAGCCGGACGCAGTTGATGAATCTGGCGACGCTCGACTGGGACCCGGAAATTCTCCAGGAGCTCGAGATTCCACGGGCGATGCTGCCGCGGATCCGATCAAGCAGCGAAATCTACGGCCTGGCAACGCTCGATGCGGTGAAAGACGTCCCCATCGCCGGCATTCTGGGCGATCAGCAGGCCGCCCTGGTGGGGCAAACCTGCTTCCAGCCGGGCGAGGCCAAGAACACCTACGGGACCGGCTGCTTCCTGCTGATGAATACCGGCGAACAGCCGGTCGCTTCGCGCTGCGGACTGCTGACCACGGTCGCCTACAAATTCGGCGCGGCACCCGCGTGCTACGCGCTCGAAGGCAGCGTCGCGATCACCGGCGCCTTGGTCCAATGGTTGCGCGACAACCTCGGCCTCATCGAGACAAGCGCGGACATCGAGGCTCTGGCGCGGACGGCGACCGATAACGGCGGAGTCTATTTCGTGCCGGCGTTCTCCGGCCTTTACGCGCCGTACTGGAAGGATAACGCCCGCGGCGTGATCGCCGGACTGACGCGATATGCGAACAAGGGTCACATCGCCCGGGCGGCGCTCGAAGCCACGGCGTTCCAGACCAGGGAAGTGCTGGACGCGATGGAGAAGGACTCGGGAATTCAGCTTGAGTCCCTGCGGACCGACGGCGGCATGGTGGGGAACGATCTGCTGATGCAGTTTCAGGCCGACATTCTGAATCGACCCGTAGTGCGGCCGGTGATTCGTGAAACGACGGCGCTGGGCGCGGCCTATGCGGCCGGACTCGCCGTAGGTTTCTTCCAGGATCTCGATGACCTTCGCGCAAAATGGGCGGTGGATTATACCTGGACGCCGCATCTCGACCAAGGCAAGCGCGAGGAAATGTACCGGATGTGGAAGAAGGCCGTGACGCGATCGTTCGATTGGCTGGACTAGTGGCGAAAAAGGGGACAGACTTCTCTGTCCCCGGTCGAAACGGTTGATGTTATGGGCAGCAGCCGCAGTGGACAGAGTCCGGAACGGACGCAAACAACGCGCGGTCTCTGTCCCCTTTTTCGCAAGCGGACGGTTGCATCAAGCAGGCGAAGTGTATTCTGCCGCATGCTCACGCATGGCGGCTCCGAAGAGCTCTCAACTTTCAGCAGCTCTTCATGCGTCGGAGAATTAGTTTTCGCAAAGGAGAACGCAGAGTGACGTCACCCTTCTTCGGGGAATTCATGGGCACACTAGTGCTGATCTTGATGGGCGACGGCGTCGTCGCGAGCGTCCTACTGAAGCGATCGAAGGCGGAGGGCGCCGGCTGGCTGGCGATCACCGCCGGGTGGGCGTTTGCCGTGATGACGGGCGTGTTCACCGCGATCGCGTGCGGAAGCAGCGATGCCAATCTGAATCCCGCGGTGACTCTCGGCGCCGCTGTCAGTTCCGGAAACTTCGACAAAGTAGCGCCGTATCTGCTCGCACAATTGCTGGGAGCGATCTCCGGCGCGACGCTCGTGTGGCTGCATTTTCTGCCGCATTGGAAGGAGACGCCCGATCCCGGGCTGAAGCTCGCGGTCTTCTGCACCGCGCCGGCGATTCGGAACACCGCCGCGAATCTGTTGAGCGAGGTGATCGCGACATTCGTGCTGGTGCTGGTGGCGGGAGCGATCTCGGCCAAAGCGCTCTCCGCGTCGGGACCGGCGCCGGGGCTGGGTCCTTACCTGGTGGGCAGCTTGGTTTGGGGCATCGGTCTGTCGCTCGGCGGAACCACCGGATATGCGATCAATCCGGCGCGCGATCTGGGCCCGCGTATCACGCACGCCTTATTGCCGATCGCCGGCAAGGGCGGCTCGGATTGGGGTTACGCCGGAATTCCGGTGGCCGGTCCACTGATCGGCGGGTCCCTGGCCGGGCTGTTCATGCGCCTGGTCCATTTCTAGATTCGGATTTTCCTGTCAAAGGATGGAACGAATGTCGATTTCAATAACGCGCCGCAACGCATTGACCCGGACGATTCTCACGCTCGCCGTTCCGAGCGTGACGCGCGATCTCGTTTGGGGAGACGATGGTGAGGGCCTGGCGGCTCGTCTGGCGGAGCTTGAAAAACGCAGCGGCGGGCGGCTGGGATGCGCGTTCTTGAATACCGCGACCGGCTCCGTCATCGGTCATCGCGCGGACGAGCGATTTCCGATGTGCAGCACCTTCAAGGCGTCCGCCGCGGCGTTCGTGCTCGAGCGCGTCGACCGGGGCGCGGAGCGGCTGGACCGCCGAATCGTGTATTCGGCGCGCGACATTCTCCCCAATTCACCGGTCACGAAGCCTCATGTGGGCGGCAAGGGACTGCCGATCTCCGAACTGTGCCGCGCGGCGATCACGGTCAGCGACAATACGGCGGCGAACCTGCTGCTCGCGAGCTTCGGCGGACCCGCGGCGCTCACCAACTTCTGGCGATCGATCGGCGACCCGGTGACCCGTCTGGACCGAAAGGAGCCCGAGTTGAACGAAGGAGCGCCGGGCGATCCAAAGGATACGGCATCGCCTGCCGCGACCGTCGAAAATTTCAGGAAATTCGTGCTTGGCGAGGTGCTTAGCCGGGCATCGCGAGAGATGTTCTCGAAGTGGCTGATCGCAAACACCACCGGCGATGCGCGCCTGCGTGCCGGTCTGCCGCACGACTGGCGAGTGGGTGACAAGACCGGCACGGGCGGTCACGAGACCAGCAACGACATCGCGGTGATCTGGCCGCCGAATCGCAAGCCGTTTGTCGTCGCCGCGTACCTGACCCAAGGATCAACCTCGGACCATGACCGCGAGGCGATCTTGGCCGATGTGGGCCGCGCCGTCGCCCGCGAAATCGCTTCGGCGTAGCGGCCGGGTGACGCCCGCGGGCGTCACGACGCAGCGCCGCCTCTCCTAAGGAACAGCCCACAAAACCCGGAGCGGGTAAACTACGCCCGGCGGCAGCATTACTTGGCTCGTAATGAGGGTGCCCGCCGCACCCTTTGCGGGTTAAACGGCTATTGAGCGTGATAGCCGTCCGGCAGGACTTTGTGCGGGTCCACGCGGACCACCAAATACACCACCTGATCCGAGCGGATCTCGCTGAACCAGTGCGGCGTGTTGGGCGGAATGATGACGACGTCGCCCGGGCCAACTACTCGGCTGACGCCGTTTTCGATCTTTCCGCCGCTCGTGCTGGGGCCGTTTAGTACCTTGACGACTGGGCTGGTGGCCGGAACCTCCTTGGCGTTCTCAATCGTCCCGCCGGTGACAAACGTCGCGTCGCCGGAAATGAAATGATAGACCTCCGTGATCAGGCTGTGCTCGATCGCGTTACCCGGCGTGCTGCTGTCGACTTTCGCGCGATGGACCACGCCGACGCCGACGTTGTAGCCGGCGCCAAGGTTATGCTCGTCGCGAATGTTCACCACGCGGATCGCCTGGTCGCTGACCTTCGCGGACGCCGTTTTCGCCACGGTCGCTTCCACTTCGGTCCTGGGCACATCGGTGGACGTGCCTCTTGGCTCGTGCTGGGTCTGCGCCGCGGCCTGGTTCAGCAAAGAACCTGCCGCCGCCAGCGTGAATAAAGTTACAAAAGTGCGAATCGTTTCTTTTCTCATTACTTTCTCCTTGGTGCGATTGAAAACTTCATAAGCAGCGGATGGACAATCGAATTGCTATCGCAGCGGAGCTAAATGCCGCAGCCGTGAACCGCGGAACGCATCGCGCCGCCTTCGCTTCTCGCCATTCCCGTGGCATTTGGAAGTGTACACCAAAGGGGGGTGCGTTCGGAAAGCGAAGTTACATTCTCGGACAGCTTTGGCAATACGGTGCTGTGGATTGAACAGGCAGGATCGAAACGGCCGGGATAACGGAAGAAGCTCATGCCGGTCCGGAAGTTTGAGGCGTCCGGACCGGCAGAGATAGGTATCAGTCTCCTAAGTAGCAGCCCGCAAAGCGGAGTGCGGCGGCAGCGTTTATTGGCATGTCATGGTGCCGCCGCATCCTTTGCGGTCTAGAGCGGGCTCTTGGCGGTCTTCGGCCAAAGGATTCCTTGATCCTTCGACGTGACCGGCCCCAGGCCCCTGTAGTTCCACTTCTGGATGCGCTGGCCGCGATAGGTCTCGGTGGTGAACAGGTTGCCCTTCGAATCGATGGAGATGCTATGCACGGCGTAGAACTCGCCGGGCTGGCGTCCGCCATCGCCGAAGCTGGTCAGGATTTCGAGCGTGTCGCGGAGCAGGATGTGGATCTTCTCGTTGGCGCCGTCGGCCAGGAAGATGTACTTCTGTTGCGGGTCCTTCGAGAACGCGATATCCCACGTCGATCCATCGCCCAGAGTGTTCTTGTTGAGGATCACTTCCTTCACGAAGGTCCCATCCGCTTTGAACACCTGGATACGATCGTTCGGGCGGTCGCACACATACAGCAGGCCGTCGTTCGCTAGCTCGGCGCAATGCACCGGGTTGCGAAATTGCTGGGCGATCGGAGCGTTGGGATCGTAGGGGCCCAGGTTGGCGTCGTCCGGCCGCTTGCCGTAGGCGCCCCAGTGCCGCTTGTACTTGCCCGTGTTGGCGTCGAACACGATCACGCGGTGATTGCCGTAGCCGTCGGCGACGTACAGCTCATCGGTCTTCTTGTCGATGAACAGCTTGGCCGGCCGGCCGAGGTTCTCGGTGTCATTGCTGCCCTTGCTCTGGCCGGCATTGCCGATCTTCATCAGGAACTTTCCGTCCTGAGTAAACTTCAACACCATGCTGTCGTGATACAGCGGCGCGGTGGAAGGTGCGGCGGCGGCGGCCGTCGGCGCTTCATCCGGAGTTCCGCCCGGAGCCGGAGCGGCGCCGCGTCCGCGCCCTCGTCCGCCGGGAGGGGGCAGAGTGGCTCCCTTGGTTCCTCCGTTGCCGCCGATCCACACGTTTCCTTTGTAATCGACCGTAATGCCGTGATTCGATTCCGGCCACACGTAGCCTGGGCCGTCGGAGCCGCCCCAGCTCCCGAGCAGGTTGCCCTGCTCATCGAACTCCAGTACCGGCGGCGCGGGAGCGCAGCATTCCGACTCCACCACGCCATTGTGCCGCTTGTTGGCGCCATAGGGCGGGTTGGCCACTCCGTAAAGCTCCATCGCTTCGAGCGATCCCTGGCGATGGATGATCCAGATGTGATCCTGCGCGTCCACCGACACGCCAATCACATTACCCATGACCCAGTGGTTCGGGAGCGGCTTCGGCCACATCACCTCCACTTCGAATTTGGGCGCCACGGCCGCGCCGCTGGCGGCCTGAACGGCCATTTTCGATAGCATGACGGACCCGACGCCGAGCGCGCCCAGGAGCGCCAGAAAACCCGCACCAATATAAAGATTACGCTTCATCGATTCACTTCCTCCTTCGTCCGCGGATCCGTACGATGAGACAAGGTTCAGCTTTCGGACCTAAACAACTATACACGATCCTGGATTACTATACACGATCTGGTTTTCGGATGTAAACTACATATTGCGATGCGTCTGAGCGGGGACGGCGGTGGGCCGCTTTCTCGCCGCCCGCGAATCGCTCTCCACGATGCTCACTAGCCGGACAGATGCGGACGGCCGCCTCATTCCAGAAAAGAAACCGCCGGGTGTCTTCGTTGTCCGGCTGTTACTGAGGAAGATTCCCAGGTCGTACGCCACGGCACTTGCGGCGGCGCTTCTCCTTGCGCTGCCCTATCGCGCCTTCGCGCACGATATACCCAACGACGTTCTGGTTCAGGCATTTCTCAAACCCGAAGGGAACACGCTGCATCTGTTGATTCGAGTGCCCCTGGTGGCGATGCGCGACGTCGACTTTCCAGAGCGCGGATCGGGCTACTTGGACCTGGATCGAGTCGACTCCTACCTTCCCGACGCGGCTACTTTGTGGATTTCCGACTTCCTTCAACTCTACGAGGACGACCGGCGGCTGCCTAAGAAACCAAAGGTAGCGGCCACTCGCATATCCCTGCCCTCCGATAAGTCGTTTGCATCCTACGAGGAGGCGCTCGGGCATCTCAAATCGCCCAAGCTCAACGAGGACGTATTTTGGAATCAGGTGATGTTCGATGTGTTGCTCGATTATCCGATTCAGTCCGACCGCGCCCGTTTTGCGATCGCGCCGGATGGCCTGGGGCGCTTGGGCGTGCACGAGATCACGTCCCTTCGATTCATCCAGCCCGACGGTACGGTCCGCGCCTTTGAGTTTCTCGGGGGCGACGGGCTAGTGCGCCTGGATCCGCGCTGGTACCAGGCATCCTACCGGTTTGTAAAGATGGGATTCGAGCACATCCTGGACGGAACCGATCACCTTCTGTTCCTGTTCTGCCTGGTCATCCCGTTCCGCCGTTTCCGGGCCTTGATTCCGGTAGTCACTGCTTTCACGGTCGCGCATTCGATCACCCTGATCGCGTCGGCCTACAACCTGGCGCCCGACGCGCTTTGGTTTCCGCCTCTTATCGAGACCTTGATCGCGGTGTCGATCGTTTACATGGCGCTCGAAAACATCATCGGCGGGAGCACGGTCCACCAGCGCTGGATGATCGCCTTCGGCTTCGGACTGGTCCACGGCTTCGGTTTTTCGTTCGCCCTCCGGCAGACGCTGCAGTTCGCCGGGTCGCACATGCTCACTTCGCTGCTGTCCTTCAACGTGGGCGTCGAACTGGGCCAGCTATTGGTCCTTTCATTGATGATCCCCGCGCTCGAACTTCTGTTCCGCTACGTGGTGGCGGAACGGATGGGCACCATCATTCTTTCGGCCTTAGTGGCGCATACCGCTTGGCATTGGATGACGGACCGGTGGGAAGTTTTCAACAAGTACCACATCGTGATCCCGGATCTGACAGCCGCGTTCCTTGCCTCGGTTCTGCGCTGGCTGATGGCCATGGTGTTCCTGGCCGGTATGGTCTGGCTGATTTCGACGCTCGGCCGGCAGCGGTCGCGGCGACGGCTCGAATCCGCCGGGGAAGTTGAGCGCAAAGCCGAAGTGGAAGCCGCCCGGTAGTACCGGGCGAGATTGTTTCCCGGCCCCGGTCCCAGTTCACTTCAGAAGTTCGCTAACGTGTGCGTGGATTATAGCCAATGCCTTCAGCCACGTCCAGTCTGCGGGATGCGCGTTTTACAACCGAGTGGCGGCTGCGACGCGCACCACCGGACCCAAGCCGGCTTCCCTGGGACCAATCCGGCGAACTAATGGGATGGTCCGTCGCCTTCACGCCCGGGCAGTAGGGGCGTAGAAGATGAACGAAGGAGGCATCCCATGAA
>Ga0209415_10002200_pt1 | contig 36772 bp, 22 predicted proteins | sample PeaSoiSIISIP2007_FD_187696 | JGI IMG/M metagenome (GOLD analysis project Ga0209415, IMG submission 187696) | Peat soil microbial communities from Weissenstadt, Germany - SII-SIP-2007 (SPAdes) (version 2) | ecosystem: Environmental > Terrestrial > Soil > Wetlands > Peat | place: Germany... | reverse complement strand
CCCCCCCATCCACGCCTTGTTTGTTGCCCGCAAGACGTGGATGCCCGGCACAAGGCCGGGCATGACGGCGCCAACGTTGTGGGTCAGCGGTTGCCAGTTGCTGGATGGTCGCCCGGATGAAATCCGGGAGCGGCCGTGCCGCTGGCCGGCGCCGCTCCCGCATTGCGCCGCGCTTCATGCGGGCTACCGGCCGCATCAAACATCCAGCTCACCCACCGCGAAGCTTGCGGGCGGCTCGCCGCGTTGCGAGCGCTTCCACATCGTGACGTAGGCGGCCTCGAGATGGCGGCGGAACCGATCGGTGTCGAACAGCGGGCAGGTCGCACGGTTGCCCGCCAGGCGCGTCCTGATGGCCGCGAGCGCGTCGGCGTCTCGCGCCAGCTTGAGTGCGAGGGCTTCATACTCGGCCAGCGACCCGGCGACGAGGTCGGGCAGACCGGCCGCACGAAGAATGCTTCCGGCCATCCTGGAGACGAACGTCTCGCCGGAGGCGGTGACCAGCGGCAGCCCGTTCCACAGCGCGTCGCTCGCGGTCGTGCAGCCGTTGAACGGCAAGGTATCCAGGAACAAGTCGGCAAGCCGGAAGCGCGCCATGTATTCGTCGTACGGAGCCCGCGGCGCGAAGATCAGCCGTTCCGGTGCGACGCCCCGGTCCTGCGCCTCGTGCCGCAGATTGCGTTCGACCGCACCCGACCCCGCCAGCAGCCACAGAACGCTGCCGTCGACCGACCGCATCAGTCGCGCCCAGATGTCGAACATGGTCGGCGTGATCTTGTAGCTGTTGTTGAATGAGCAAAACACGAACCCCGTGTCGGGCAGTCCCGCGGCGCCGCGGTCGAGGCCGGCGCATCCGATCGGCCGCGTCGCGTCGTTGCCCTGGAACGTATCGGGAAGGGAGACGACCTTTTCCGCATAGCAGTCGCGCGACGCGTCGGGAATGACGTGGCGATCGGCGACGATGTAGTCGATATAGCCGGCGCCCATGCTGGCGTTGAGCCCGAGATAATTGACCTGGACCGGCGCCGGACGCAGGCTGAAGATGCGCGGGCGCGCATCGCGCGTGAACCCCATCAGGTCGACCGCAATGTCGATCTCGAGGTCGCGCATCCGCCCGGCGACCTGGCGGTCGTCCTGATCACGAACATCGAGAAAACGCTCGAAGGCTCCCCTCAGGCGCGCCTGCATCGCGCTTCGGCGTTGCGGGGCGAACGAGAAGGCGAACGTCTCGAACCGCGCCCGATCGTGGCGCTCGAACACGCCGGCCAGCAGTTGCGGCATCGGATGATCGTGGAAATCCGCCGACAGGTAGGCGACCCGGATCCGGTCGTGCGCATACCGCTCGCCTTGCCACAGCGGCGCCGGAGACGCCGGGCATTTGTCGCGCACCCAGGTTTGTGCGCACGCGAGCTGATCGCGCGCCGTCGCCGAAAGGCCGAGGAACGCGAACGGATTGCTGCCACATTTCTTGGCCCGCACGTCCGCCGCGAGCTCGGCCGTTCCGTCGCCGAGCCCGCGCCAATCGCAGCAGTTCAATTTCGCGTGCAGCCGGAGACCCTTCACGTAATTGTAGTCGGGATTGATCGCGAGCACCCGCTCGAAGTCGGCAATCGCCGCCTCGTGCCTCCCGAGATCCTGCAGCATGACGCCGCGGTTGTAGAGCACCTCGGCATGGTCGGGCCTGATCGCCAGGGCCCTGGCGCAGGTCGCCAGCGCCTCGTCGACGCGTTGCAGATCCCACAAGGCGGGGCCGCGATTGTTCAGCGCCTCGGCATAGTCCGGGCTGATCGCCAGCGCCCTGTCGTAGCTCTCGAGTGCCTCCTCGAGGCGCCGCAAGTGCCACAGGGCGAGACCGCGGTTGTTCCACGCCTCTGCGTCATGCGGTTCGATCGCCAGAATCCGGTCGTGGATCGCCAGCTCGTCGGCGAATCGCTTCAGGTCATGCAGGGTGAGGGCGCAATTCCTGAGTGCCTCGGCATGGTCGGGCCTGATCGCCAGCGCCCCGCGGTAGCTGTCCAGCGCCTCGCCGTATCGCCGCAGATCCCGCAAGACGTTGCCGCGGCTGAACAGCGCGCCGGCGTGGGCCGAATCGATCGCCAGCGCCCTCCGGTAGCTCTCGAGCGCCTCATCGAGGCGTCCGAGCTCCCGCAGCGCGACGCCGCGGTTCACCAGCGCCGCGACGAAATCCGGCTTGAGCGCGAGCGCCCGGTGGTAGCTCGTCAGCGCCTCGTCGAAGCGACGCAAGCCGTGCAGCGCGGTGCCGCGATTGTAATGCGCCCTGGAATCATTGGGATCGACCGCCAGCGCCCTGCCGTAGCTGGCGAGCGCATCCATCGGCCGCCGGAGACGCAACTGCAGATTCGCCAGCAGAAGAAGGGCATCGAAATGCCGGCTGTCGACGCGGATGATTTCCCGGCACAGCGCTTCGGCGCGATCGAAACTCCCGGCCGCGTAGAGCTCCACCGCTCGCCCGAACCTGTCGGGGGACGACGTGAGGTCGCGACGGATCGAATCTGCTTCGGCGCCCATCATGCGGGAGCGCCTCTCTCGCAGGTCGCTCGGAAGCCTCCGCCTGTCGCGCTCCGAGGCTGCACCGGGCTCGACATGCCGATGCCCCGGATCCATCGATCCGGGGCACCCGCCGTCTCAACTCGCATGGCAGGCAGCCAAGGGGCTCCGACTACATCCAGTGATGCGCCGCGGCCATGCCCGCATCATGATGGTGATCATGGTGGTGATGGTGGGTCGTCGTCGGCGTCGTGGTACCACCCGCTGTTCCGGTGCCACCTGCTGTTCCGGTGCCACCTGCTGTTCCGGTGCCACCTGCTGCGCCAGTGCCACCTGCCGCTCCGGTGCCGCCTGCTGCTCCGGTGCCGCCAGCTGCTCCGGTGCCGCCCGTCGTCGTCGTCGTGCCGGTCGTCGTGCCGGTCGTCGCCGTGGTCGTGGTCGTCGCGGCGTGCGCCATGGACAGCGCCTGCGTCACGGTCGTCGCGTTGCCGTTGAAGGTGCCGCCGGTGACCGGTATGTTATTGCCGCCGACATCCTTTGCGTCGGCGATGAAGCCCGAGCCGGCTGCCGCCACCAGAGCGGCGTTGCCGCTCATCAGACCCTTAATCGCCGCATTGGAGTCCGCCAGCAGCGTGCCGCTGAGCAGCTCGTTGTCGAAGCGAGCCCCGAAGATTCCGCCCTGCGCGGCGTCGAAGTTGGCGCCGAACTTCTGGTACGCCTGGATCTCGGCGATCACGGTATTGATCTGGGTGGCGTTGCCGGAAGCGACCGCGGCGTTCGCCGCCTTGGTCAGGGTGTTGGCCTTGACGATGAACTCCGCCCAGAAATTGGTCTGAGCCGCATTGGCGTCCTGATACTTGTGATTCGTGCCGCTCAGGAACGTGCCGGCGCCCATCTGGTTGATGGGGAACTCACCGAAGCCGCTGACGCCGCCCTGGGTGGCATTGTTCTTCAGGACGGTGTCGCCCTGGATGATGTCGATGATGTCCAGGATGTTGTCGCTGCTGGCGCGGCCGGCGGCGAAGTTGACCCCGTACTGGTTATCGAAGTCATTGATCTGCAGGCTGACCTGATTGAGGACCGTCTCGGCGTGAATCAGGTGGAGGCCATCCCCGAACAGCGCCGGGTCGTTGGCGATCAGCTGCTTGAGGTCGGTATAGACGGCCTTGAGATCGGTATTGATCTGCGGAAGATTCTGCGCGTCGGCGCCGCCGACGAGCAGATCGGCCGCGCTGTTGAAGATGACCCCGATCTGGGCGAGGTTGGCGTGCGGTGCCGCATTGGCGGTCACGCCCGCCGCAAGCCCGGTGGGAACCTGCTCGAAGCCGGTCAGCGTGCCGCTCACCGCGAGCGCCGCCAGCTTGGTGTTGCCCTGGACCTTGTTGAGGACATCGAGCTGCGCGTTGTGGAACGCGGTGACCGCGGCGGTCACGCTGCCGAAGGTCCCGCCGCCGTTCAGGGTCGCGGGCGCCGCCTTGGCGAGGATCGCCAGATCGGCCTGCACCGCCTGGACCGCCGTCAGCGCCGTGCCGGTGAACTCGCCCTTGGCGACACCCGCCGCAAGATCCGCCGTCACGGCCGCAATGTCCTGGGTATAGGTCATCAGGGTCGGTGTCTGGTTGCCCTCGAGTGCAACGCTGTTGAACAAGCCCCCCGTCGCAAGTCTGGTGGCATCGTCGAAGACGAGTCCGGCCTGCGCGAAATTCGTCGTCGTCAGCAGCGCCTTGCTCCTAACCGTCGTTACCGCCATATCAATAATCTCCCCGGTTGGGTTGTTGTACGAATTGCAGCCCCACGCCCCTAGACGCGGCAGCCGTCGCCTGAACCGATGGCATCAAACGTCCGGGTCGCCGTTTCCTCTCGAAATACGGCGACCGGTTCCGGAGCGCCCGCCCCATGGAACCGGAACCTGTCGGGGAAAGTAGCTTTTTTGAGTCCAAAAGATTGATCTTAGCAGGGTGATTTGAGGGCATGTGGCTATCGGTCGCTGCACGTGCCGGAAAAAGCGCTTTGGCCCGACAACTGTGCGGCATTCCCCACGCTCGATGGCGCCGCAATCGCCGGATTTCTCCCGACCAGCCCGGCATCGAGTGCGTCGAGCAGGGGGCGGAGCAGCTCGCCGTAGCGCCGCCAGCGGCCGACCGAGCCGCGATAGATCGGTTGCCGCACCTGGACCGAGCTCGCGGTCTGCACCGGCCGCTGCGTCCTGTGGAAGTCGAGGCAGGCCTCCTCCCATTCGAGGCCGCAGTGCGAAATAATTCGACGCCCCTGCCCTTCCAGATCGTCGACCACATCCTCGTAGTGCACGTCGAGCATCACGCCGGCGGGCAGCACCTGTCGCCAGTGCTCCATCAGGGCCGCATAGGCGGCGTAGTAGCGGCCGAGCTCGCCGAGATCGTAGGTGTGCGACTGGCCGGCGCCGACGAACAGGATCGCGAAGCAGGACACGCAGGTGTCGACGGGGTCGCGGCGGGCGTGGATAATTCGCGCGTTCGGCAGCGCCAGATGGATGAGGCCGAGGAGACCGAAGTTCGACGGCATCTTGTCGACGATCCGGTCCGCGGTCGGCGCCGCGGCCGTGATGCCGTCGAGATAGCGCGACCCGAATCGGCAGAGATCCGCGTCCGTCATGGCGGCGACCACCTCGGGGAAGGCGAGGCCGTCCGGTCCCTTCAGGCCCGGCAGGGCGTTGCTCAGATCCTCCCGCTCGCCGGCGCCGAACACCCGCGAATGGCTCGCCAGGATCTGCTCGACGAGCGTGGTCCCGGACCGCGGCATGCCGACGACGAACACCGGCGCCGCGCGGGGATCGCCGGCGCCGCGATGGCGCTCGATGAGCTCCTGCGTGAAGGTCTCCCGGATACGTTCGAACATCGCCAGGATCGCGGGCTCGTCGTAGGCCACGCGACGGCGCTTGAGCGCATTGCCGTCGAGCAGGTGGCGGAAAGAGCGCTCGTGCTCTCCGAGATCCTCGAAAGCCTTGCCGAGCGCGAAGTGCAACGCGATCCGGTCCTGCTCGGTCAACGCCGCCATGTCGCGCGCGAGAACCTGCATCGCGGGGAGCCGCTCGTCGCCAGGCTTGAAGGGCTTCGTGTGGGCGAGGGGAAGATGGAAATCGGCCTTCCAGGGCGCAAGCTTCACCGCGCGTTCGAAGGCGCGGCCCGCCTCGTCGAGCCGTCCGAGCACCTGCAGCGAGATGCCGAGGCCGTTGTGCGCTTCGGCGAGGTCGGGCCGGATCGCGAGCGCTCTCTCGTAATGTCCGATCGCCTCGTGCGGACGGTTGAGCGCCTGAAGCGCGTTGGCAAGGTTGCCGTAGGCCTCGGCGAGATCCGGCTTGATGGCGAGCGCCCGCCGGTAATGCGCGACGGCGTCCGCCGGACCGTGGCGCGCCGTAATCAGGGTGCCGAGGTTGTTGTGAGTCTCCGCGAGCGCCGGATCGATCGCGAGCGCCGCCCGGTAGTGCGCGATCGCTTCGTCGGTGCGGTCGAGCCCGGCTAGCGCGTTGCCGAGATTGTTGTGCGCGGCCGCGTGGTCGGGCGCGATGGCGAGCGCGCGCTCGTAGTGTGTGATCGCCTCGTCGGCGCGGCCGAGGGCGCGCAGCGCGTTGCCGAGGTTGGTGTGCACGTCGGCGACGCCGGGCGCGATGGCCACGGCCTGCCGAAAGCGCGCCGCCGCGCCCTCGTGGTGGCCGAGCTCCTGCAGCACGATCCCGAGGTTGCTGTGCGCCCGCGCGAGGTCGGGCCTCAGCGCGACCGCTGCCTCGTAGTGTGCGACGGCGTCCTCGCGCCGCTCGAGCGCCTGCAGCGCGTTGGCGAGATTGAAGTGGATGTCGGCACGTCCCGGTGCGATCGCGAGCGCCCGCTCGAAGTGCTCGACCGCCTCCCCGGGGCGGCGCAGCGCCTGCAGGGCTTCACCGAGACGGTTGCGGGCCTCGACGCCATCAGGCCCGATGGCGAGCGCCCGTCGGTAGTGCGTGATCGCCGGTTCGAAACGTTCGAGCGCGAAGAGCGCGTTGGCCAGGTGCCGGTGCGCCGCCGCGTGGTCGGGCTGGACCGCGATCGCCCGCTGGTAGCACGCGATCGCCTCGGCGCGGCGGCCGAGGATGCCGAACATCAGGCCGAGGCTCGCCTGGGCGCTGGCTGAATTCGAAGCGACGCGAGAGGCTCGAGCGAACAGCGGCAAGGCGTCGTCGACCTTCCCCTGTTGCACGAGCAGCGTGCCCAGACGAAACAGCGTGGCAAAGTGGTCGGGGGCGACGTCGAGGATGGCGCGGTACGCCGCCAGCGCCTCGGACCATTTCCGCTGCCGCTGCAGGCTCGCCGCCGCGGCGAGCGGCGTCGCGACGTCTGGCGGTTCGGGCAACTGCGAGGCGGCCGGTGCGCTCATCACGGCATGCCCGTCGTCACGGCGCACAGTCGGACGGCATTTTCTGCTTGAACTGATCGATCGACGCGCTGAGCTCGGCAGTATGCGCCTCGCGAAGATCGCTGGCGTCGCAGCGACCGACGACGACACGGGCGGTGATCATCGCCGAATAGTACCGGTGCAGCGCCTGGCACCTCGCGGTCGCCGGACCCTCGGACGCCTCCCGGACGCCGGCGCGGGCGACCTGCAGCAGCTGTTTGACAGCGGCGATTTCCTTGAAGCATCCGTCCTGCGCCGGAAGCCAGCCCGGGGATCCCTGAGTGAGCGGCGGCTGCGGCGATGCGGCCGCGTTGGCCACGGCCGCCTGTCTGCATTCGATCATGAAGCTGTACTTCTGCATCCGGTCGGCGATATCAGCGGGACGAAGCTCGCCTCCCGAAACCTCTTCGGCCGTCGCCACCTTGTTGCTCTCGAGGAAGCGCTTCAAGCGATCGAGTGCGATCGCGAAGTTCACGTTCTGCGGCACTTCCCCGATGGCCCGCATCACCTTGACGGCGTCGAGCTGGGACGCCACGACCCCCACGACGTTGCCGCTCATGTCCACCAGCGGACCGCCGCTGTTGCCGGGCTGCACCTGTGCGGTGATCTGGATCCTCTTCTCGTCGTCGCGCGCGCCGCGCAGAGCGCTGACGTAGCCGACCGTCAGATTCCCTTCCGTCGTCAGCGCGCCGGACAGCGGAAAGCCGAACGCGACCACCTGCTCGCCCAACCGAACGGCGGGACTGCGCCGGATTTTGGCAAACGGACGTCCGCCCTGCGGCAGCTTGACCATGGCGAGGTCCTCGCCGCGATCGCTGGCGACGACCGTTCCGATGAACTCCTGCGCCGCCTGGCGGACCTTCACCGTGGTGCATCCCGACACGACGTGCGCGTTGGTCACCAGGCTGCCGTCGGCGGACACCGCAAACGCGGTGCCTCTCGCCGTCTCTGCGGCGGCCTGCGGGATCGACAGAACAATCATGCAGATGGCGACCAGCGACGCTCGCGCCTCGCGGTTGCGCACCTGGGGCGAACGCTGCCGACGCATGCTGTGGTGATCCTCTTCGCCCTGATGCGGATCCTCTTCGCCTGACGCGACGGCGAAGGCATTTTAACGGTCGTCATGGCCGGGCTTGTCCCGGCCATCCACGCCCCCGGGCTAGTTGTGGCCCGGGCCGTCGTATTGTTGGCCCGGGGGCACGCCTTGCTTTGCGGCCCGAAGACGTGGATGCCCGGAACAAGCCCGCGCATGACGGCGCGGGCTGTTGGGGTCATGCCTATCGAAATAATCTTGTAGGATTCCGACGCGGCGATTTCGTGATTGTGGCGCGGCGCTTTCATGAAGTTCCGCGAAACGCGTGTGGAATGCATCTGGAAATGTGGCGACGTCGGGCGCCGCATGGCTTTGAGTGCTGGTGCGCCGAATTCACCGCCCTTCATAATCTGGCCAAGTTGATGCCGATCTTGGCTGCGAGCAGATCACTCTTCGCTGCCAGGATGGGATGCGTCCGGCGGAGCATTCGACGCGCATGCTTGACGTCACTCCGGCATTTGCAGGTGCGTTCAAGCACGCGACGGGACTGTACCGCGCCGGGAAGCTCGACCAGGCGGAGGTGCTCTGCGAGGCGATCGCCCGTGCCAGGGCCGACCACTTCGACGCCCTTCACTTGCTGGCAATCGTCCAATCCCGGCTTGGCCGCGCGCAGGCCGCGCTGGCAAGCTACGACCGCGCGCTGGCGGAAAGGCCCGACGACGCCGAGGCGCTCTACAATCGCGGCATCACGCTGACACACTTGCGGCGTTTCGAGGAGGCGCTGGCGAGCTACGACCGCGCGATCGCATGCAGACCCGACTTCGTCGCCGCCCTGGTCAACCGCGGCATCGCTCTCCATGAGCTGGGGCGTTTCGACGACGCGCTGGCGAGCTACGATCGTGCCCTGGCGCTCCAACCGGATCATGCGGAGGCGTTGTGCAATCGCGGCATGGCGCTGCATGGCCTGCAGCGCTTCGAGGACGCGCTGCCGAGCCATGACCGCGCCGTCGCGCTGCGGCCGGACTTCGTGCCGGCGCTCCTGAACCGCGGCCTCACGCTGCGCGAGATGCGACGTTTCGCGGAGGCACTGGCGAGCTGCGACCGGGCCTTGGCGATCCGCCCGGACCATGCCGAGGCGCTGTCGCTGCGGGCGATCACGCTGTGCGACCTCGAGCGCTTCGAGGAAGCGCTCGCGACCTGCGATCAGGCCCTGGCGCCGACGCCCGACGATGCCGCCATGCTCTTCTGTCGCGGCAACGCGCTGCGCGCGCTGCAGTGCCACGAAGAGGCGCTCGCGAGCTACGACCGGGTCCTGGCGATCAGGCCGGACCACGTCGAGGCGTTGAACAACCGCGGCCTCGTGCTGTGGGAGCTCAAACGCTGCGAGGAGGCGCTGGCGAGCTGCGACGAGGTCCTGGCGCTCCGGCCGGACCACGTCGAGGCGTTGAACAATCGCGGTCTCGCGCTGTGCGACCTGAGCCGCTTCGCGGACGCGCTGACGAGCTACGACCAGGCGCTGGCGAGCGCGCCCGATCACGTCGCGACGCTGCACAACCGCGGCCTGGTGCTGCTGAAGCTCGATCGGCACCAGGACGCGATCGCGGATTTCGAGCGGGTTCGGCGCATCGACACCGCATTCCCGTATCTCGACGGCCTGCTGCTTCACGCCAGGATGCTGTGTTGCGACTGGCGCTCGTTCGCTCCCGATCTGGCACGACTGACCGAGCGCGTGCGGGCCGGAAAACGCGCCAGCGGACCCTTCGCTATGCTCGGCCTGTCGCCGAGCGCACGCGACCAACTCGCGTGCGCGCAGACCTGGGTGCGCGACAGGCGGCCGGCGTCGGCGATCCCGGTCTGGAAGGGAGAGCGATATCGCCACGACCGGATCCGCGTCGCCTACCTGTCGGCGGATCTGCACGATCATCCGGTGTCCTACCTGATGGCTGGCGTGTTCGAACGTCATGACCGCACGCGGTTCGAGACGACCGCCGTGTCGTTCGGCCGCGACCACGCGAGCGAGATGCGAATGCGCCTGAAAGGCGCGTTCGATCGATTCCTCGACGTTCAAAACGAGGGCGACCGCGATGTCGCGAGCCGCCTGCGCGACCTGGAGATCGACATCGCGGTGGACCTGATGGGATTCACCCGCGATGCCCGCACCGGGATCCTGGCGCTGCGTCCGGCTCCCGTTCAGGTCAACTATATCGGCTATCCCGCCACGATGGGAGCCGACTATGTCGACTATATCATTGCCGACCGCTTCGTGATCCCGGCGCAATCGCAGGACCTCTACGCGGAGAAGGTGGTCTACCTCCCGGAGACCTTCCAGGCCAACGATTCGGCCCGCCGGATCGCCGACGGCATGGCGGATCGCGCCGCCGCCGGCCTGCCCGATCGGGGGTTCGTGTTCTGCTCGCTCAGCAACAGCTACAAGATCACGCCGCCGGTGTTCGACGTCTGGATGCGGCTGGTCGGAGCGGTCGATTCAAGCGTCCTGTGGCTGTTCGGCTCCAACCCCGCCGTCGAGCGCAACCTGCGGCACGAGGCGGAACGCCGAGGCGTCGCGCCGGATCGGCTGGTCTTCGCACCGAAGATTCCCTACGCGGAACATCTCGCCCGCTACCGGCTGGCCGACCTCTTCCTGGACACCCTGCCGTACAATGCCGGCACGACGGCGAGCGACGCCCTGTGGGCCGGGCTTCCGGTCGTCACCGTCCCGGGCGAGGCGTTTGCGTCGCGGATGGCCGCAAGCCTGCTTCTTTCGGCCTGCCTGCCCGAACTCGTGACCCATTCGCTGGCGGACTACGAGGCCCTGGCGCTCGGGCTGGCGCAGGACGCGCAGCTGCTCGCCGCCGTCAAGACCAAACTGGCGCAACGGCGCGCGACCTCCCCGCTGTTCGATACCGATCGCTTCCGCCGACACCTCGAGGCCGCCTACACCACGATGTGGCAGCGCTTCCAGCGCGGCGAGGCGCCCGCGAGCTTTGCCGTTGAGCCGTTGGGACCGGTCAGCTCATGAGCAGCCGCGATGCCGTCAGAACCGATGCTGCGGCGGAGACCGGGCCCCGCCTCGAGGACGGGTGGGTCGTGCTGCCGGCATCGCTCAGGTCGCCCGACGGCGCCCCACGATTCCACCTGACGTTCCCGCGCGCGCTCGCCTCCGACGCGGGCGCCAGGTATCTGATGGTGAAGGAGCTGGCCCATGGCTACGAATTGCCGACGCGCAACCTCCTGGAGCGGGCCTTGCGTCCCGGCGATCTGTTCGTCGACGTCGGCGCGCATTGGGGGTTCTTCGCCCTGCAGGCCGCGACCCATCCGGCCGGCAACGTCACGGTCGTCGCATTCGAGCCCGATCCTGCCAACGCGGCCATCCTGTCGAGAAACATCTCCCGCCACGGACTGACCGGGCGCATTTCGGTGATCGGGGCGGCCTGCGGCGACGCTTTCGATGTCGCGCCGCTGGTCAGCAATTCGACCATGATGCACAGCATCCGCGGCGTCGGCCTGAAGCCGCCCTACGTCAGGGGCCCGGCCAGATGGGTCCCGGTCGTCACCCTCGACGGCGCGCTCGCCCGGATGCCGCAGGCGGCGGACGCCCGCATCATTCTCAAGATCGACGCCGAAGGTTTCGAGCCGCAGGTCATGGCCGGCGCCGCGGCGATCCTGCAGAGCGGCCGGGTCGCGATCGTCATCTGGGAATGCGGCGACGCCTTCTCGGATGGCCCCGAGCAGGCCGCCATGCGCGACATGGTCGGCGCCTTGAGCCGTTTCGGATTCAGCCATCTGCGCCCGCCGTCGCAGGACACCGACGGTCCGCTCACCCCGTTCGATCGCGACGGCTCCTATGCGGGAAACGTGTTTTCCCATCGCGCGGAGCTCGACGTGCAGACACGCGCCGATCTCTCGCGAGTTCGAGCGACGGGTTCCGCGCCGTGATCGTGTTCATCGCCGGCATGCAGCGCAGCGGATCGACGTTCGCGTTCAACCTCGCCCGCGAACTGCTGTCGCGGACCGGCACCGTGCATGCGGAACCTTCGATGATCATCCAGGATGTGCTGGCCCGCAGCGGCGGTGCCGATCACGTCGTCCTCAAGGCCCACATCCCCGATGCCCTGCTGATCTCCCTCGTTCGCCACGGCGCGGTCAAGACGATCTGCACCTATCGGGCAACCGAGGATTCGGTTGCCTCGCTGATGGACACGTTCGGCTTCGACCTCGACAATTCGATCGCACGGGTCCGCGCATGGTGCAGGATGTACAGCGCCATCCGCCGGTCATCGCTGAACATCCCCTACGAGGCCGTCCGTCACCGTCCCGAATCGGTCGGCAGCCGCGTCGCCGCGCATCTCGGGATCGTGGCCGATGCCGCAGCGATCGCCCGGATCTACTCGCGCGAGCGCGCATTCGCGGCCTCGCATGCGATGACGATCCGGGATCCCGACGTCGTGAACCTGGGCTTCACCTTCTTCCACCGGGAGACCTACCTGCACCGCCGTCACGTCTCCTCGCTGCGCGACCGCGTCGCCTCGCGCGAGCTGCCGGTCGCTGACCTGAACCGGATACGCGCCGCGCTGTCCGACGAGATCGCGTTCCTGAACCGATGCGCGACCGAGGACGAGGGTGGGGATGACATCAGAGCAACAAGTTCGGCGTGCTCGCTCTCCCCGGATGGCTGACGTGGGCACACATCTCGCTTGATCAGGCCATCGAGGCGATTGCACCGACTCGGCCGGACTCCCTCTCCCCATTTGGGGTAAGGGTTGGGGTGAGGGATTGCCGCCCCCTCGAGCTCCATCACCCCTCATCCCGCGCTGCCGCGCGCCCCTTCTCCCCACGGGAGAAGGGCATGAGGCGCTTCACCGCCTCGATCAACAACCTCCGCCCGTCTCGACCTGCAGCGCCGCCAGCAGCGGCTGGAGCCAATCCTGGTAGGCGCGCCAGCGGCCGATCGAGCTGCGGTAGATCGGTTGGCGTACCTGCGCGGCGCTCGCAGTGTTCACCACCCGCTGGGTCTTGTGGAAGGCGAGGCAGCCGTCCTCCCAATCGAGCCCGCAGTGGGCCACGATCCGCCGCGCCTGCGCCTCGACGTCGTCGACGACGTCCTCGTACTGCACGTCCAGCATCACGCCGGGCGGCAGCACGTGTCGCCAGTGCGCCATCAGCGCCTCGTAGGCGCGATAGTAGCGACCGAGCTCGCCGAGGTCGTAGGTGTACGGCTGGTTTCCGGCGAACAGCAGCGAGAAGCAGGAGAAGCAGGTGTCGACCGGGTCGCGGCGCGCATGGATGATGCGTGCGTTCGGCAGCGCCAGATGGATGAGACCGATGAACAGATAGTTCAACGGCATCTTGTCGACGATCCGATCGGCCGCCGGCGCCGCCGCCCGGATCGCGCCGAGATAGCTCGCACCGAGCCGGCGCAGCTCGTCCGCCGGCAGCATCGACACCTGCTCGGGGAACATCGCGCCGCCGTCGACGCGACTGCAGCGCAGCACCGCCTGATTGAAGTCCTCGATCTCGCCGGCGCCGAACACTTTCGAGTGGCTCGCCAGGATCTGCTCGATCAGCGTGGTGCCGGAGCGCGGAATGCCGACGACGAACACCGGCACCGCGGACGGCTCGCCGCCGCCTTTGCGCTGCAGCAGGTCGCGCGTGAACACCGCGCGAATGCGCGCCAGGAACCGCAGCGTCTCGGCCTCGTCGTAGGCGACCTGCTGACGCTTGAGGGCATTGCCCTCCACCAGGTGGCCAAATGACCGCTGGTGCTGCTCGAGGTCCGCATAGGCCTTGCCGAGCGCGAAATGCAGGGCGATCCGGTCTTCCTCGGCGAGCCCTCTTACGTCCTGCGTCAGCGCCTCCATGGCGGCGAGCCGCGGGTCGCCGGCCGTGAACGGCTTCGCGCCGGCGAGATTGAGATGGATCGTTGCGCGTCTCGGAGCTCCCTCGATGGCCCGCTCGTAGGCACGGCGCGCCTGCTCGCTTCGGCCCAGCGCGTCCAGCGCCACCCCGATATTGTTGTAGATCTCGAGCCGGGCCGGCGCGATGGCCAGCGCCCGCTCGAAATGCCGAATCGCCTCCTCGTGGCGGTTCAGCGCCATAAGGGCGGTGCCGAGATTGCTGTGCGCATCGGCGTGGTCCGGCGCGATGGTCAGCGTCTTTCGATAGAGAGCGACCGCCTCCGCGAGCCGCCCGAGGTTCTGCAGCGCAGTCGCGTGATTGCTGCCGGCATCCGCATCGTCGGGGCGAACCTTGAGGACGTTCTCGTAATGGAAGACCGCTTCGCCCGGACGTTTGAGCGCCAGCAGCAGGTCGGCGAGGTGGCGGCTCGCGTCGGCGCGCCCGGGATCGACCGCGAGAGCCCGCTGGTAATGGGCGATCGCCTCGTCAGGACGATGGAGTGCTGCGAGAACGAGGCCGAGGTCGCATTGGATCTGCGCCGCCGCGGTTCCGGTCACACGGCCCTGCGCATCCTCCGCAACCGCCTCCTTGAGCCGTGCGAGCGCGTCGAGCGAGCATCCGAACCGATAGCGCGCGCCGACGCGGTCGGCGTCGACGGAGAGCGCCTTCTCGTAGTGCGTGATCGCGTCGGCGAGACGGCCGAGCACGACGAGCGCATTCGCCAGATTGGTCTGCACCCTGGCGTCGTCGGGTCGCAGCGCCTCGGCCTCCCGGTAGCGTGTGGCCGCCTGTTCCGTCCGGCCGAGTGCCAGCAGGGCGTTGCCGAGGTTCGCGTAGGCCTCGACGAAATCCGCCCGGATGCCGATCGCCTGCTCGTAGTGCGAGACGGCACAGCCGGGGCGCCCGAGCGTCTGCAGCACGGTGCCGAGATTGTAGTGCGCCTCGGCATAGCGGGGGCGGATGGCGAGGGCCTGCGCATAGTGCGCGATCGCCTCCGCCGGACGGTCGAGCTGCTGCAGCGCGTGGCCGAGATCGACGTGCAGCTCGGCCTGGCGCGGCGCGATGGCGAGCGCCCGGCGATAGCAGGCGACGGCCTCGGCGGGGCGTTCGAGGGCGGCAAGCACGGCGCCGAGCGCGCGTTGCACCTCCGCCGAGCTTGCGTCGGCATCGACCGCGCGACGCAGCAGCGCAAGCGCATCGCCGAACCGGCCGGCCTGGGCGCGGATCGTGCCCAGCCGATACAAGGCCCCGATATGGGCCGGCTCGGATTCGAGAAGGCGTTGATAGAGCTGTTCGGCCTCGCGCAGGCGTCCGTCACGGTGCAACTGCGTCGCGGCTTGAAAGGCCGGAGCGGAACCGGCAACGCGGCGAGGCTCGCGTGAGGAGGCGCCGTGGCTCACGTCGGCGCAGCCGCCGATGCGCTGCCCGCGGCGGGCGGCTCGACCTCGAGGGCCTGGAGCAACGGCGCGAGCAGGCGCGCATACGGGCGCCACCGGCCAACCGAGCCGCGATAGATCGGCTGGCGGACCTGAATGGAGCTCGCCGTCAGCACCGGTCGTCGCGTCTGGTGGAACGCGAGGCACTGATCCTCCCATGCGAGACCGCAATGCGCGATGATCCTGCGTGCCTCCCCCTCGAGATCGTCGACGACACGCTCGTATTGCACGTCGATCATCACGCCATCGGGCAGCACGTTTCGCCAATGCGCCATCAGCGCCGCATAGGCGCCGTAATAGCGGCCGAGCTCGCCGAGGTGATAGGCGTATGACTGCTCGCCCGAGAACAGCAACGAGAAGCAGGAGAAACAGGTGTCGACCGGATCGCGGCAGGCGTGGATGATGCGGGCGTTCGGCAGCGCCAGATGGATGAGCCCGGCGTACAGAAAGTTCGACGGCAGCTTGTTGACGATCCGCTCGGCCGAGGCCGCCGCCCGGATGCGATCGAGATAGCCTTTGCCGATCTCGCGCAGCTGGCCGCCCGACAGCGCCGGCAGCAGGTCGAGGATCCCCGTCGAGGCGTCCTTCGACCGCGCGAACGTCGACACCGCGACCCCGAAGTCGTCGATCTCTCCCGCGCCTTGCACCTGTGAATGGCTGGCGAGGATCTGCTCGACCAGGGTGGTGCCGGAACGCGGCATGCCGACGACGAACACCGGGACCGGCGACGGGTCGCCCCCGCCGCTCCTGGATCCCATCAGCTCGCGCGTGAACGTCGCCCGGATGCGGTCGAACACGCCCAGCACCGCCGCCTCGTCGTAGGCGACATGTCGCCGCTTCAGCGCATTGCCGGCGAGCAGGTGACGGAACGAGCGCTCGTGCTCCGCGAGATCCGCGAACGCCTTGCCCAGCGCGAAATGCAGCGCGATCTGGTCGCCTTCGCTCAGCGTCGCCATGTCTCCGGCAAGGTCCTCCATCGCGGCGAGCCGCGGATCGCCGGCAGTGAACGGCCGCGCGTGCGCGAGCGTGAGATGGAAGCCGGCTCCCCTGGGCGCGAGCCTGACGGCCCGCTCATAGGCACGACCGGCTTCCGCGAAGCGGCCGAGAGCCTGCAGCGCGACGCCGATGTTGTTTTCCGCATCGGCCCTCGACGGGTCCAGGGCGAGCGTTCGCTCGTAGTGGGCGATCGCCTCCTCGTTGCGGTTCAGCGCCATCAGCGCATTGGCGAGATTGTGATGGGCGTCGGCATAGTCGGGCCGGATCGCCAGCGCCCTTCGGCACTGCGCGATCGCCTCGCGGAATCGCCCGAGCCGGTGCAGGGCGTGCGCGAGATTGTTGCATGTCGCGGCGTCGTCGGGCCGCATCGCCAGCGCCATTTCGTAGTGGACGACCGCCTCGCCGTGGCGGTCGCGCGCCTGGAGCATGTCGCCGAGGGTGCGATGCGCATCGGCGAAACCGGGCTCGAGGGCAAGGCTGCGCTCGCAAACCGCGATCGCCTCGTCGAACCGGCCGAGCTTGTAGAGGGCGCGCGCCAGGTTGTTGTAGACCTCGGCATCGTCCGGCCGGGTGGCGAGAGCCTTCTCGTAGCAGGGGATCGCATCCTCGGGACGGTCGAGGCTCGCGAACATGCTGCCGAGCGCCGCATGGGCATCGGCCGTGTCGCTCATCGCGCCGGCCACGCGACGGAGCAGCAGCGCTGCCTCGTCGCACTTGCCCTGTTGCGCGCGAATGCCCGCCAAGCCGCACAGCGCACCCAGGTGATCCGGCTCGAGCGCGAGGATCGCCTGGTGCAACTGCTCCGCCTCACGCAGCTGTCCCTGCTGCTGCAAGGCTCTCGCGGCTCGCAGCGTCCGATCGACGCGGACGCCGCGAGGAAGCCCGGTCGCAGGTGCGAGCTTGGTCATTCGGCGGCGCTCCGCGGGGCGGACCCGTCTGGTTGCTGCGGACCGATGGCCTGAGCTGCCTGAAGGCCGCCGGCGTTGCTCGCGCCGCGGGTCGCGAAGCCCGGAATCCTCCGCAGCGTCGCCTTCACCTGGTCGGTGGTGATCAGTCGCGTGCACTCGAACTGGCGCGGCGTGTCCTTGTGGCGCGGGCACCAGAGGAAATCCGAATGGTCGAACCGGTGCCGGACGTCGTTCCAGCAACCGTTGCAGACGTGATAGTTGATCACCCGGTAGGGCGTGGCGAACTCGTTGAGCGGAAGCGTGAAGCCGCTGATCATCACCACCGGCGTCCCCACCGCCCAGGCGAGCCAGGCGAGGCCGCTCGACAGCCCGACGAAGAATTCGGCGTGCCTGAGCCAGCGCGCCCGCTCCTCGATCGGCCGGTCGCCGGTCTCGTCCTCGGCGCCGTGCGGGATGTGGTTCCACACCAGCCCGTGGCCGTGGGTCGGCTTCTGGTCGATGCAGATGACGCGGTAGCCCGATGCAACGAGGAAGCCGACGATCTCGCGCCAGCCGGCGGGGTTGTTCCAGTACTTGCTCTGCATCGAGCTCTGCACCGCGACGCACACATAAGGCTCGGGGATCGGCCGGCCGTCGTCGGCGAGCGCGACGCGCGGCCGCGCTTCGGCCGGATCGACACCCAGGATGTGGGCGGCCGTCCGATGCAGCCCGACCTGGCGAAAGTCGCAGGGCTGGTGGATGAAATCATTGTCGTCGAAGAACAGTCCGATGTTGTAGGTCGCGTAGTAGCGCTCGGGCCTGACCTCGGCGTGGGTCACGAAGGTGATGTCCGGATAGGCGCCGCGAATGAGCCCGATCAGCGTCTCGTCCATCGCGCACGTGAGCCGGCAGCCGTGGCGCTCCTTGAATTTCACCGCGTAGGGAAACCAGCCGAGCACATCGCCGAGCCTGCCGACCAGGAACTGGATCAGCACCTCGCGGCCGGCGGCCGAATAGTCGTGGCAGAGGACACTCTCGCCGTGCTGCCAGGCCTCGAGCCGGAAGCGCACGAAGTAGCGTTTGGCGCTGTTCACGCGACCGGCCCCGATCTCGGCCTCGAACAGAACGTTGCCGGTGTCGAGATCGCTGAGCCGCACGTGCCAGGGAGCCTCCCCGGCGGCCGTCGCGACCCGGCAGCCGTCGTTGAAATCGAACCGGAGGCCCTGCGGACCTTGCTGCGTCGGCGTCTCGGCGGGCGGCGGAAAGGCACGTCGGTCGGGAGCGGCCTCAACCGGATGCGCCGGCGGAGCCGGTGAATCCGACGCAGGTAAAACCGGCGCCGGCGGGGCGTCAGAGGTCGCAGCCACGCCCGGCAGCCGCCGCAACCCGTCAGCCGGGCCGCACTGCCTGCGAATGGCGTCCAGGCCGCCGAGCGCGCCCGCATGGCCGGGGGCCACCGCGAGGATGGAGCGGTAGAGTTGCTCGGCGTCGCGCAGCTGTCCTTGCTGGTGCAGGGCGGTCGCGACTTGAAATCCTCGCCCGATGCGGGCATCGCGATCGAGTTCGTGCGGCCGCGCAGCCGTCGTCATGGCGCCGCCTTCAGTTCTTATCTGACCTTGACAAATGGACCGTCGAGGCCGCCGTCCGGCGCGGCGGGCTCGGCAAAGGAGCTGCTGTTGCCGGGGTCCATCCGCGGCCGGGCGGGCGGGGCGTGGGTGTCGAACCGCTCGGACGGCAGCAGCGGCAGGGAACCCGACATCGGGCGGGTGACGGGCGCCGCCGGGGTCGCGTTGCGCGGCGCCGCGGTCGCGGTACGCGGCGCCGACGCCGCGTCGACGGCCTGCGGCGCGGCCTTGGGTTCATCCTTGGGTGCTGGCCGGCTGCCGCCGATGAAGCGGTCGGCCGGGATGAGCGGCACGGAACCCTGCAGATGGCCGCTGCTGCCGATGGTCTTCGGCGCCGGGTCGGCCGACACGGGCGGCGCCGAGCCTTGCGGATGGCCGCTGCCGCTGAGGGTCTTCGGCGCCGGGACGGCCGGCGCCGGCTCCGGTCGAATATCCCGTGGCAGCAGCACCTCCTCCGGCGTCAGCTCCTCATTCGGTGCGCGACCGGACGGTTTGGGCTGCGACCTGGCGGCCACCGCCCGAGGAGCAGCGGCCGGACGGCTCGCCACCGGCGCCCGATCGGGCTCGAAAGGTTCTCCCGATGCAGCGCGCGCCAGCGACAGCGGTGCCTGCGGCTTGCGGACGTCAGCCTTCCTGACCTCGCCCTTGCGGTCCTCTCCCTTCGCGTCCTCTCCGTTGGCGTCCTCTTCCTTGGTGTCCTTTGCGTCCACGACGGCGGCGATGCTGTCGTTGCGAGCATCGACCGCGGCCTTCGCCTGCCTGACCGGCGGCGCATCGGTCGCATCGCCGGCGCCGACCTGGAAGTTCTTGTCACCGTCGTTCGGACGCACGCCGAACCAGGCATCGCGCGTATTCCTGTAGTGCACCGTCGGGTCATAGACCGCGGTGGGCAAGCCGAGCACCTGCGGGGCGAGCCGGCCGGTCGAGCCCAGCAGATCGTAGGACGCCACCACGCGATCGTGCTGCGCCACCACGAGCGCCAGGCGAGCGCTCACCAGGTTCTGCTGCGCCGTCAGGATGTCGAATGTCGTGCGCTGGCCGACGCGGGCCTCCTGGCGTATGCCGTTGAGCGCCGTCTGGGCGGACTTCACCTGGATCTCGCTCGACCGGACCTGCGTCTTGGTGGCCTGCACCTGGCCCCAGAACTGCACCACACTCTGCCTTACCTGGTCGCGCACGAAGTCGACGTTGAGCCGCTGCTGCTCCAGGGTCTCCTTGGACTGACGAATGAGCGAATACTCGGCGCCGCCCTGATAGACTGGAACGGTGAGCGTGGCGATCGCCGCGGCGGACTTCTGATTGGTGATGCCGATCGCCGGCGAGCTCGCAAACTGCGCGTTGGCCTGCACCGCCAACTGGGGGAACAGCGCGCCTTCGGCCACCTTGATCTGCAGGTAGGCGACGTCGACGCCGTACATCGCGGCGGTGACGTTGGGATTCTCGAGCTGGCCGCGCTCGATCGCGGGGCCCAGCGCCGACGGCGAGAAGCGGTCGACCGGCGACGCCGGCGAGAAGTTGAGGGCCTCGGTGCCGACCACCTGCCGATAGGTCGCGCGCGAGGTGTTGAACTGCGCTGCGGCCGCGGATTCCGCGGTGCGCGCCGCGGCGAGCTGCGCCTCCGCCTGCGACACGTCGGTCGACGTGACCTCGCCGGCATTGAAGCGCTCGCGGGTCTGGTCGAGCAGCTCCTCCAGCGTCCGCACGTTCACGTGCTGGACCTCGAGCGCGGCAGAATCGCGCAACACATCCATGTAGGAGGTTGCGGCCGCGAGCAGCACCGTCTGCTCGAGCACGCGCAGCGCCTCGCGCTGTGCCGACACGTTGCTCTCGGCGGCGCCCACCTTGTTGGGGGTGATGAAGCCGTCGAAAACCGGCTGCGTCAGGGTTGCGCCCACCGAGTAGGGCGAGACGTTCGCGTACGTCTTGCCGTAGAGCGGCGGAACTCCGGGGCCGAAGGTCGTCTTGTTCGTCTGGTCGGTGTATTGCTGGCCCGCCGTTGCCGTCACGTCGACCTTGGGGCGATATCCCGACAGCGCCTGCGGCACGCTCTCGTCGGTGGCCCTCAACTGGGCACGCTGCGCGTTGAGCTGCGGGTTGCTCCGGTAGGCTTCGACCATCGCGCCCTCGATGGTCTCGGCCGATGCGCGCGTCGACCCGCCGACCATCACGACCATCAGGGCGAACGCCGAACCGGCGAGCGCCCGATGCCCGTCGCTGTTACGCATACGCATACAACCACCCCGGTTCGCGGCACGACGGGCCGCCTCGCCTCCCCAGGCACCGCCGCTGAAGACGCGCGCGGTGTCCCGCGCGCGGCGCGGAACACCGGTCGGAAACAACCTCGGCGGTCTCCGTCGTTTCCCGGTGCAACAGTTTGTCGTTCAGGAATCTGTCGGGAAGCTGACCGCAACATGATTTATTGGGCCGGGAAACTTGATGATAGCCGGGCGAATCGAAGGCACGCCGATCCGCACGTTGCCGCGAGCAGGCGTGACATATCGAGCGTCTGTCGAACGATTCGATGCCCGGACCGCGGATCGGCGCATCGGCCAATTGCGGCCGCCGCACCTGCACGGCGCCATGATCGTGGCGTCGTCACGCCGCCGCCGGCTCTCAGGCGATCAGGTCGTCGTCGCCCGGGTCCCGACCGGATCCGGCGCGGAGCGTCGCGATCAGCGGGTCGAGCAGAGTCCCGTAGCTGCGCCCGCGTCCGACCGCGGTCCGGTAGACCGGTCGGCGCAGCCGGTGGATGCTGGCCCCACGCGCCGGCCGCTGCGTCTGCGCGGAGGGTATGCGGGCGTCCTCCCAGTCGAGGCCGCAGTGCGCGACGACGCGACGCGCCTGGCCGTCGGGATCGGCGACCCCGTCCTCGTAGTCGACCTCCAGCATCACGCCCGGCGGCAGCACGTCGCGCCAGTGCGCGATCAGCGCCCGGTAGGCGACGTAGTAGCGGCCGAGCTCGTCGAGGTCGTAGCTGTAGGGCTGATCGTCGACGAACAGTGTCGAGAAGCAGGACAGGCAGGTGTCGACCGGATCGCGACGGGCGTGGATGATCCGGGCGTTCGGCAGGGCCAGATGGATGAGTCCGACAAGGAGGAAGCTCCCCGGCGTCTTGTCGATGATGCGTTTCGCACCCGGCGCGGCCGCGCGGATGCCACCGAGATAGCGCGCCGCGATGTTCACAAAGGCAGCGTCCGGCATCATCGGCACCATCTCGGGGAACGCCGGTGCGCCGGGCCCGCCGAGGCCGGCGACGATCCTGCCGAGGTCATGGTGCGAGCCGGCACTGCGCACGGCGGAGTGGCCCGCCAGGGTCTGCTCGATCAGCGTCGCACCGGATCGCGGCAAGCCGACGATGAAGACCGGAATCGGCGAGGGGTCGCCGCCGCGTCCCTCGCGCATCAGGTCGGCGGTGAACACGGCCCGCATGCGCTCCATGAGCCCGAGCGCCGCCGCCTCCCCGTAGACGACGCGGCGACGCTTGAGCGCATTGCCGTCGACGAGATGGCGGAACGACCGTTCGGGCTGAGCGAGGTCGGCGAACGCCTTGCCGAGGGCGAAATGCAGCGACAACTGCTGCTCCTCGGGAAGCGACGCCATGTCATGGGCGAGAGCCTCCAAGGCGGCGAGCCGCGGGTCGCCGGAGGCGAACGGGGCCGCCTGGGCGAGCGCGAGGTGAAGGTCGGCTCGCCGCGGCGCCAGCCGGATCGCGGCCTCCAGCGCGGCGCGCGCGTCGGCGGGCCGGCCGGCCTCGGCGAGCGCGGCGGAGAGATGGCGATGCGCGTCGGCGAGTTGCGGGGCGTGCGTCAGCGCAGTCTCGCACTGCGCGATCGCCTCCTCGACACGCCCGAGCATCTGCAGAGCGCGGCCGAGATTGCAGTGGGCCTCCGCGTAGTCGGGGATGATCGCCAGCGCCCGACGGTAGTGTCCGATCGCCTCCGCGGGGCCTCCCTCTGCGCGAACGGCGTTGCCGAGACCGTTGTGCGCCGCGGCGAAATCGGGCCGCAGCGCCAGCGCCTTCTCGTAGTGGATGACGGCCTCCGTGCTGCGCCCGAGCGCGCACAACGCGTCGCCGAGATGGCAACGCGCCTCCACGTAGTCCGGCGCGATGGCGATCGCCTGCCGGTAGTGAGCGGCGGCCTCCAGGAGCCGCCCGATCCGGCGCAGCGCGCTGCCGGCATTGACATGCACCCCGGGAACCCCGGGCCGGATGGCGAGCGCCCTCTTGTAGTGGCCGAGCGCCTCGTCGGGCCGTTGCAGCACGGACAGCGCATTGCCGAGACTGTTGTGCGCGTCGGCGTTCTCGGGATCGGCGGCAAGCGCGGACCGGTAGTGCACGACCGCCTGCTCGAGCCGTCCGAGAGCCTGCAGCGCATCGCCGAGATTCTTCTGTGCCCCGACGTGGCCCGGCCGGAGCAGAAGCGACCTTTGGTAGTGGACGATCGCCTCATCGCGCCGCTCGAGCATGGACAGGGCATCGCCGAGAGCAAGATGCGCTTCGGCGTGGTCGGGCGCGAAGGCGAGCGCCGCACGGTAGAACAGGACGGCCTCGCGCGGATGACCAAGCGCGCGGAGCATGCGCCCGAGACTGAGCTGGGCGTCGGCCAACGGGCCCGCCGCCACGGCGGCGCGGCGGAACAGCAGCATGGCGACGTCGATCCGGCCTTGCCGTGAGCGCACGCTGCCGAGGCCGCACAGCGCCCCGAAGTGATCGCGCTCGACCGCGAGGATACGGCGGTAGAGCAGATCGGCCTCGCGCAGCCTGCCGAGCCGCTGCAGGGTGTTCGCGATCACGAAGGCCCGCTCGCAGTCCTCGCGACCGCTGAGCTTGCGCAGGCGCGTCACCGCCGCCGTCATCGGGCGCCGCCCAGCTGGTCGGATGCCTCGGCCTTGGCCGGATCGTGCGCGAGCGCCGCGGCGCTGCCCGCGGGCGCGTCGTCGAGCCGCCCGAGCTTCTGCAGCAGGGCCGCCAGATTGTTGGCGATCGCCGAACGATCCGGGCGGATGGCGAGCGCCGCGCGATAGTGCACGATCGCCGCCTCGAGACGGCCGGCGGCCTCGAGCAGGACGGCAAGATTGTTGTGGGCTTCGGCCACCCCGGGCCGCAGCGCGAGACCCTGCTCGTAGTGGGCGATCGCGTCGGCATGACGACCGATGCGGCGCAGCGAGTCGGCGAGATTGATATGCGCCTCGGCGAGATCGGGCTTGACCGCAAGCGCGCGCTCGTAGTGCACGATCGCGGTGCGCGGACCGACCATCTCGGCGACCACCAGGCCGAGATTGCAGTGGGCCTGCGCCAGCGCCGGGTTGATGGTAAGCGCGCGCTCGAAGTGGGACGCCGCCGCGTCGCCTCGGCCGAGCGCGCGCAGCGCGTTGCCGAGCTGAAAATGCGCCTCCACATCGCCGGACCGGACGACCAGCGCCTGCTCGTGATGCACCACGGCCTCGCCGTGGCGGCCGAGCGCCGACAGGGCGAGGCCGAGCTTGCCGTGCGTGCCCGCATGATTGGCATCGATCGCGAGCGCCGCCTGGAAACAGGCGACCGCCTCGGCCGGGCGGCCGAGGGCCGCTAGCACGGCGCCGAGCCCGGCCTGGCCGTCGGCCGTATTGGTCAAGGCGACGGCGCGACGCAGCAGTGCGACCGCGGCCTCGAGCCGTCCCTGCTGCAGCCGAATGGCGCCGAGACGGCACAGCGAGGCGGCGTGATCCGGCTGGCGCGCGAGGATGCGCCGATACAGCCGTTCGGCGTCGTCGGCCCGGCCCTGATCCTGAAGAATGCGGGCCTGGCGGAACGCCTGCGCGACCCCGAGGCCGACGAGCAGCGCGCTGACGGCGGGCGGCAGCGTCGCGATCGCGCCCTTCACCCCCTCGCGTTGCGGGTCGGTCGCCGCACCGAATTCCATCGGACCCCCCAACGACGCGCATCTTCGGTGCCGCTCCCGCGTCCTGCCCGCCGCGGAGAGATGTCTTCTGACGACGAATTTTCTTCATCGTCACTTTGTCCGAATCATGTCCGCTCGTCAGCATGGGCGGCCGTCGCGGCATGCAAATCTGCGGGTCGAAGGCGGCCAGGCAGCCGTCCAAACAAATAACCGCGCCCGGAGCGAGCGCTTTCGGCTCACATCGCCCGGTTGGAGCGCGGCCGCGGCGCGCGGTCGCAGCACGAAGGCTCGAGTGTGCCGGCGCCGATCGCACCGTCGCCGGACCGCCGCGGCCGTCCAAAATTTGTCCGCATTCCCTGATTCAATCATGCTCGCATCAGGGGAGTGATCGATGGCGTTCGTCGTAGTAGCAGAGTTGGCGGCCGCGGAAGCCGCCGAGCAGGAAGCGTTTCGCGGCCTCTTTCGGCTGCACGACTCGGAATCGTATCGCAGTGCGCTAGCAACATGGATCGGCGCCGCCGAGAGGATGTGTCGCCTGAGCTCCGCGCGTCAGATCGGCACGTCCGGGCCGACCTGAGGTGGGCCTACATCTCCACCCGATTGCGCTGCTGCACAGCGCCCTGCGGCGCGCCCGCGCCGGCGCCCGGGTCGCCGCCGTTCTCGGACTGGCATCGATCTCCGACGGCAGCGCCGCACGGGCCGAGGATCTCGACGCCGGAAAGTCCGGCGCCAGGCTGTTCACCAGCAATTGCACGGCCTGTCATCGTTCGCCCAAAGGCCTCGTCAAGCGCACCAGCCCCCGGCTCCTCGCCGATTTCATGCAACTGCACTACACGGCGAGCCGCGCCTCGGCGATCGAGCTCGCCGGTTATTTGACGACGGTCGATCCGCCCAAAGACCTTCGACGGCCGGTTGCCATGGAGCGCCAGGCGATCCGCGCTCCGACGGGCGCCCGGCAAGGTCAGTCGCCGCGGCCGCCAGTGGCGCTGGCAAGACCGTAGATCCGATCCAGGTCCGGTCGCACCGGCAGCCTCGCAGCCGGCGTCCGCGTCGGTGGCGTAGCGGACGTGCGCCGGCGCTGCGCGAATTGCGGTGACAAGCGGGTGCAAACCGGAGCGTGCCGCAGATGCGCCGTAAATTCGCCCCAGCCGGGCGCTTGAAATCGCCGGTGCGTAGAGTTGGGGGGACGGGGACATGCGGATCGTCGCGCTCGCCGTGATGGTGGTGGAATCGCTGCTGCTCGCCGGGTGCGCCGCCTCGCCTGCCGGCCGGATGCTGGCGACCGCGAACGATCGGGCCGAGACACCGGCCCATCGGCCTCGCCCGGCGGCCGACAGCCGCGGCGGCGCGGCGCAAGGCTCGCTCGGAGTCGCCAGCTACTACCATGCGGCGGGCCTGACGGCGGCGCACCGGACGCTGCCGTTCGGAACCCGCGTGCGGGTGACCAACGTGGCGAACGGGCGGTCGGTCGTCGTGCGCGTCAACGATCGCGGTCCGTTCATTCGCGGTCGCTCGATCGATCTGTCCCACGGCGCGGCGCAAGCCGTCGGCATGACCGAGGCGGGCGTCGCCGAGGTTCGGATGGAAGTGATCAAATAAGCCGCCGTACCGACCACTACCTACGCATTATTGCGTAGACAGCGGCGAATCGATCACGGCGTCGGTGCAAACAACTCCTGTTCGAATTGCGCGAGTCTCGGCGCGGATGCGGGAACCCGACGGCCGGTCGATTGACCTGTCCACATGATCGGTTATGCGATGGGGATGCGTGCCTCGACGTGCGGCGCCGGCTCGCCGCCGGAGAACCGGGCAATCGGGGACTGCGCGACGACATCATGGCGATCGAGCGCAGGATCGCCGATCTGCGCCCGGCGTAGGCTCGAACCAGGGGTTCGGCAGGGAGGCGCCGGGCCTCGCACTGACCTACTGCTGGAATCATCTCACGGTTCCGATCATTCCTAACGAAGGCGCCGCCGTCGCCGCATGAGCGCGGGCGTCCGCTTGTGGTGCCGGGCGTCCCGTGCCGGGCGCGCGGCCCGCTCCGCGGCAATCGGTCGCAAATCTCTAATGACTGGCCACCAACGGGCCGGTGAGGTACATTCGATCCATATCCTCATCATGCCTGCCCGGGTGCCATGGCTGGATCAGCGATCTATGCGAGGAGCGTTCTTGCCCACGTAGCGACGGCCGAGTTGTCAGTGGTACGTCTGTGTTCGGCGCAGCGCGCCGTAAGCCGCTCCCTGGCGATCGGCCTGAGCTGGCTGGGAAACGGCTGGATCTACCTTGCGCTCTTTCCGTTCTGCCTCGTGCGCACGGGCTGGCACGCCGTTCCGGTTGTGGGCGTTGCGGCGGTCAACACCGCCATCCTGCATTGGCTGTACCCGAAGATCAAAAGGTGGATCTCCCGGCCCCGGCCGTTTCGGGCGGACCCTCGGCTGCACCCGCTGTTGCCGGCCATGGACGAATTTTCGTTTCCGAGTGGCCATTCGATGACGATCACGGCGGCGCTCGTGCCGATCGTGGCGGCATTTCCGGGAGCGCTGATTCCGTCCATAGCCCTGTGGATGTCCATCGGGTGGGCCCGTCTTGCTTCGGCGCACCACTATCCGAGCGACCTGATCGCCGGCGGCGCTCTCGGCGCGGCGGTTTCCTACCCGATTTCGAGCTATATGCTCAATTCATGACGGACGCGGTTCGTGGAGCCGTTCGGTCATGCCGAACGTCACCCCCTCTGCTCATGAATGCCTCCCCTCGGCGCGCCTCGACCGTCGCCGCGTCGTGAGCCCGGCCTGACGCCCAGGATGGCCCTTGGCGCGAGCGGCCGGAACACGAAGGTGCCGAGCGCGTTGTGACTGGGGCACCCGCCTATCTGCGATCCCGTCTTCGTCGCGCGCCCGGCATATTGCGGGTGCTCGTTCATGGGTTCGCCTGCCGCCAGGAGACCTGCCCATGCGCGACATCGCGCCGACGATTGCAATTCCGACCCGCCCATACGGCGGGGACGTCCGGCAGGTTACCGCCGACCATGCGCGATGCATCACTCGCGAACAGGTCCTGGAAAGCCCGCAGCTGTTGCGCGCGATCATCGCTACCACGCCGGAATGCATCAAGATCGTCGCCGGCGACGGCACGGTGGTACACATGAATCCGGCCGGCCTGAAGATGGTCGAGGCGCAAGCTTCCGCCGCGGTCGAGGGTCGGTGCATATTCGACCTGATCGCGCCGGAGCACCGTGACACGTGGCGCCGGTACCACGAGCGGGTGTGCGACGGCGAATCCCTTGCCTGGGAATTCGACATCGTCGGCCTGAAGGGCGCCCGGCGCCACATGCAGAGCAATGGCGCACCGCTGCGGATGCCCGACGGTTTCGTCGCCCAGCTGGCGATCACCCGCGACGTGACCGAGACGAAGCGGCAAACCGAGAGACTGGGCCATGCGGAGCGGCGATCCCGCGACCTGCTCGAAGCCCTGCCGGCGGCCATCTACACCACCGACGCGGACGGGCGCATCACCTTCTTCAACCATGCTGCGGTCGAGCTTGCGGGACGCACGCCCAATCTCGGGGACCAATGGTGCGTGACCTGGCGGCTCTATCGGCCCGACGGCACTGTGATGCCGCACGATCAATGCCCGATGGCGATCGCACTCAAGGAGAAACGTCCGGTGCGCGGCGCCGAAGCGGTCGCCGAGCGGCCGGACGGAACCCGTGTGCCCTTCATCCCTTTCCCGACGCCCCTCGTGGACGGCGCCGGGAACGTCACGGGCGCCGTCAACATGCTGATCGACATCAGCCAGCGCCGTGAAGCCGAAACCCAGCAGCGGGTGCTGCTGAACGAGCTGAACTACCGCGTCAAGAACAACATGCAGATGCTGAACGCGCTGCTCAGGACGGCACAGCGGGAAGCCGCGAGCGAGGATGCCCGCGCCGTGCTCGGAGACGCTTGCCAGCGGGTGGTTGCCATGGCCTCCGCGCAGCAGTCCCTCTACAATGCGGGCAGCCCGGACAACTTCAATGCGCGCGACCTTCTCGAGGCAGTCTGCTCGAGCGCCAAACAGTCATTCGACAGGAAGGTCACCATCGTCTGCGAGCAGGCGCATGGCGAGATCGCCAACGATGCGGCGATGCCGCTGGCGCTCATTCTCAACGAGCTTCTGACCAACGCCGTCAAATACGGAATGCGTGAGAGCGAAGGAACGGTGCGCGTCGGCTTGACGCGCGACGACGAATCCTGTGTGCTGTACGTCGAGGATGACGGCCCGGGATTCGATTTCGAAGAGGCCCGCAGACGGTCGTCCGGACTTGGCCTCGTGGTCGGTCTCGCGCGGCAGCTGGGCGGTCGACTCGCGGTGCAACGCACGCCTGGCGCCCGTTGCACGGTCAGGTTCACGGCGCGCTGAAGCGGGCCCTGTCGGACAGGTCGCAGGACCGCGACAAATACAAGCCGCAGCAAGTACGACAAGTATCAACAAGTACGCCCCTGCCCATGCCCGACAGCGAGATTGCCACCGCGACATCTTCGGCGCCGCCGCCCGAATCGCGCGATGCCCGCGCCGCGTCGCGGACGGAAAACGTGAAACGCGACCCGCCGCGGCTGCTGATCGTCGAAGATGACTATCTGATGTCCACGGATCTCGAGGCGGCCCTGACGGATGCCGGCTTCGCGGTGGTCGGGGTCGCGGCGACCGCCGACGACGCCTTGACGCTCTCCGAGTCCGCACGCCCGGCCCTCGCCATCATGGACGTCCGTCTCAGGGGACAGCGCGACGGGATCGACGCCGCGATCGACATCTTCTCGCGGACCGGCATTAGATGTATTTTCGCCACCGCCCACCACGACCGCCATGTCCGCGCCCGGGCGGAAGCCTCCCGTCCGCTCGCGTGGCTGCCCAAGCCTTACGGCATGGCCTCGCTGGTGACGGCCGTCCGCGCCGCGCTGGCGCACCTCACCGACGAAGCGAGCTAGCTGTTTGTAGGGCCGTGCCGCGATTCGCGGCCGCTCCCGCATTGCGCTGCGCTCCATGCGGGCTACGGGGGCGGGGAAGTGTGGCCTTGCCGAGCAGCGCCCGCAAGGCCACGCCAACGACCACTGCGATCGCCTCGCCGGTCGCACTTCGGCGCCGGCGTCGACCAGACTGGCCACTTTCCTGCTTGCATTCGCCGTCGTCGGTTTTCCCGAGGGCTTCGGACGACCCCGAATCCAGCGACGTGAATGCAGGTGTCCCGGCTATTCCGCCGCCTGCTGATTGACCACCGCCTCGGCGAGTCCGGTCAGCGCCGCGTCGGTCTTCTTCTCCTCCTGGAGCGTGGCGTCCAGCAGGGACACGGCGTCCTTCAGCCCGAGCTCGTTCGCCCAGGTCTTCAGCGTGCCGTATCGGGAGATTTCATAGTGCTCCACCGCCTGGGCGGCGGCGAGCAGGCCGGGGTCGAGCGCCGCCGTGCCCTTATAGTCCTTCATGACCTCGGCGCCTTCGTCGGTGATGCCGATGATGGCGTCGCAGGTCTTGCCCTGCGGCTTCTTGTCGATGATGGCGAAGACCTGCTCGAGGCGCGTGACGTGCTCCTCGGTCTCGCCGTGATGCTTGTCGAACGCTGCCTTGAGATCGGGCGATTGGGCGGCGGTGCTCATCTTCGGCAGCGTCGCCAGGATCTTCTTTTCGGCAAAATAGATGTCCTTCAGCGTATCGTGAAAGAGCTCTTCCAGCCCCTTGGATTTCATCGGCCGTCTCCTTGGTCTGTCCGTTGGTCCATGCTTCCACTGCGATACGCCGTGGCCCTTGGGATTGTTCCCGAAAGGCGGGAGTCCACCGCGGATGTCCGGGTTCAATGCCGCAGGAATGCTTTCGTTCCGACCCGGGTGCCGGCGGTCCCGACGAGGCGCGCATACGGTCATCTCCCCGCGTCGCCGGTACACATGTCGGTTCCGCGCGCCAACGGAACCAATGGCCATCCGCCGCGTTATCAAGGGTTTGCGTCATGCGTCGCGGGGCGGTCGATGAAGTACGACGGGGAAAATCCGGCGGGTGGACCGGCCGAGGCCGGCGAACGGCAAGCGCCGGCCAGGCGGCGGCCCGCGAGGCTGCCGGTCAGGCCTGACGGTCCGATGGCGGCGAATGCCGTCATGGCGACCCCCGACTTTCTGGCCGGCGGTGGCGAGATGGGCGCCCGCATGCGGGCCAAGTGCTGGGCGGATACCCCGCTCGGGCCGCCCGAGGTATGGCCGCAGAGCCTGCGGACCGTCGTTCGCATCCTGCTCACGTCGCGCTACGCGATGTGGATGGGCTGGGGGAAGGACCTGACTTTTTTCTACAACGACGCCTACGCCCCCACCCTCGGGGTCAAGCAGGCGTGGGCCCTGGGCTCATCCGCCCGGGAGGTCTGGAAGGAGATCTGGTCCGACATCGGTCCGCGGATCGAGCATGTGCTCGCACATGGCGAGGCGACCTGGGACGAGGGGTTGCTGCTCTTTCTCGAGCGCAGCGAATACCCCGAGGAGACCTACCACACGTTTTCCTACTCGCCCCTGGCCGACGACAGCGGCGAGGTCGTCGGGATGCTGTGCGTCGTCACCGAGGAGACCGAGCGCATCATCGGCGACCGGCGCCTCTCCAGCCTGCGAGAGCTCGCCTCGGAAATCGCCGGACGGAATACCCAGGCCGAGGTGCTCGCGGCGGCCCGGCGTCAGCTCGATGCCAACCGCAAGGACCTGCCGTTCACGCTGACCTATCTGTTCGACCGGGACGGACGCGCGAGCCTCGCCTGCGCGACCGGGATCGCGGCGGGCCATGCGATCGCCCCGGCCACCGTTGATCCGGCGGGCGCCGACGCGACGTGGCCGGCCGGCGAGGTCCTGGCGCGCCGGACCATCCTGACCGTGGGCAACCTCGAGCGACGCGACGACCCGCTGCCGACCGGCGCGTGGGACAAGCCGCCGCGCGAGGCCGTGGTTGCGCCGATCGGCCATCAGGGCCACGACGCTCCGGCCGGGTTTCTCGTCGCCGCCGTCAACCCGTATCGTCGCCTGGATGAGGCCTACCTCGGCTTCATCAATCTGGTCGCCGGCCAGATCGCATCCGGCCTTGCCAACGCCCACGCGTACGAGGCGGAGCGCCAACGCGCCGAGGCGCTGGCGGAGATCGATCGCGCAAAGACCACGTTCTTCTCCAACGTCAGCCACGAGTTCCGCACGCCGCTGACTCTCATGTTGAGCCCCTTGGAGGATGCGCTGGCCAGACCGGACGTCGACCCGTTGTCCGGCCATCGCTCGCTCGTGCAGGTCGCCCACCGCAACGGCGTGCGGCTGCTCAAGCTCGTCAACACGCTGCTGGACTTTTCCCGCATCGAAGCCGGACGCGTGCAGGCGAGCTTCGAGCCGGTCGATCTCGCCGGCTTCACGGCGGAGCTCGCCTCCAATTTCCGCTCGGCGATCGAGAAGGCGGGGCTTCGCCTCATGATCGACTGCCCGCCGTTGCCGCAACAGGTCCACATCGACCGCGACATGTGGGAGAAGATCGTTCTCAATCTGGTCTCCAATGCCTTCAAGTTCACGTTAGACGGAGAGATCGCGGTCGCCGTCAGGCCGTCGGCCGACCGAAGCTGCGCCGAGGTCGTGGTTCGCGACACCGGAACCGGGATTCCTCCCGACGAGCTGCCGCATCTGTTCGAGCGCTTCCACCGGGTGGACGGCGCGCGCGGGCGCTCGATCGAAGGCAGCGGGATCGGCCTCGCCCTGGTTCAGGAGCTGGTCAGGCTGCACGGCGGCACGATCAGCGTCACCAGCGAGATCGGTCGCGGAAGCGCCTTCCGGGTGGTAATCCCGTTCGGCACCGCCCACCTGCCGGCGGACCGGATCGGGCAGAGACGGGCTCCGGCCACGACGGCAGTGCGCGCGCAGGCCTATATCGACGAGGCCATGGGCTGGCTGTCCGGCGGCGCCTCGGCATCAGAGAAACCACCGTCGGAGTCGGACGATCCGGGCGACACCGGGGCTGTGGTGTCGGACGGCCAGCTGGTCCTGCTCGCCGACGACAATGCCGACATGCGGCAGTATGTGCAGAGACTTCTCCACGCCGCCGGTTTCCGGGTGAACGCGGTGGCGGACGGCGAGCAGGCGCTCGCCGCAGCCCGGCGGTTCAAGCCCGATCTGGTGCTGTCCGACGTCATGATGCCGCGGCTCGACGGCTTCGGCCTGCTCGCGGCGCTGCGCAACGACCCGGACCTGCGCGAGACGCCGGTGCTGCTGTTGTCGGCGCGCGCCGGCGAGGAAGCCAAGGTGGAGGGTCTCTCGGCCGGGGCCGACGACTACCTGACCAAGCCGTTCTCCGCCCGCGAGCTGCTGGCGCGCGTCGGCGTGATCCTGCAGCTCGCCCGCGCCCGCCGCGAGACCGCCCGGGCGCTCGAGGATGCGGCCCGCCTGCTCGAGGTCCAGGTCGCCCGGCGGACGGCCGAGCTCGCCGCCGCAAACGAGCTGCTTCTCGCCGAGGCGGCGGAACGGGAGCGGGTGGAGGGAGTCCTTCGCCAGGCCCAGAAGATGGAAGGCATCGGCCAGCTCACCGGCGGCGTCGCCCACGACTTCAACAATCTGCTGACCATCATCGTCGGCAACCTGGAAGCGATGCAGCGACAGTTGCAGTCGCCCGCGGCGGATCTCGTCGACGTGGCGCGGTCGGCGGATGGCGCCATGCGTGGAGCGCAGCGCGCCGTGTCGCTCACCCAGCGCCTTCTCGCCTTCTCCCGCCAGCAGCAGCTCGATCCGAAACCGATGGACGTCAGCCGGCTGATCACCGGCATGTCCGACCTGCTGCGGCGGACCATCGGGGAGCACATCGCGATCGAAACAGTGCTCGCCGGCGGGCTGTGGCGGGCTCATGTCGACGCCAACCAGCTGGAGATCGCGATCCTCAATCTCGCGGTCAACGCGCGGGACGCCATGCCCGAAGGCGGCAAGCTCACGATCGAGACTGCCAACGCCCATCTCGACGAGGGCTACGCGGCCGCCCAGGCCGAGGTCGTGCCCGGGCAGTACATCATGCTGGCCATCACCGACAACGGCAGCGGCATGACCCGGGAGGTGCTGGCCAAGGCGTTCGAGCCGTTCTTCACCACCAAGGACGTCGGACATGGCACCGGCCTCGGCCTGTCGCAGGTCTACGGCTTCGTCAAGCAATCCGGCGGGCACGTGAAGATCTACAGCGAGCCCGGCGAGGGGACGAGCGTGAAGATCTACCTCCCGCGCCTGCACTCCGAGGAAGCGGCCACGACGGCCGAGGCGATCCTCAAGCCGGCACTCGGCGACGGCAGCGAGACGGTCCTCGTCGTGGAGGACGACGACGACGTCCGCAAGTACACCCGCGGCGTCCTGGGCGAGCTCGGCTATCGCGTGCTCGAGGCCGCGAGCGGAACGGCCGCGCTCGATATCATCGACCGGCAGCCGGAGATCCAGCTGCTGTTCACCGATGTCGGATTGCCCGGCGGCATGAACGGGCGACAGCTCGCCGAGGAGGCGCGCCGGCGCCGGCCCGGGCTCAAGGTGCTGTTCACCACCGGCTATGCGCGCAACGCCATCGTGCACGACGGCCGGCTCGATCCGGGCGTGCAGCTGATCACCAAGCCCTTCACCTACGCGGCGCTCGCCGCGAAGCTCCGGGGCATTCTCGATGCCCGCGTCGCCCAGGCGCGCATCCTGGTGGTAGAGGACGAGGTTCTCATCCAGATGCTGGCGATCGAAAGTCTCGAGGAGCTGGGTTTCATGGTCGAAGTGGCCGGGACTGCGGCCGACGCCAAGAACAAGCTGCGTCTGATGGCGGGACAGATCGACGCCGCGATCATCGATGTCGGACTTCCCGACGCCAAGGGGGACGTCCTCGTCAGGGAGCTGCGCGCCATCTATCCGACGCTGCCGATCGTGATCGCCAGCGGACACGACGAGGCCACCCTGCGCGAGCGATTCAAAGACCAGCAATCCATCCGGTTCCTGAACAAGCCCTATGCTCTCGAGCAATTGCGATCCGTCCTGCAAGCCGTGGGAATTTCCAACTGAACGGCGCGCCACAACAGGCATGCGTCGGCACACATCTGGTTTGATTCTGTAGTCGCGGCCAATGCACCGACTCGGCCGGGCTCCCTGAGGCGGCGACGGGCCGCCGAGTTGGAACCTAATCGGCGAATCCGGCAGACGTCGCCGAACGGCGACCGAAAGCCCTGCCACAGGGCCGCCGGCGCATCACGCTGCCTGCCCGGGCGGACGGGCTGCGACGCAACCGGGACTGCGCACACCCATCATTTGACACCGTGGCACACAGCCGTCTGGCTGATGGCCTCGGCTCGACCGCGAGGACGATCTTGCCATGCCACCGCAACAGGACGCCACCGGTACCAGCGAGCACGGCCCCCGTGGCCCGAGGCCTCCGCGGAAAACGCGACCCCCTGCCGCGACGTTTCTGCCCGGCCTGACGCCGCTGCGCGGAATAGCGGCGCTGTGGGTCGTGCTCTATCACTACACCAAGGTCTTCCCTGCCCTGGATGCGGAGCACGCCAGCCGGCTGATTGGCGGCGGCTATCTGGCGGTGGACCTCTTCTTCCTGCTCAGTGGGTTCGTCACGACCCATCGCCTGGTCGATCAGCGTGGAGTTCATGGTGTATCTGCTTGCTGCCGGCGCTCCTGGTGCTGCTCTGTCGGGTCCCCACCGCCGCCAAGGCCGCCGTGGTCCGTCTCCCGCTCGCGGCGCTCGGGTGGCTCGCCTACATGACGCGCGGCGATTTCAATCTATGGGACGGGCCGCTCGCCCTGCCCCGCTGCGGGCCGGAATTCGTGCTGGGCGTCGTGGCGTACCGCATCTGGCGGACGCGGGCGGCGCAACGGATCCTGCGCAGCGACGTGGGGTTCGCACGCGACGACGCGCGCACTCGGCGGCGCCCGGATCGGAAACCCTGCCCGTCTGACGTCTGGCCAGTCGGTGCTGCTGTGCGCCGCGATGGCGGCCGTGAGCCTGCTTCTCGCCGCCCCGGCACACCGGCGGATCGAGGTACCGGGACGACGCTACCTCCGCGAGGGATTCGAGCGCGGCAGGGCGAAGCTCACGTCTGCGCTCGCCCGAGAGCGGCAGGCACCACGAGCTCGCGATTGGCCCAGACAGGCTTCGACATGACCTGGCGGTGCATCTGGGTGCCGCACTTCTCGCACCGATAGTTGACGTCCTGACAGTCGTCTCGCCGAAACGTCGGCGTCACGGTGATCACCGTCATATCGAAGCCGCACGACGGACATGACGCCGGAGGCGGGGTCGGCCGCGGACTCCGTGGAACCTTGGGACTGCAGGCTTGGGCACGCTCGAGGGCCGCCGAGAGGGTATCCTTGAGGGGGCGGGCGGACGTCGGCTTGCCGATGACCGTCCGTGCCGGGTTGCCGGTGGCGAAGGACAGTGGCATGCGACCCTTCCTTGTGCACCTTTGTGCATTTCGCCTGTGGATGTCGGCGCGCCCGATGTTGTCGTCATCATCCGGCCACCGCGGACGAGAGCGCCTCCGCTCCCGTACCGAGTCTCACCCATTTATGTTGCAGTGCAATGTGGCATAGTCGCGGAGCCTTGTCACGAGTCGGCGTGAGACTGACAATCCGCCACTGCGGTGCGTCGGTCGAGACCGCCCCGGGGTTGCGCTTCTGCAGTCGGCCATCGACCTGCCACGTCGATGCCGGAGACGTCAATCGGACCGCCCGATGCCGAAATGACGCGAACGTCGGAAACGGCGAGCTACTCGCCGGCGACCGCTGGCTCGGCTATCCGGCGGACGGTCGACAGCGCCGACACCAGCGCCGTCAGGCTCGACGTCCGCAGCGGGGTGAACGGTTTTCCGGCCTGGCGGCACGACCGCTTGACCGACGCCATGGCAAGATGACTGACGCAATCGACCGGGAAGACCACCAGATCGGCCCGGCTCACGAGGCCGGGCAGCAAGGCGGCGCTATGCTCGATTCCGCCGTCATGATGCAGGAGCCGCGCACCCATGCGCTCCACGACGGCCTTCAGCTGCGGCGCCTGGTTGGCGCGGCCGCCCACGTAGAGAACGACCAGGCCTGAGAGATCGAGATCACCGGCGGGCGCAGCACCTTCC
>Ga0209415_10002198_pt1 | contig 36781 bp, 34 predicted proteins | sample PeaSoiSIISIP2007_FD_187696 | JGI IMG/M metagenome (GOLD analysis project Ga0209415, IMG submission 187696) | Peat soil microbial communities from Weissenstadt, Germany - SII-SIP-2007 (SPAdes) (version 2) | ecosystem: Environmental > Terrestrial > Soil > Wetlands > Peat | place: Germany... | reverse complement strand
CACCGTCGTACCCGAGGGGGACGTCATTCCGCGAACGCTTCGTTCGTTGGGTTGCGGGCGTCAGCCCGCGCTATGTACTGATTGTTCGAAGCGACGTTCCAAACGCAGGGCTCAGCCTTGAGAAGGCGAAGGCTCATCGCGAAGATCGGCGGCGTTGGGAAGAGACAGCAATGTCACAGTCTAATGTCCAGGAATGCGGACTTATTATTAACAAGTGACACCATGCCAGCGTGCCACGCGGTTTCGGTTGAGTCTACGCGGGCGCCCCGAGTTGAGTGCCGAATGTTCGAAGCACCGACCCGCGCTCAGGGCTCAGGACCAGGAAGCCGGAAGCAGCGGGCGGCGTTCGCACTTGCCAGCGCGGCGATTTCGTCGAGCGGTTGCTGCCGCACGGTGCCGAGCGCTGCGGCGGTGAAGAGGACGTAGGCCGGCTCGTTGCGTTTACCGCGCAACGGCACCGGCGTCAGGAACGGCGCGTCGGTTTCCACCATGAAGCGGTCTTCGGGTACCATGCGGGCGACGGCGCGCAGCTCGTCGGCGTTCTTGAAGGTGACGATGCCGCTGAACGACAGGTGGAAGCCGAGATCGAGGAACGCCCGCGCCGCGCTCCGGTCACCGCTGAAGCAGTGAATGACGCCGCCGACCTCGGCCGCATGCTCTTCGCGCATGATGGCCACCGCTTCGTCGTAGGCGTCGCGCAAGTGGATCACCAGCGGCAACCGCAGCCGGCGCGCCACGCTGACGAAGTCGCGAAACGCCTGCTGCTGCGCCGCGCGGGGCGAGTTGTCGTAGTAGTAGTCGAGCCCGGTCTCGCCGATGCCCACGACCTTCGGGCTGCCGGCCAGCCGCGCGACTTCTTCGATGACCGCCGGCGAGACGATGCTGGCATCGTGTGGATGCACGCCGACGGTGGCGAAGATCGCCGCGTGCTGCGCGGCCAGCGCCACGGCGCCGTAGTTGGATCGCATCTGCTCGCTGGCGCCGATGGTCACCATGCGGCTGACGCTGGCGTCGAGCGCCCGAGCGATCACCGCGTCGCGGTCGCTGCCGAAGCGCGCCTCGTCGAGGTGACAGTGCGAGTCGATCACGCTCACGCCCGGCGACAACGACGGGAGCGCACTGGATCTCGTCATGATGCCGGAGGTGTTTCGATGCGCGGAAACAGCGCCACCGGCGGCTGCGTGCGCTGCCCCGCCGTGAAGTGCGTCCCCCACGCGAGGTCCGCCGGTAGCGTCGTCGGGGGCGCCAGCGCAAGCAGCTCGAAGATCCGCGCGCTGGTCTCCGGGAGCGACCACGTCAACAGCAGCGCCGTCACGCGCAACGCTTCGAGCAAATGATGCAGGATAGCCCCGACGCGCGGCCGCTGCGACGCGTCCTTCGCGAGCGTGAACGGCGCGGTGGTCACGATGTATTTGTTCGCGTAATCGATCGCCCGCCAGAGGGCTTCGAGCGCCCGATGAAAGGCGAGCTCTGCGGTGAGCGCCGGCACCTCACGATACGCCCGGGTGAAGGCGGCGACCAACTCGCGATCGACCGCCGTCGACTCGCCGAGCGGTTGCACCGCACCGTTGAAGTAGCGTTGTTGCATGGCCAGCGTGCGGCTGACCAGGTTGCCCAGATTGTTGGCGAGATCGGCGTTGACGCGCACGACGAAGGCGTCCTCGCTGAACACCGCGTCTTGACCGAACGCCATCTCGCGCAACAGGAAGTAGCGCAGCGCGTCGATGCCGTAGCGCGCCTTCATGTCCAACGGGCGAATCACGTTGCCCAGGCTTTTCGACATTTTGCTTTCGCCGCGCACCCAGTAGCCGTGCACGAAGAGGCGCTGGAACAGCGGCAGCCCGAGCGCCATCAACATCGTCGGCCAGTAGACGGCGTGCGGCTTGAGAATGTCCTTCGCCATGACGTGATGCGCCGCCGGCCACATGGCGGCGAACGTGTCTTCGCCGTGCGCTTTGAGGGCGCTGACGTAGCTGATCAACGCGTCGAACCACACGTAGGTGACGTAGTTGCGATCAAACGGCAGCTCGATCCCCCATTCCAGGCGCTGCTTCGGCCGCGAGATGCACAAGTCGCCGAGCGCGCCGCTGCGCAGCATCGCCAACGCCTCGTTGCGGTAGCGCTCCGGCGTGATGGTCTCCGGATGGGCTTCGAGGTGCGCGACGACACGGTCCAGGTACTTGCTCATGCGGAAGAAATAATTTTCTTCTTCGATGAGCGTCGGCACCGTCAGGTGGTCGGGACACTTGCCGTCCACTAGCTCCTTCTCGGTCAAGAAGCGCTCGCAGCCGGTGCAGTACAGGCCGCCGTAGCGGCTGAAGTAGACGTCGCCGTTGGCGTGCACCCGGCTCAGGTACTCTTGCACCAGGCGCTCGTGGTCCGGGTCGGTGGTGCGCACGAAGTGGTCGAACTGAAAACCGCACGCGGTCCAGGCGTCGCGGAACATCGGGCTGATTCGATCGGCATAGGCCTTGGGGCTCACGCCCGCGGCGGCGGCGGCGGCGGCGATCTTGTCGCCGTGCTCGTCGGTGCCGGTGACCATGAAGGTGCGGTCGCCGCGCAGGCGATGGAAGCGCGCCAGCGTGTCGACGATCACCGTCGTGTAGGTATGGCCGAGATGCGGTTCGGCGTTGATATAGTAAATCGGCGTGGTGACGTAGAAGCGGCCCACGACAGCTCCGGTGCAGGCGGTGCTTACTGGACCTTTTTCTCGACCAGATCTTCGAGACTGGCCTCGACCTCGACGCCGTCTGCGCGCCGGATGAGCACGGTCTGCTTCAGGATGTTGTGACGGGTGACGACGCCCTCGCCTTTGACCGACTCCACGCTGCTGCCGATCGCCGGCAAGGCGCGCCCGAGCTCCAGATAGGTGTCGTACTCGTAGCGCAGGCAGCATTTCAGCCGGCCGCACATGCCGGCCAACTTCGAGGGGTTCAACGACAGGCCCTGCGCCTTCGCCATTTTGACGGACACCACGCCGAAGTCACGCATCCAACTGGAGCAGCACAGCTCGCGCCCGCAGGGGCCGACCGCACCGATGAGCTTGGCTTCGTCGCGTGCGCCGATCTGTTTCATCTCGATGCGCGTGTGCAGGCTGTGCGCAAGGTCGCGGACGAGATCACGGAAGTCGACGCGCTTCTCCGCCGAGAAATAGAAGGTGATCTTGCCGCCGTCATAGGCCTGCTCCACCTGGATGAGCTTCATCTGCAAGCCGCGGTCGCGCACCTGCTGCAAGCACAGGCGCAATGCCTCGCGCTCGCGCAGGCGGTTGCGGTCGTCCTTGTCGAGATCGCGCGCGTCCGCCTTCTTGATGACCCGCGGCGGCGGCGCACCCGCCGCGACGGCGGGCCGCTCGGCGGCGATGACGGTGCCGAGCATATGGCCGTGCTCGGCTTCCACCAACACCTGGTCGCCGACACGCAAGGTCAGCGGACCCGGGTCGAAATCGCGGATCTGCCCGGCGGCCTGGAACTGCACGCCGACCAGGTTCGCCTTGCGCGACGACGGACTGCTGGGCTGTTGATCCATCACGCCCGCGCCAGACGCAGCAGCAGCGCTTCGAGCAAAAGTTGGCGGTTGGGATTGCCGCGGCGCAGCGCCTCGCGCGCGTCGTGAACCAGGTCCGCGCCACGCAGTGCCTCCCGCGCCGTTTGCGCGTTCTCCACCGCCTGGACGGCAGCGTCACGGTACTGCGACAGCAGGAGATCGAGCTTCACCGGGAGATCGCTCTCCGGGCGGCCCAGATCAGTGGCGAGCTGCATCAGCGCAGGATAGCGGGCAGTCCCGAGCGCGGCAAGCGCTTGCAACAGCTGCGCGCGGCGCTCGCCGGCGAGCGAACCGCCGAGCGCCAGCGCCCGTCCGGGGCTGCCGTCGGCCAACGCGGCGAGTTCGCGTGCCGCGACGGGATCCACCCCCTGCGCGGCGACGATCGACGCGACGGTGTCGGCGGGCAGCGGCGAGAACTGCAAACGCTGGCAGCGCGAGCGCACCGTCGGCAACAACGCATCCGGATTGTTGGCGATCAAGATCAGCACCGATCGGTCCGGCGGTTCCTCCAGCGTCTTCAGCAGCGCGTTCTGCGCCGCCACCGTGAGCATGTGCGCGTCGTCGATGATGGCGATCTTCACCTTCCCGGCCAGCGGCTGCATCTGGGTGAAACGTTTCACTTCGCGCGCCCGTTCGACGCCGATCTCCTTCTTGCCGGGGGCGACGCCGACGAGTTGCAGATCGGGGTGACTGCCGGCGGCGATCTGGCGGCACGCGGCGCAGCTCCCGCACGCGTCGTCGCCGCCGGCCGTGCACTGAAGCCGCGCCGCCAACGCCAGCGCCAGCGCTCGTTTGCCGACGCCGTCGGGACCGGCGAACAGCAGGGCGTGGGGCAAGCGCTGCTGGGCGACGGCGGCGCGCAACGTCTCGCGGACGCGCCCGTGGCCGCGCACCGCCCCGAAGGTCGCTACGGACGGGTGAGGCATTGCGTCACCGCCGCTTCCACGGCGTGCTGCACGTCATCCGGCAGGCCGGTGGCGTCGACGACGCAATAGTGATCCGGATCCTGCCGCGCCTGGGACAGGAATCCGTTGCGCACGCGCTCGTGGAACTCCTGCTCCTCACGATGGAAGCGGTCGTCGCCGCGGGCGCGCCGCAGTCCGACCGCAACCGGGCAATCCAAGAGGACGGTGAGCAGCGGCTCCACGCCTTGACGCGCGATGGCATCGAGACGGCTCACCATCTCGAGGTCGAGCGTGCGCGCATAGCCTTGGTAGGCAAGCGTCGAGGCGGAGAACCGGTCCGTGAGCACCACCTGCCCCTGCGTGATGGCCGGCAGGATCACGTCCGCCACGTGTTGCGCGCGGTCGGCGAGATACAACAACAGCTCGGCCAGCGGCGTCGGCGGCGTCTCCGGCAGGTGCATGAGGATGCGGCGCAGCTCGTTCCCGAGCGCCGTGCCGCCGGGCTCACGGGTTTCAACGACGCCGATGCCGCGGCGGCGCAGCGCACCCGCGGCCAGACGCAGCTGCGTCGATTTGCCGGCGCCCTCGATGCCCTCAAAGGCGATCAAGCAGCCGGACTCACGCAACCGATTCACCTTTCCCGAGGACGAGATCGATGCCGTAGAGGAGCTGCTTTGCGGTGAACGGCTTGGTGATGTAGTAGTCCGCGCCGTACTGGTAGCCGCTGAGCACGTCCTCATCGTGAGTCTTGGCGGTGACCAGGATGACCGGCAGCCGCCCGGTCTGGGCGTTCTCCTTGATCTGTTGCAGCACCTCGAGGCCGCTCATTTCCGGCATCATGATGTCGAGCAGCACGAGGTCCGGATGACCGTTCTGGACCTGGGCGAGGGCTTCGGCGCCGCTGCCGGCGACGATCACTTCATACTTCTTGTTTTCGAGGATGGTGCGCATGATGGTGACGCTGTCCGGGTTGTCGTCGACGACGAGGATGCGCTCGTTCATGAGATTGCGGCTGCGGTCCGGTCGGCTGCTCAGGCGCCGCCCGTGTACTTTCTCACCATCTCACGAATGGCGACCGGACGCGCCGGCTTGGACAGGTAGTCGTCGCAGCCGGCGGCGCGGGCTTGCTCTTCATCGCCGCGCATCGCGACCGCGGTGAGGGCGACGACCGGGATGCCGCGCGTCGCGGGGTCGCTCTTCAAGCGCCGCGTAGCTTCCCATCCGTCCATGTTCGGCAGGGCGAGATCCATGAGCACCAGATCCGGATGCTCGGCGTGCGCTTGTGCGATCGCTTGCACGCCGTCGATGGCTTCGACGACGTGATAGCCCTCCACCGACAGCGTCTTCGCTACGATGCGCCGGTTGTCGGGGTCATCTTCGACGACCAGGATCTTCTTCGCCATGTTTTCTCCACCGGCACACACACACCAATCTAGTTTAGCTTATATCCGGCGGTTTCCTGGTTTGCAAAGGCTTTCCGGCCCAGCAGCGGTGCGGACTCTTGTCCGGCGTTGGTGCTGTCGGCAATCCGCGTGCGCCTCGCCTTGACCCTGCGCCGGGGAAAACGCTAAGTAAATCTCCGGCCGCACGCACGCGAAAGTGGCGGAACTGGCAGACGCGCAGGATTCAGGATCCTGTGGAGTAAAATCCGTGGGGGTTCAAGTCCCCCCTTTCGCATTCTACTTTCTTGGCAGTCGCGCTTCGCCATCACCCGCGAGTTGCCATGCCGCTCCGGGCCGAGGACGGGACGCTTGGCGGTACCAAGAAGGCCGCGCGTCGGCAGTGCGGAGGCGGTTGACGCCGATCGTGTCGAAAGGGCGCCCTCACCCGTACAGTTCCGTCACTCCGATCCGACAGTCACGCGTTGATCGGAACCCCTCAGACAGGTGTGCACTGGGCATCAAAGTTGCTCAGCGAGGACGATGGATGGGTGTAACTCACGCACAGCGGGTTGTGCCGGCTCCCGAGAAGGAGCCGGCCGATCGGTACACACACGCCCATCGCCCGGTCTTGTCAAATGGAGGGAGCAGCCGCGCTCGATCCTGACGTCGACGGACTGTTCGAAACCTGGTTCCGCCACTCGCCAGATGTCATTGTGATCCTCGACGCCCGCACCGGAGTGATCCTCGATGCCAGCCTGGCGGTGCGACGATACCTCGGCTACGAGCCGGAACACCTGATCGGTACCCACGTCGATAGGATCCTGCCCGCGCCCCGAGAGGTATCAAGTCTGGTGGTGGACGACGTGTGGCTCCACGGGGCGGCCTTTGGCGAGCGCGACGTGGCACGCATCGACGGATCGACGAGCTGCATGCTCATGCGCGCGGCCCTGAGGCTGCTCAGCTCCCACCAGGTGGTCATTCTCACGTTGCATGACATCACGGCTCGCAAACGTACCGAATTGGCCGTCGCCGAGGCCGAGCGGCGGTACCGTGGCATCTTCGAAAACGCCATCGAGGGCATCTTCCAGACGACGGCCAATGGTCACTACATCAGTGCCAACCCTGCCCTCGCCCGCATCTATGGCTACGACTCGCCGGAGGCGCTCATCAGCGATCTCACCGACATCGCCGGCCAGCTCTACGTCGACAAGAACCGGCGCGCGGAGTTTCAGCGCGCCCTCCAGGAACGCGACGAGGTGCGGGACTTCGAATCGGAGGTCTACCGGTGCGACCGCTCACGGATATGGATCTCGGAGAACGCCCGCGCGGTCCGTGACCGCACCGGCCACCTGCTCTACTATGAGGGCACGGTCGTCGATATTTCGGTGCGCCGACGCACGCAGGAGGAGCAAGCGCGCGCCGTCCGCGAGCTGGAGCACGCCAGCCGGCTCAAGACGGAATTCATCGCCACCATCTCCCACGAGTTGCGCACCCCGCTCAACATCATCCTCGGCTATACGGAGCTGCTCGGCGACGGGACCTTCGGCTCGCTGGTGCCCGAGCAGGTTGACGTGGTCGAACGCGTGCGCCAGACAGGACTCGAGTTACGTGAGCTGATCGAGGCCACGCTCGATTTGAGTCGCCTTGACGCCGGGGCCGTCGCGGTCGAGCCGCAGAGTGTCGACGTGAATGCCCTCCTGGGAGAGCTCGCCGAGACGCACGCGGGCCAGCCAAAAGACGGGGTGGCTTTGGTGTGGCAGATTGCCCCGGACCTGCCGCCGCTCACCACCGATCCCGGCAAGCTGAAGCTCGTGCTCAAGAACCTGATCTCCAACGCCGTGAAGTTCACCGAGGCCGGGGTGGTGACTGTGGGCGTGACGGCGGATGCCACGGGCCACGTCTTCGACGTCTGCGACACGGGCATCGGCATCCCCCGCGAGGCGCACCAACTCATCTTCGAGCCATTCCGCCAGGTCGACGGCTCGGACGCGCGGCGCTTTGGCGGCGTCGGACTGGGGCTGCACATCGTCAAACGCGTCCTCGCGCTGCTTCGCGGTGCGATCGAGGTCCATAGCGAGCTCGGAATGGGCTCGACGTTCCGCGTGCGCTTGCCACAGCTCCAGACCTGATTCTTCCCCTCGGCATCTTCCGGACACTTCAGTTCTCTCAGTGGTTCGGCGACGCGCCCGTATTCTCCCCCGGCGCGGAAGTGCTGATCGTCGCCGGGTCGGGGCACAGCATTGCGCTCTATGCCGCCGCCATCGCTCGGGCACTGGGGGCGTCGCGTGTCGATTTTGTCGACACGGACCGGCGGCGGTTGGAGTTGGCACAGGCGCTCGGCGCCAACTCCATCGAAGGGCCACCGCCCGAACGCGTGGGACAGTATCCGATTACGGTCGACGCCAGCGCGGAGGCCGCCGGTCTGGCGTGCGCGCTGCGCTCCGTCGCGCCGGGCGGGGTGTGCACCAGCATCGGCATCTACTACGCCGATCCGACGCCGTCGATCCCGCTGCTCGACATGTACGGCCGCGGCGTGCGCTTCCACACCGGCCGCGCCAACGCCAGTGCCGACATGCCGGCGGTACTCGCACTCGTGCAGGCCGGCCGCCTCCATCCCGAAGGGGTGACGTCGGAAACCGTCCCGTGGAACGACGCCGCCGAGGCGCTGGCCGAACCGTCGATGAAGCCGGTCTTCGTCCGCGAACCGGCGAGCATTGCTTCGCAAGGACGATAACCTGTTCCTGACCTTCGCTACGCTTCTCGCCTGTAGGCGTGGGCTCAAAAGTCGCCAGAAGCTTCACGGCGACCGCATCCGTGTCCGGCGACCGAACCACTCTTTCGACGTATCACCGACACACAAAGGCCTCTGCTAGGCGACGCCGAAGCTCGCCCGGCGCCGGAAGCTGCGTGTAGGTTCTCCCATGCCCGCCGACGGTCTCGACGAACAAAGGTCCCCGGCTTCAGGATGCGGGCGAGCCCGCCGAACACCACTGGGGCCGTGAAAGGGACGCTCCGGTGCGCAGCCTCGAATGTGCGGTGACACATGGTCGCGTCAAGCTTTCGGCTACGGTCCTTGCTCTCCGTTGCAAAGAGCCGATAAGTGCACCATACAAATGGAGCGTCAAGCTGATGAAGCGCATCCGCACATTCGATCGCACCGGCACTTCGCCACCACACGCTGACGCCACCGCGCGATACTGCTGGTCGGTAACCGCGAGCTACGCCGCGGCGCCGACCGCTCGCACGCAGAAGACGACACGCCTACAGGGAGGCACACACGTGTGACGGATCGCGCGCAGAGAGCGGGCAAATGGGCATTATGCGTCCCGCCCGTAGTGGTTGTGGCGCTCACGGCTATGCTCGGTTCGGCAGCCGTCGCACGCGGCGCAACGTACTACGTTCGAGGGTCGGGTAACGACGGCAACGATGGTCTGAGCCCGGAGACGGCGTTCGCGAGCATTCAACGGAGCCGGCGGCTTCTTCGCAATCCTGGCGATCGCGTCATCGTTGGCCCCGGCGACTACCACGAGGGCAACGTCCAGCCACACGGCAGTGGCACGCCCGATGCCCCGATCATCTTCTTCGCGGACGTGACGGGAGAGTTTACAAACGACCCGCCGGGACCAGTCCGTATTGTCCCGCCTAACACCTTCGATGCGAATCTCGGGTTCGTCGTGTATGGCCGACACGACATCTACATCGAAGGATTTGAGATAGATAGCGCCGCGAAAGCAGGCATCCAAATCCGCCCGAATTCCCGCACCGGCGTCGACAGTACCCGTATTACAATCCGCAACAACACCGTTCGCGGCTGCCACAAACGCGGTGTGCAGATCACCGCGGCGGGCGACGTCACGGTGATGGACAATTGGCTGGAGGCAGACGCGGGCGTCGGCCTGGCGCTGACGAGTGGTGCGAGCGGAGCCCTTCGTCCGCTCGTCAGTGGCAACCTCATCGAGGGTAACGACATCGGCATCGGAACGAATCACACGTCGGGAGGCGCGATTTCAGAGAACACCTTGCGCTCGCATCGGCGGGGTGCCCTCAACCTCATCAGCAGCGATAGCCTGTCGATCACCAATAATGAATTCCTCGCTCCTGGCGGGGGTGGCAGGCTGCATGGGGCGAACTTAGAAATCGCTGACAATATCTTTCAGGGCAATGCCGTCATCGGGGTCAGTGGGCAGCTCGCCTTCGCGAGGAATCGCATTGAAGGTGGGGATTTTGGCTTCCTGATCCTGGCCGATCGCGCCACCGTCTTGGATAGCCAGTTTATGCGTCTCTACATCACCGGCGGCGCAGAGCTCGATTTCGAACGAAATGACGTGGGTACATTGGACGCAAAGGGTGTCGGGGCGATCAGGGCAATGGATAACCGATTCACGAGGGGAACGAGAATGCTGGCGGCGAGCACGCTGGCCGCGCAGCGCAATCGCGCTGAGGACCTCGTCACCGCTGGCTCCAACGTGGTGTTTCGAGAGAACGACGTCACCGGCACGGCGAGGATCCGCGCCACGAGGGCCGCTGTCGCAGACAATGCTGCGGGATCGCTGGTCATCAGCAACGGCTATCTTAACGAACGTGGCGCCTTTCTGGTCGAGGGCAATGTCTCGCGCGCCGTGCTCAAGGTTGAAGAGCCCGCGCCCGACCGCGCGGTGGTGCGCGACAACATCGCCGGCGGCAAACTCAAAGCCGTCGCGCAGCGCGAACTCACGGTGACGGGTAACCATGCCTGCGGCATCTCCTCCGTGCTGTCGTCGCCGGATTCCCGGCTTCTGCTCGCCGGGAACACGTCGCTGCATAGTGCCAACGCGGGTCTGGTCGTCCTTGGTGCCGGCACAGCCATTCTTGAAAACAATACCTCCTCTGAAAGCGCGAAGAGCGGTCTGGCGGCGCGGCGCACGAATCACCTGACGATTGCTGCCAACACCTTTCGAGCGAACCCCTCGGGTGGCATCTCTGTGCAGGTCTTACCGGCGGGCGACTGCAATCGCGACTTGCAAGTCACCGTCAACGAGATCCTCACTGCCGTGGGCATCGCGATGGGGCAACGACCGTTGCACGATTGCAAGGCCGCCGATGTAGACGGAAACGGGCGCGTGACCATGCAAGAGATTAGGTTGAGCGTCGCCGCCGCACTCAACTCCTCTGACATCCCGGGCAGCCACGTCGAGATCAGCTCCAACCGGGTCGAAGAGAATGGACGATTCGGCATTGATGTCCGAGCGGCTGCGCCAGCGTCGGCAACTGGGAACCGCGTCGTGCGCAATGGCGGTATTCCAATTGCCGTACACGGGCGGGGCATGCCGGACGACACCGGCGTCATCGGCAACGTACTGGGATTGGGCGGCGGGCACGGAGTTTTCCTTAGGGAAGTCGACGGCGCGAAAGTGCGAAACAATATAGTCGTCAGTAACAGCAAGGTGGGCATTCTGCTCCGTGCCGCGCCACGTAGCTCTGTGGTCAATAACCTGGTGTATGCGAACGGCCGCGATGGGATAACGGTCGGACTGGGAACAGGAGCGCCATCGTCTGATACCGTGCTCATGAACAATACGCTGTACGAAAATGCCGGCTGGGGAATTCGGATTGGCCGGCCCGGCGCGCCGTCGACGGGCACGACGATCCTCAACAATATCCTGGAGCGCAACAAGGGCGGCGGTATTGCTGCTGGCGTCGACTCTCTCCAGGGACTCACCCTGGGCTTCAACTTGAACGACGACGGTATTTCTGCCGATGTCCTCCCGGCTGCCACGGACTTCATAGCCGATCCTCAATTCGTCGCGCCTGCCGGAGTTGACGGCGTCCTTGGCGGTGAGGGATTCGCGGACGACGACTTTCACCTGCAGCCGACCAGCCCCGCCATCGACGCCGGCTCAGCACCGGCGGCGGAGATCGGGATCACGGGTTCCGCCGTCGCCGGGCAGGCGATCGACGATGGCATTGTCGACCTGGGTTATCACTACGGAGCCGACGCTCAGTGACGCGCTTGTAGGGTCGAAACACGGTCGCCGGTGGCTCTTCTACAAAGGCGCCACTGACACAACCCTCAAAAGATTGCGGCGGCGGACATCAGGGAGCGGCGGTAAAGACGAACCCGGGCCCCGTGACCGGCGCCAGGAACGACGCGAAGCGCGGATCGCCGGCGAGATACACCTCGAGAAACGGCAGCACCCAGCGCAGCACCGCGGCATGCGCTTCGTCCTGGGTGAGGGTCGCAGGCGGGGCGCAGTCCGGGCTCGGGAAGCAGGCGTCCGACCACGCGTAATGCCCCGCGTTCTCGATCTCGACGAGATATTTCGGGGAGCTGCTCCCGCTGTAGGCTGTCTGAATCGCCGGGTCGCTGACGACGCTGTCGATTGCGCCAAACATCGTCAGCGAGGGGATGGTGAGCTCTTGCCCCGCCACCACGAACGGGGCAAATGGCATCGCCACCTTGAAGCGCGCATCGAGCGCCGTCACCGCGTACGTCGTGAACCCGCCGAACGAATGCCCCGACATCCCGAGCCTGGACGCGTCGATCAAACCGACGAACGGCGAGGTTGGGTCGGTGTTGGCAGCCAGCAGCGCATCGAGCACGAAGAGTATATCCTGCGGCCGCTCCTGCGCGGAGTCGAGCTGTGCCTGTGTCGTGCCGCAGTTGGGATAGTCGGAAATCGTGTTGCCGGGGTGCGGCGGGGCGGCAATGATGAAACCCTGCGAGACGAGCAGCGGCATGAGGAACGTCGACTGCGTGGGGTAGCCGCAGGAGCCGTGCGAGAACATGAGCAACGGGTACGGACCCGCCAAGTTGTCGGGCGTTGCATCGAGGACGCCGGCGTAGGCCGCGTCGACCGGCCCGGCGCCGACGGCGGCGGGGTACCAGATCACGGTGTTCAGCAACCGATCGGCGGCGGGATCGACCACGGATTTCTTCGTGTACGGAACCACCATCACGCCGACGCCGAACGGCCCGTCCTGGCGAACGTCGACGCACGAGCTGGCGGTCCAGTCGGTGACGTCGGCGCAGTACGTCTCGTCCGTACACGCGTTTTCTTGGTACGTTTTGTGGTTCCCGCAACTCGCGGCCGTCTTCAACCGGCAGCTCAGCGGCGTCTTCGCCTTCGGCGTAAACCGCCCGCACGCCACTTTCTTGGAACCGCAGACAGCTCCCTTACTGATCGCGTTCGCCGTCTTCTGGCACGCGGAGCGGAGCGCCCCGGTGGAGACGGCATTGTTGAGCACGTTACGGGCGCACTTCTGGTACTTGCTGGCCGTCGCGCCCGCCGCGCCGGTGAAGCTCGCACACGGGCAGGCGGCCTCAGTTGCAGTTCGCAGGCTGGCGAGGGCACGCTGGTCCTGTAACGTAGAGGCGCCGGTCAGACACGAGTCGGCTGCATGCACTGGCGCGGCCGCAACAAACCCGCAAACGAGCAACGTCACGAGCGATCGCACGCTGCGTGCATACAGCGTGCGCCGGCAACGGGCAAGGGCGGCACGCGTCAAGGTAGAAACCGGGGTGCGGCCGGCTCGCCGACGGAACCATCGGGCTGGCAATCGCTCTCATATGAGCTGTCCGCCATCTGCGTGATTTGTCGGAGCGATCCCGCTAGAATCGATGCATGCTGATCACGATCTCCGGCGTTCCGGGCAGCGGGAAGACCACGGTGGCGCGGCTGCTCGCCGAGCGCCTCGGCATTCCGCATGTCTACGCCGGCGATTTGTATCGAAAGGAAGCCGAAGAGCGCGGCTTGTCCCTGGAAGAGTTCAATCAGCTGTCGGAGCGCGATCATTCCATCGACCGCACGCTCGATGAGAAGATGGCGGCCTACGCGCGGCAGGGCGGCGTCGTGCTGGAAGGGCGATTGGCGGGATTCATCGCCGTGCAGGAGCACGTCGATGCGCTCAAGGTGTGGCTGACGGCCAGCGACGAGGTGCGTGCCCGCCGCGTCGCGCAGCGCGAAGGCCGCGACTGGCAAACGGTCCTCCGCCTGAACCACTCGCGGCAGGGCTCCGACGCCAAACGCTACAAGGCGATCTACGGCTTCGATCTGGGCGATACATCGATTTACGATGTCGTCTTGAGCTCCGACGACGCCGGGCCGGAGGCGCTGGCGGAGCACATCCTGCGGCGCGCCGCGGAGCGCTTCGGCCGCGCCGGCGTCCGGGTGTGAGCCGATGAACCTGAACGGCCTGATCGAACGCGTGCACGGCTACGACGGCGGCGCCGACCTCGCCCTCATCCGGCGCGCCTACGACTTCTCCGCCGCCGTGCACAAAGGCCAGAAGCGCGCCTCGGGCGAGCCGTATCTGACCCATCCTGTCGAGGTGGCCGGGATCATCGCCGAGCTCAAGTTGGACGTCCCCAGCGTGGTCACCGGGCTGCTGCACGACACGGTGGAGGACACGCTCACGACGCTCGAGGAAATCGAGGCCGGGTTCGGCGGCGAGGTGGCGGCGCTGGTCGACGGCGTCACCAAGATCAGCCAGATCAACTTCACCAGCCGCGAAGAGAAGCAGGCCGAGAACTTCCGCAAGATGGTGCTGGCGATGGCGCGCGATATCCGCGTCATCCTCATCAAGCTGGCCGATCGCACGCACAACATGCGCACCCTCGGCGCTCTGCCGCCGGAGCGCCAGCACGAGATCGCGCAGGAGACGCTCGACATCTACGCGCCGCTGGCGCACCGGCTCGGCATCTACTGGATGAAGAGCGAGCTCGAAGACAGCTCGCTGCACTACCTGCGTCCCGAGGTGTACTACCAGCTCAAGCGCAACGTCGCCAAGAAGAAAGCCGAGCGCGAGCGCTACATCCACGAGGTCATCGCCGTGCTCGCGAAGCGGCTGGAAGAGAACGGTATCGAGGCCGAGGTCGCCGGCCGCCCGAAGCACTTCTACTCGATCTACCAGAAGATGCAGTCGCAGAACCTGCTCTACGACCAAATCTACGATCTGGTGGCGTTCCGCATCATCGTCGATTCGGTGACCGAGTGCTACGCCGCGCTCGGCGTCGTGCACGCCCACTGGAAGCCGGTGCCCGGGCGCTTCAAGGACTACATCGCGCTGCCCAAGGCCAACATGTACCAGTCGCTGCACACCACCGTGATCGGCCCCTACGGCGAGCGCATGGAGGTGCAGATCCGCACGCATGCGATGCATCGCGTCGCCGAGTCGGGCATCGCCGCACACTGGCGGTACAAGGGCGGCCAGCGCGTCCCCGAGGAGGATGCGCAGCGCTTCACCTGGCTGCGGCAGCTACTCGAATGGCAACAGAACGTCCAAGATCCCGAGGAGTTTCTGCGCTCGGTGAAGGAAGACCTGTTCAGCGACGAGGTGTTCGTCTTCACGCCCAAGGGCGATCTGTTGAACTTTCCGGAAGGCTCGACGGTCATCGACTTCGCCTATCGCATTCACTCCGAAGTCGGCCAGCACTGCGCCGGGGCACGCGTCAATGGCCGCCTCGTGCAACTGCGCTACCACCTGCGCAGCGGCGATACGATCGAGATCATCACGACGCCGAACCAGACGCCGAGCAAGGACTGGCTCAACTTCGTCAAGACCAGCCGCGCCAAGCAGAAGATCCGCAACTGGATCAAGTATCAGCAACGCACGCGCAGCGTCGCCGTCGGTCGTGAGATCCTCGAGCGGGACCTCAGCCGCTATCACCTCGACCTCGGCAAGCTGCGCAAGGAGGGACGGCTGACGCAGCTGGTCAGCGATATGTCGCAACGCGATGAAGAGACACTGCTGGCGTCGATCGGCTACGGCAAGCTCACCTCGCACCAGGTGCTCAGCCATCTGCTGCCGGCCGAGTCGTTGCAGCAGCGGCCGCCGGAAGAGAGCACGCTGAAGCGGCTGTTCCGCAAGATCGCCCGCCAGAATCACGCCGGCGTGCGCGTCAGCGGCGTCGAAGACATGCTGGTGCGCTTCGGCAAATGCTGCGACCCGTTGCCGGGCGAGCGCATCCTCGGCTTCGTCACGCGCGGACGCGGCGTCACCGTGCACGCCGTCGATTGCCCGCGCGTGCTGGAAAGCGATCCGCAGCGGCGCATCGAAGCGGTGTGGGAAGACGGCGCCGCGGGCCCGCGACCGGTGACCGTCGAGGTCATGTGCGTCGACGAACCCGGCTTGCTCGCCGCCATCAGCAAGGCGATCAGCTCGGCGGGTGTGAACATCAGCCGCGCCCACGTCCGCAGCGTGCCCGACAAGAAAGCGCTGAACACGTTCGAGGTGGTGGTCAGCAGCGCCGATCAGCTCAATCGCGTCATTCGCTCGCTGGGTAAGGTGCGCGGCGTGATGAAGGTGGCGCGGGCGCGGGGATGAAATCGGTGCTGAGTCCTGAGTCCTGAGTGATGAAGAGGGCAATTACGACCACGGATGCGCCGCAGGCGATCGGACCTTATTCACAGGCGGTGCGGGTTGGGGAGTGGCTGTTCTGTTCCGGTCAGATCGGGCTCGATCCGGCGACCGGCGAGTTGGTGCCTGGCGGAGTGGTCGCGGAAGCCGGCCGGGTGTTGGAGAATCTGCGTGCGGTGCTGATTGCGGCCGGAGGCTCGCTCGACGACGTCGTCCGCACGACCATCTACCTCGTCGACCTCGCAGACTTCAGTCGGGTCAACGAGGTCTACGCGCGGTTCTTCCAATCGCCGTATCCCGCCCGGGTGACCGTCGGCGTGGCCGCCTTGCCGCGTGGGGCACGGGTCGAGATCGATGCGATTGCGGTTTTGTCTTCTCCCTCGCCCTCTGGGAGAGGGTTGGGGTGAGGGCTCTGCGCCCCTACGCCGCCTTGAGAACCTTGCCCGAACGGATGCACTGCGTGCAGGCCAAGATGCGCCGCACGGTGCCGTTCAGATTGGCGCGGACGCGCTGCAAGTTCGGGCGCCACAGCCGCTTGGTGCGGTTATTGGCGTGACTGACGTTGTTCCCGACGGACGGACCCTTGCCGCAGACATCACACGTTCGTGCCATGGTTACTCCTCGCGCCGGAGTGGGTAGCTGACGAGCGGACGAAAGTAAAGGCGACGACGGCCGACGTTCGGCAAGATGATCCGCCGCGTACCTCAGAAGCTGCGATGGTAGTCTGCCGACCACTTGCCAAGATGATCCACTTGCTGCGGTGCATGTGGATCACGGTGCGCATCGTAGTCGCGCTCGCCCCAGACGCGGCGTTGTATGCCGTGCTCGAAGCGCAGAACCAGGGGCGCGTACTGCAGCCGATAGACGCCGAACAGGAGTACCGCCGCGAGCCCAAGGAGCGGCGCAACCCACATCGGGATCTCCCACCCGACGCGTTGCGGAATTGCGACCGGCGCCTCGGCTTGGACCGCCGTATCCGCCGTCGAGTCGAGGACGGTGACGGTAAGCGGCTCGCGTTCGGCGACCGGCCTGGTTTGCGGAGCCGGGGGCTGGGGTTCTTCCTGTAGCGACCGTTCGTCCTCGGGTGTCGTTGGGGGTTTCTCGGTCGCCATGGAAGCCGCGTCTCCTAAGCAATTCCGCGGCCCGGCGGAACGGTTGGGCGCTGCTGCGCACCGAGCCACCTGACTGTCTGCATTCGCGGACAGCCCCTGTCTGCGACGCGTGGCGCCCGGCGCCACGACGGCTGCGTGTCTATGCGACGGCCGCCGTCTGCGCAGTCGTCCGGAGCTGATCCCAAGCGTCGCGGTACTTGGAATACTTGCCCGAGTACGGTCGTTTGGAGTCCGGCAAGTAGAAGGTCTTACCGCTGCGGGCTTCCCACGGGATGATGTAGGCGGATCTCAAGCTCAACTTGCCGTTGCCCAGCGGCACACAGACGAGGAAGTCGCAATAGCGCTCGTCGATACGGCCGCGATGATGAAAGTTGAAGTTCCATGCTCGGTAGACGTAGCTGTAGTGCCGGGTGCGCAAGCGCACGCGGCGGCGGTACGAGCTGGGGAATGCGGTCCGGATCGCGACGCGGATCCTGCCGTCCAAGAGAAAGTCGTAACGGGCCAGTGGACGCATTTCTTCCACGTTCAGCTTCGTCTCGCGCAGCCGCGCGAGCACGCGCGCCCGTGGGATGTCGTGAATTCCTGGTCGATCCATATTTCTCGGTCGTGCCGTAGTCTGACGCAACGGTTTTACCGGTGCAACCACCGTGCCTTCAAGAAATGCAGAAAAAGCGCCCGTTTCCGTATACGCGAGCGCGACAGGTGTCACCCGAGCGTGACAGCGGCCCTCCGTACGACTCGTCCACCCGGACAAGTCCACGAGCCTCATCAGGTCAATTTTTTTCCTTCCTGTAAACTGTTGAGCAATGAGTGTTAACTAAAGTTTTCGCGAATGGGCATTGGTGTGCAGCCAGCAGGCACCTGCTGGGAGACGCGGCCCGCGGCATGACACATGCAGCCGTGTTGTCTCGCACCACGACACGTCAACGGCCCGCAGCCGGGGCACGACGGCCCCACGGGGCAGCCTGCGAGCCTCAACACAGGACCCAAGGTCCGCGCGCGGTGCGCATGTCCGCGCCCCCCGCGTGCACAACCGCGCTGCGGCGCGTTTGAACGGAGGAGAGATCATGGCGAACGGAAGGAAGGCAGGTCGGGCGGCGGGAAAGAATATGAACAAGAGCTTGCTATTGGTTGCTCTCGGTATCATCTTGATCACTGCTGTAGTAAGCAGTGTTGCAAGTGCGGCGAATTTTTCTTGTCCCGCTCCGAGTGCCGTGAACTGCGTCCCTGCACAATCCAATATCGCCGGCTGGAAGACCAATGGCGGTCAAATGACAGGCAATACATTTGCTGCGAACAATCAATGCGCCAACGTCATTAGCCTCTCGAATGCAACGCGCCTTCTCTGCTGCTATACGAAGTGTGGCGTTTTCACCCGAGATGTTAAGGCAACGAACTGCGAGAAGGTGAGCGAGTCTCAATTTGTTTGTCATTGATTTCCGGTGAGCTTCTGAACCGATCCTTCCCGGGGACAATCACCATTGTTCCCGGGCGGGCTCTTTGGTTGCCCACTCCGCTACGGGGCTTCCTGGAAGTGTCCGGAGCGTCCTTCACTTGAAGCGGCAGGTAGAACGGCGACAGTCTGCGCAGTGAAGGCGGCGAGCTTCTCCGGACGATGCAGCGTGATCGTCAGGACGCGCTCGGCGCCCTGATAGCGGATGACTTCGACGGGCACGTGACTCCCCGCTCACGCCGCGCCCGTCTGCTTCAGCCACGTCTGCATGTCGAAGTAGTCGCGCCACGCGGCGATCTTGCCGTTGCGGACCTCGAAGACGCCGGCGACCGGCAGCGCGACGCTCTTGCCCATCATGGTGAAATGATCGACACGCTCGGTGAACACCAGATGGCCCGACGAGGCCATGGCCAGCATCTCGAACTCGATGCGCTCCGCCGGCGTGACGAACATCTCCAAGGTGCTGCGGATGGCGTCAACGCCGTGCAACGGCTCGAGCGGGATGTTGTGATACACGGCGTCCGGCGTGAAGAACCCAAGCAGCTCCGCAATGTCCTTCCGTTGCCAGGCGGCGCAGAAGTTCTGCACGATCTTTTCGTTCTCAACGCTCATAGGCCGTCCTCCGGTTTGTGCTTCGTCTAGCACGCTGGGCAGCGCGCAGAAAGTAGGCCTGCCACAGACCCATTGACGCCCGCAGCCTCAATCGGGTAGCAAGGCGCCTCATGAACACAATTGGGACGCAGCCCACCCGGGTCGGGAGAGTCCTGCCCGTCCAAAACCCTATCACGATGCCGAGGTTTGCATGAAGAACGCCGTTACCTACGCCGCGGTTCTGGCCGCACTGGTCCACGTATGCACGCCCAATCCAGTACGTGCCGACGCCGCGGCGCAAGAAGTCGCGCCCGGGCTCAAGATCGGCGACATGCTCGATCAAAGCAACTGGGAAAAGGCCAAGGACCTGTTGCCGCCGGAGATCCTGCACCACTACGAAAAAGGCGAGTACAGCAACAAGATCATCGATTACCCGCTCGGCAACCAACATTGGGAGAAGGCGTTCGCGGAAGCCACGGAGAAAAACGGCATCACGTTGGACGTCAACGACAGCGGCACGATCATCGACCGCCAGTCCAAGAAGCAGCCCGATTACTACTACGGGATTCCCTTTCCGATCATCGACCCGAATGACCCCAAGGCCGCGGTGAAGATCGTGTGGAATCAGTTCCTCGCCTACTGGGCCGGCGGCAATAGCTACAACAAGACGGTCGTCGTCATGCTCAACCCCCGCGGCGTCGATCGCACCATCGGCGCCGACGGTTGGTTCAACTTCTATGACGGACAGAGCACCAAATACCGCGACGCGAATCCGATGAACCTCGAGAGCCAGTTCCTCGGGGTCTGCAACGCGCCGACGGACCTCCAAGGCACGGCGTCGCTGACCTGGCGCTACCGCGACGCGGACAAACGCGACTCCGTGTGGGCCTTCGTGCCGGCGCTGCGCCGCGTGCGCGCCGTCACGCCGGCCAACCGCTCGGACGGCTACCTCGGCTCCGACATCAGCGGCGACGACGGCTTCTTCTTCGACGGCAAACCCGAGGACTTCGAATGGAAGCTGATCGGCAAGCGTGACGGGTTGCGGATCGTCGATCCGGGTGCGCTCGACAGCAACGTCAAGCTCGAACCTGCCCCGGGTGGGGGGTGGGTGACGCTCACCGAGAACGGTCCGCCGAGCGTCGGCTTTCGCGTGCCTGATTGGAAAGGCATCACGTGGGCGCCGACGAACTTCGCACTGGCCAAGCGGCCCTTCTGGGTGATCGAGGCAACGCCGCGGGACAAGTACTATCTGTACGGCCGCCTTGAGCTCTGGATCGACGCCGAAAGCTGGGATGGCGCCTGGAATCGAAAGTTCTCGTGGAACGGCGACTTCGTGCACGTGTACCAACTCGCGGCACGCGTCGATCATCGCGCCGGTGCGGACGACAATCCGGAGTGGCTGCCCGCCGGCACCATGGCGTGGGCGTGTGCGGAGAACGTGAAAATGAACCGGGCTTCCGTGTCCGGTCTGCGACCCGACGGAGAGCCGCACGCCGCCTACTATCGCCGCGTCCCGATCAAACCGGGGTTATTCGATTCGCAGTCGTTGACCCGCTTCGGCAAATGACCGCAGCGGCGCCGTTCTCGTTCATCCGCGGAAGCGCAGTATCCTGAGCTTCGAGGGGATAAGCGCATCGAGCGCCAGGAAGCGCACCACCAGCAGGATCCAGAAGAGCGCGATACCGGAGAGCGCCAGCGCCAGCAGCACGAGGAACAACGCCGGCTCGAGGGTCAGAAAGACGGTCGTGCCGGCGACGACACACCAGAAGAACGCACCGTGCCGCGCCGCCTGTCTGCAGGGTTCCATCCGGCGCACCCCCGCTACGCAAGCCCCATCGCCTTGCGGATCTCGTGGAGCAGCGCGATGTTGTCGGAGTGCCCGGTCATGCGCGCCGTGATCATGCCGCGGATCGGACGGCCCAGCAGATACGCATCACCCATGATGTCGAGAATCTTATGGCGCGCGAACTCGTCCGGGAAGCGCAGCGTCGTGTTCACCACTTTTTCGTCGTCGATCAAGATGCAGTTGTCCAGCCGCCCGCCGCTGGCCAGACCCATCGCCGCCAGCTGCTTCATGTCGCGCAGAAAGCCGAACGTCCGTGCCGGTGCAATTTCCTCGCGGAATGATTCCGGCCCGCGGTGGATGTACGTGTACTCCTGCACGCCGACGGGATGCGGGTAGCGCAGCGTGTACGAGATGCCGAAGCCGTTCGCCGGGTCGATGGCAATCGACTCACTGTCCTCCCGGCCGACGACGATGCGCCGGTTGACGACGATCTCTTCGACGGCGCCGCCCTGATCCACCAGCCCGGCACTCTCGATCAAGCGGCAGAACTCGGTCGCCGAGCCGTCCATGATCGGGATCTCGCCCTGCATCTTCACCAGCAGATTGGTGATCCGATAGGCGTGCAGCGTCGCCAACAAGTGCTCGACCGTCTTCGCGGTCACCCCGTTGCGGTGCAACGTCGTGGCGTAGCCGGTGGAGTCGACCCAATCCAGATGCGCCGGCACGGTGTTCTCGGTGGACAGGCTGGTGAACAGGATGCCGCTCCCGGCCGGTAACGGTTGCAGGATCAGCCCGGTCTTCACGCCGCTGTGCAAGCCGTGACCGCTGGCGACGACGCTGCGACCGATGGTGCGCTCGCTCCAACGCTGGGCCGACGGCGCCGGCGCCGCTGCGGTCTCAGCCGCTTCCGACGGGTGGTCCGCAGCGCTGGAGCCGTTGGTCGGGACGGCTTCGACGCGCCGCAGCTCGGCGGCGTGATGGTCGAGGGCGCGGTTGACGACGCGGAGCAAGGCGTCGAGCGAAAACGGCTTCTCGATGAAATCGAAGGCGCCCAATTTCGTGGCCTTGACGGCGGTCTCGATGTTGCCGTGACCGGAGATCATGATCACCGCCGGCGCCGGCGTTTCGTCGTGCAGCTGCTGCAACAGCTGCAGGCCGTCGACCTCGGGCATCCAGATGTCGAGGATCACCAGCTCCGGATTTTCACGATGGACGACGTCGAGCGCCTGCCGTCCGTCTCCCGCTTCGAGGACGCGCAAGCCTTCCTCGGCAAGAATGCCGCGGAGCGACGTGCGGATTTCCGGTTCGTCGTCGACCACCAATACCGTCGCCATCACATCCTCCTCATGCCGCGCGTGCTCACGCTGCGCGTGCTCACGCCTGGGCGGCAACCCGACCGACTTCGCGGCGCCGCAACGGAAAGTGAATCACGAAGCGGCTGCCGCGCGGCTGATTGTCCTGCACGCGAATGTACGCCTGATGATCGGCCACGATCGCTGAGACAATCGCCAGACCGAGGCCGGTGCCCTCCTTCTTGGTCGAAAAGTACGGCTCGAACAGTCGCAACTTCACTTCACGGCTCATCCCGCAGCCATTGTCCGCCACCTCGAGCCGCACGACGCCGCGCTCGGGCACCTCGTTGGTGACGATCTCGATCCGTCCGCGTCCGGCCATACCCTCGCACGCGGCAACCGCGTTGTCGAGCATGTTGATCAAGGCCCGTTTGATCGCCTCGCGGTCGATCTCGACCGGTGGCAAGTCTTCGCCGGCGCGCAAGTCGAAGGTGATTTCGGGATGGCCCTGCCGAAACAGCACCAACGCCTCCTCCACCACCGCGTTTAGATCGTGCGGGGCGAGCTCCGCCGCCGGCAGACGGGCGAACATGGAGAACTCGTTGACCAGGCGCTTGAGCTCCTCGACTTGGCCGATGATGGTTCGCGTGCACTCGTCGAAGAGGGCGCCGTCTTTCTCGGCCAGCTCGCCAGCGTAGCGTTTGCGCAGGCGCTGCGCCGACAGCTGGATGGGCGTCAGCGGGTTCTTGATCTCATGCGCCAACCGGCGCGCCACCTCGCGCCACGCCTCCATGCGCTGGACGCGCAGCAGATGCGTCACGTCTTCGAAGAACAACATGATACCGCGCCGCACGTTGGCATCGTCGGTCAACGACGTGGCGCTGACCAATGCCGTGACCACGTGATCGCCGCCCGTCAGCTTGACCTGGCGTTCGACCTCCAACAGCGGCGACGCCAGCGCCTCGCCTATGATGTCGCCCACCTTCTGCAAGTCGGGGCGTTGAAAGACCTCCGCCCAATGTTTGCCGCGCACCTGCGCCAGCCGCAGGCCGAGCATGCCTTCGGCGGCGCGGTTCAGCGTCGTCACGAGACCATTTTGGCTGAGCGACACGACGCCGGCGGCGATGTTGGCGAGAATGCTCTCGACGTATTTCCGCCGCTCGACGAGCTCGGAGTGGATCTGCTGCAGGTCCTCGGTCATCTGGTTGAAGGAGTCGACCAGCACCGCCGTCTCTTCGTCGCCGCCCGCTTCGATGCGGACGTCCCAGTTTCCCTGCGCTACCTCGCGCGTGCCTTCGGCCAGGCGTTGCAGCGGAATGGTGATCGCCTTCGCCTGCTGGAAGCCGAACCATGTTGCGGAGAAGATTACCACGAGCGTGATGAGCGCCAGGGTAAGGATGTAGCCGTTCTTGATCGGCTGCTTCATGCCGACGAGCTGCCGGTACTCCTCGTAGGAGCGCGCGATGTCCCGCGCCTTCTGACTGACGTTGCGCGGCACCACGTAATCGACCGTGACGGCGCCGAGCAGCGTCCCGTCCGCCGCCCGGATCGGCACGCCGGCGCGGACGATGTCGCCCTTCCCCAGCGGCTGGGTGCGGGCGATCTCTTGGCCGCGGGCCAGCTCGGCGAGCGCGTCCGCCGGCTCGGCCGGGAGTCGCTGCGGCAGCTCCTTGGTGTCGGCGCGCGCCCGGCTCGCCAAGCTCGCCGCGGTCGCCGAGGGAGAAGGGTCCGGGGCGAACACCTCCAACCCCGCGAGGTTCAGCTCGGTCAGCTTTTGCTGGACGAAGCGTTGCAGCTCCGCGTTGCGGTCGCCCGCCCACAGGCCTTGCTCCATCGCTTGGCGACCGATCTCGCGCGCGAAGTGCAGCGCATTGTTGGCGGCAAACTGATAGTAGCTCTGCGCCACATCGAGTGAGCCTTCGAGCGAGCTTTCGACGCGGACGTTGAACCAGTTCTCCAGCGCGGCGTTGAGGAAGCCTTCGGCGACGAAAAACAGCAGGGTGGTCGGGAACAGCGTGAGGCCGACGAACGCCACGACCAAGCGCGTGCGCAGGCGCGAGCCGAAGATGCCGCGCCGGCGCTCGAAGACCAGCTTCACGAGGTTGCGGGTCACGAGAAAAATCAACAGGACCAGCAGGATCAGGTTGAGGTTGATCAGCAGGAAGAAGATGATGTTGCCCGACAGCGACGAGCTGTTGCTGAAGCGCGGCAAACGCGTTTCGAAGATGGCGAAGATCGCGAAGACCACCGCGGTGGCGCCGATGATTACGGCCTCGCGCCGGCGCCGGCGGATCTCGTCCGCCGCCAGGGGCGGCCGCGGCCCACCCCAAATGTACCACCAGCGGGACATGACGCTCCGGAGCATTCTAGGGACGCGCCCGGACGGGTGCAAGGCGGTGAGTTTACGACGGCGGCGGGGTCGAGTATGAGGATCACCGGGCCATGAACGAATCCGGGACGATGCTGCCGCTCACGGGCATCCGCATTCTCGACCTCGGCACGCGTATCGCCGCGCCGTTTGCGGCGACGCTGCTGGCCGACTTCGGTGCCGAGGTGATCAAAGTGGAGCTGCCGGGCGGAGGCGACTTCATGCGCACCATCGGGCCGTTCGTCGACGGCTACTCGCTGTGGTGGGCGGTCGAAGGACGCGGCAAGAAGTCGATTACCCTCGACCTCCGCACGCCGCGTGGCCAGGAACTACTGAAACGCCTGATCGCCGTCAGCGACGTGGCGGTGGAGAACTTTCAGCCCGGGACGCTGGAAGAGTGGGGCCTGGGATACGAAACCTTGCGCACCATCAACCCCGGCCTCATCCTGACGCGGGCCTCGGTGTACGGCCAGACTGGTCCGTACCGCGACCGTCCCGGGCTCGACCGCAACGGCATCGGCTTCGGCGGCTTGCTGTACATCACCGGCTACCGCGATCGCCCGCCGGTGCGGCCGGGGATCATCATCTCCGACTACCTGACCGGCGTGTTCAACGCCTTCGCCATCATGATGGCGCTGTACCATCGCGACGTGCATCGCGGCGGCGGACAATGGGTCGACCTGGCGCTATACGAGTCGGTCTTCCGCATCCTCGAGCACACCGTCGCCAGCCATGATCGCCTCGGCGTCGTCCGCGAGCGCGAAGGCAACCGGCTGCGCAACTCCGCGCCGCTCGACAACTGGGAGAGCAAGGACGGCGAGTTCGTGTGCATCGTCGCCGCCGGCGACGGCTTGTTCCCGCGTTTGGCGCGCGCCATGGGCCGCGAAGAGCTGCTGCGCGACCCGCGCTTTGCGTCGCTGGCAGCGCGCGTCGCGCACGCCGACGAGATCAACGCCATCGTCGGCGACTGGGTACAACAGCATACGGCCGAGGAGATCGAGAAGATTCTTGTCGCGGCACAGGTGCCGGTAACGCGCGCTCACTCGATCGCCGATATCAGCGCCGATCCGCACTATGCGGCGCGCGAGGACATCGTCACCGTCGACGATCCGTCGATCGGTCCGGTGCGCATGCAGGCGGTGTATCCGCGCCTGTCGGCGACGCCCGGCCGCATCCAGCGTGGCGCGCCCAAGCTGGGTGAGCACAATCAGGAAGTGTACGGGACGGTGCTTGGGCTCAGTGCCGCCGAGCTCGTCGCGCTGCAAGCCGACGGCGTCATCTGAGCCGACGGCGACGCTAGCAGCCTGTCGGACTTGGCAGCCCGGAGCGACCCAACGGGGAGCGGGCTACAGAAATGACGCTGGCCGCAGGCCCTAGGTGCGTAGTAGCCCTTCTTGCGCCACGGACACGATGCGCGTGCCGTCGCGGCGGTACATCGCGCCGAGCAGCAGCGCACGCGCCGCGTAGGCCACCGGGCTCTCGCTGGCGTAGAGCAGCCAATCATCGAAACGCGCCGGACGGTGCAGCCACACGGCGTGGTCCAAGCTGGCACCCGTACGCAGCCGCCACGTGAGGCCGTGCGGCCGGGCCGCAGTGCGCAGCAGCGTGCGATCGCTGGCGTACACGAGAACGGCGGCGTGCATCAGCGGATCCTCCGGCAACGTGCCGCGCGGCCGCAGCCAGACGCGCCGGCGCGCCGGCAGCTTCACGTTGGGATCGGGGCTGTCCGGATCACATACACGCACCTCGATGGGCCCGTCGGGACGGCGTGCCGACGGATCGCCGAGGAGCTGCGCGCGGATGTCTTCCCAATCGAGAAGGCCGTCGGGCGCCGGCGCGTCCGGCGGCGGTTGCTCCTGATGGGCGATGCCCTCTTCGGGCGCAGTGAAGTTCGCCGACAGATTGAAGATCGCTTCGCCCGACTGGTGCGCGACCACGCTGCGCGTCGAGAAGGTACGCCCATCGCGGATGCGGTCGACGAGAAAGCGGATCGGCACGTTGTGGCGGCCCGGTCGCAAGAAGTAGCCGTGCAACGAGTGCAGGCTTCGGTGTGTGACCGTTCGGTCCGTGACCGTGCGGCCGGCGGCCATCACCGCTTGCGCCGCGACGAACCCGCCGAACAGTGCGCCCTCACCTCTGCCGGGGTGGCCGAGGAACAGATCCCGGTCCAGCTGCTGGACGTCCAAGCGCCGCAGCAGACGACCGAGCGGAGTAGTGCTCGATGGACTCTCCATATTGCGCGGCTGATCGCCGGCGTTGTAGATCCCGCCTTTCCGTGCGAAGGTCAACCACCTTCGCCACCAAGCCGAGGAAGGAGCACACCATGGAGATGTGGGAGCTTGCCGCGCGCGAGATGATCCGCGACACCATCGACCGCTACGCGCATTGCGCCGACACCGGACACTTCGCCGAGCTGGCCGAGCTGTTCACCGCAGATGGCGTCCTGGAGATCGACGGCCATCCGCCGTTGCAGGGCCGCGCGGCGATCGCCGGCTTCCTCGCCGGCACCAAAACCAGTCTGGCCTCGACCCTGGAGCGCCCCTTCATCCGCCACCACACGTCCAGCGTGATGATCGACGTGCATGGCCCCGACGACGCCAGCGCCCGGAGCTACTTCCTCGCCATCACCGAGCGCGGTCCGGATCACTGGGGCCGCTACCGCGACCGCCTGGCGCGCGTCGGCGACCGCTGGTTCTTCCGCCACCGGTTCGTGCGGCCCGACGGCCACGCGCCGCAGTCGTGGCGCGCCACGCGCCGCGACACCGAGTGAAGCCTTGCCACTCGAGCTGAGAAGCGCACAATGAACCCGGAGGAAACGACGATGCAGACGCGACAACTCGGCGGTTTGAAAGTATCGGCGATCGGGCTCGGTTGCATGGGGATGAGCGAGTTCTATGGCCCGCGCGACGAGGCGGAATCGATCGCCACGATTCACCGCGCCCTCGAGCTGGGCGTCACGCTGCTGGACACCGCCGACATGTACGGCCCGTACACCAACGAGGAGTTGGTGGGGCGCGCCATTCGCGGCCGTCGCGACCAGGTGGTGCTCGCCACCAAGTGCGGCATCGTGCGCGATGCGAAGAACGCCATGGTGCGCGGCATCGACGGCAGCCCCGACTACATCCGTACGTCCTGTGACGGCAGCCTGCACCGCCTCGGTGTCGATCACGTCGAGCTGTATCAGCTGCACCGCGTCGATCCGAAGGTGCCGATCGAAGACAGCGTCGGCGCTATGGCGGACTTGGTACGTGCCGGCAAGACGCGCTTCATCGGCCTGTCCGAGGCGAGTGCGCAGACCCTGCGGCGCGCTCACAAGGTGCACCCGATCGCCTCGCTGCAATCGGAATATTCGCTGTGGAGCCGCGATCCCGAGGACGGCATCCTGCAGACCTGCCGCGAGCTGTGCGTCGGCTTCTTGGCCTACAGCCCGTTGGGCCGCGGCTTCCTCACCGGGCAGATCAGGCGCTTCGAAGACCTCGCGCCGGACGACTATCGGCGGCACTCGCCGCGCTTTCAAGGTGACAACTTCGAGAAGAACCTGGCGCTCGTGCGGCGGATCGAGGAGATCGCCGTGGCCAAGAGCTGCAAGCCGTCGCAGCTGGCGCTGGCGTGGGTGTTGGCGCAAGGCGAGTTCATCGTGCCGATCCCCGGTACGAAGCGGCGCACGTATCTCGAAGAAAACCTCGGATCACTCGCCGTGACGTTGTCGAAGGAAGATCTCGCACACATCAATGCAGTGGCGCCGCAGGGTGCCGCGGCCGGGCTGCGCTATCCGGAAGTGATGATGCAGGCGGTGAACCGCTAGTCGGCTTCAACAGGCCGCGCGCTACTCGACGAGCGCCGCGAACACCAGGTCCGAGAGCCGTTGGTGGCGCTCGACGCTGTACGAGTCTTCCATCAGTCCGCTCGACAGGAAGGCGTACGACAGGTCTCGCACCGGATCGATCCAGAACACGTTCGAGCCGGCGCCGAGGCCGCCGAACGTGCGCGGCGAGGCCAGGGTGCCGAACGGCGTCGGGTGGATGCCTTCGCCGCGCAGGAAGAAGCCGAGCCCCAGGTAGGCCGGGAATGGCTCCCAGCCGCGCATGTCGTAAGTGTAGTCCCACAAACTGTTCGGCCGATCGCCGGTGTGGTTAGTCTGGATCAGCTCGAGCATCGGCGGCGATAGGATTCTCACGCCGTCGAGCGCGCCGCCGCGGCGCAGCATTTCCGCGAAGCGGAAGACGTCCGCGGCGGTCGAGACGTACCCGCCGGCGGGAATCTCCGACTCCTCGTTGATCGTGCCGCCGAACATCTCCAGCATCTCCGGCTCGAACAGCCCGCGGCGGCGGTCACGCGCGACGACCGGGGCCAGGCGTGACGCCAAGTCGCGCCGCACGCCGAGCGAGCTGTGCTGCATGCCGAGTGGCTTGAAGAGGTCCTCGTCGACGATCTGCCGGAACGATCGCGTCCGGCCGTCGAGGCGCCGGACCACCTCGGCGAGCACGGCATGCGCGACGATGGCGCTGTAGTTGACGCGCTGGCCGGGCAGGCATTCGGGCAGCGCCGCACACGTCGCAGCCACGACCGCTTCGAGATTGCCGACCAGCTCCGGAGGGATCGGCGGCAGCATCGCCGGCATGCCGGCGGTGTGGGTCAGCATCTGCGCGATGGTGATGCGCGCTTTGCCGCGCGCGCCGAACTCGGGAATGACTTCTGCCACCGGCGTCGTCAGCGCCAGCGCGCCGCGCTCGATGCGGTTGAGCACCAGCGCCACGACGAACTGCTTGCCGATCGACATGGTGATGAACGGCTGATTTTTCTCGACGCGTCGACCGGCGGCGCGGTCGGCCCAACCGAAGTGCTGGTGATAGACGACCGTGCCGCCGCGCCCGACGACCAATTCGCAGCCGTCATAGCGTTCCGCGGCAACGTCTTGTTCGATGGTTTGCGACAGCCGTCCCAGACGTCCGGTATCGAATCCACTTGCGCTCGCGGTGTCCATGGTCGCTCTTTCGGTTGGAGTACGGTTGGCTTGGTTACGGATTCCGGCGCTGCCGCGCAGCGCCGTTGACGCGCGGCTTTGCCTTCTCGGCATCACTCCCGTTCTTGGGCGGTTCCTGGACCGCGGAACCTCCCGTTGCGGAGGCGACGTCGGGCTCTCCGACTTCGAATTCGTCGAACAAGAACCAGAAGGCGACCAGAAGGTCTCGCTGCATTCCCGGCTTCATTCAACCTCCTCCTAACCCGTGCCGCCTATAACACGTTCCGCCGCCGCGCGTACAGTCGGTTCGTCCGGGTTCTGGAGCGATCAACTCTCCTTCCGCGTCGTGAGCGGTTCGTAGTATGGCTTCCCGGCGTCGGCCCACTGCGTGTACATCTCGAAGAACGGCGGGCCCATCGGGTCGAGGCCCCGGATCGGCATCGAGCCGCGGCGGATGGTAAAGTCGTGCGGCGCCAGCTCGCCGGCGCGTACGAAGTGGCGCTCCGCCGCTTCGGACTTGCCGGTTTGATGCAGGTACCATGCGAGGGCGAACTCGGTGCGCGCCGACTGCTCGTCGGGCGTCGGCAGTCTCTGCAGGTCTTTCAAAGTCCCCGCGTCGAACGGTAGCGTGCCGTTCGTTACCCAGGCGCGGAGCGCGTTGAGGTGCGGCCCCGACTCGATGCCGTGCATGTCCTTGAAGGTGTCGTTGCCGAAGGCGACATCGCTGGGGCGCGCGATACGGCCGTGCTCGTTGATCCACACGCCGGTGGGCACGTTGACGATGCGATACAGATCGGCGACCCGGTGCTCCGCGTCGATCAGGCTGGGATGGGATGGCGCCGCGGCCTCGATGAACGGGCGGGGATCGTCGGCGCATTTGTCCAGCGCCACGGTGATCACGACGAAGCCGTAGTCCTTCAGCTCTTCGTAGAGTGCCTGCCAGACCGGCAGGTCATAACGGCAGCCTCACCAGGAGGCGTAGGCAACCAGCAGGACTTTCTTGCCACGATAGTCGGAGAGTTTGTGCAGCTTGCCGCTGAGATCGGGCAGGGTGAAGTCGGGAGCCTCAAGTGAGGCGAGTTGGGCCGCGCGCTGCGCCGCAGAGGCGCCCAGGCAGGCGACCCGTTCGGGAAGATCGATCGCCAGCGGACGGCCGAGCAATTCGGCGACAGCGGCAAGATCGGCGCCGTTCGCGTTGACACGATCCGCATGCCGGCCGATGGGCACGCAGCGATCATCCTTGCAGAGACCCTGCGGTTTCAGCTCCCAACCGAGCGCCGCCTTGAGCGCGTCCGGCGCCAGACGCACGCGGTCGTTACTGACTGTCGCCGTGATCGAAGAGATCCGTCCCTCGTCGATGAGAGTAAAGGTGTCGCCCATGCCGGTCTCCTTTGCTTGGCTTCGGGCTTAGTCCGTGCGCAGAGCTGACGCAAGCCGGTGAGGCATTGACCGGCGGGCGCCAGCGTCGCAATCTGAGTGCAGGAGGAGACCAGCATGCCGAGTCTGGCCGACCGACAGTGTGTGCCGTGCAAGGGTGGAGTGCCGCCGCTCAGTAGTGCGCAGTTCGAACCACTGCTCGCGCAGCTCGACGGCTGGGCAGTGGTCGACGATCATCACCTGCAGAACCTCTACAAGCTGAAGAACTTCGTGCAGGCGTTGGAGCTGGTCAACCGCATCGGCGCCATCGCCGAGGAACAGAACCACCATCCGGACATCTTCCTCGCCTGGGGCAAGGTCGAGGTGAAGATCTGGACGCACAAGATCAACGGGCTGACAGAAAGCGACTTCATCTTCGCCGCCAAGTGCGACGCGGCGCGGGCGGTGATGGCAGACGCGTGACGCGGTTCTGTTTTACGATGCCGCAGCGAGTGTGGCGTTTTCCAGCTTCTCCAGCTCGGCGTAGAGGCTGTCGACCTCCTTGCGCAGGCGGGCGTAGTCGCTGAACACGGCGTGCAGGTTCGTCTGCGTCTGATGAAAGTCGGGCTGGTTGATGACGGCGGTGAGCGCCCCGAGCGCCGCTTCCTTGTCGGCGATCGCCGCTTCGAGCTGCTGGATCTGTTCGGTGCGGCGCGCGTGCTCGCGTTCCCGACGCCGCTGCGCATCGCGTCCGGCGCGGCGATCGACCGGCCCCGGTGATGCCGCACGGTCGCCGTTGTCGCGCGCCAGTGGCGGCGCGCAGGCAATCGCCGGCGGCGTTTCACCCGAGGCCTTCTTGCGCAGGTAGTCCTCGTAATTGCCCAGGTAGCGCACCGCCGTGCCGGCGCCGACCTCGATGATCTCCTCCGGCAGCCGGTCGAGGACGTAGCGATCGTGCGCCACGAGGATCAGCGTCCCGTGGTAGTTGAGCAGCGCGTCGAGCAGCACTTCCTTGGCGTGGATGTCGAGGTGGTTCGTCGGCTCGTCGAGCAGCAAACAGTTGGCCGGATGCAGCAACAGCTTCGCCAGCGCCAGCCGGTTGCGCTCGCCGCCGCTGAGCACGCTGGTACGTTTGTCCACCGCGTCGCCGGAGAACAGGAACGCGCCGAGGATGTGGCGCACTTGCGGCACCAGATCGGGCGGCGCGGCACGCGTCATCTCCTCGAGCACCGTGCGCTCCGGATCGAGCACCTGCGTCTGGTCCTGCGCGAAGTAACCGAGCGTGACATTGTGGCCGACGACGCGTTCGCCGCCGTCGAGCGGCTCGACCCCGGCGAGCAGTTTCATCAGCGTCGATTTGCCGGCGCCGTTGGGGCCCACGAGTGCTACCTTGCGGCCGCGTTCGATGGCGAGGTCGAGTCCGGCGTACACCACGAGATCGCCGTACTGCTTGCCCGCGCCGTTGAGCTGCAGGACCATGCGGCCGCTGCGCGGCGGCTGCGGAAAGCGGAAGTGCACTGAGCGGAAGCCCTCGGGCGGCTTGAGCCGCTCGATCTTGTCGAGCTGCTTGATGCGACTCTGCACCAGCGCCGCCTTCGACGCCTGATAACGGAAGCGGTTGATGAACGCCTGCAGCCGCTCAATTTCCTCCTGTTGCAGCCGATAGGCTTCGGCTTGCCGCTGCAGTCGCTCCTCGCGCTCGACGAGGTAGCGGCTGTAGTTGGTCTGAAAGTCGGTGATGCCGCCGTGCGCCACCTCGCTGATTTGCTGCACGACAACGTCGAGGAAGTAGCGATCGTGGGCGACGACGATGACGGTGTGCGGGTATTCGGTGAGAAACTCCTCCAGCCAGTTGCGCGCCTCGATGTCGAGGTGGTTCGTCGGCTCATCGAGCAGCAGCAGGTCTGGGCGGCGCAGCAGCAGCGTAGCGAGCGCCAGACGCATCTGCCAGCCGCCGGAGAACTCGCCGCAATCGCGCTGGAGATCGATGCTGCGGAACCCCAAGCCGGCCAGCACGCGTTCGGCCTGCGCTTCCATGTCGTAGCTGCCACACGTGTCCCACTCGCTGCGCAACCGCGTATAGGTCTGCATGAGCGCATCGTGGCGCGGGTCGTTCGCCGGGACTTCGGCGAGCTCGTGCTCAACGCGACGGCACTCCGCTTCCAACGCCCGCACCTCGGCGAAGGCGCTCAGCGCGTGATCGAGCACCGTGCGCCCGCTGATGCCGAAGACCTCCTGCGCGAGATAGCCGACGGTGGTGCCCTTGGGCACGACGATGCTGCCGTCATCGGGCTCAACCTCGCCGGCGATCATGCGCAGCAGCGTCGACTTGCCCGACCCATTGACGCCAACCAACCCGACCCGCGCCCCGTCGGGCACGAACCAGTTGACCCCGTCGAGGACGAGCTGGGCGCCGTAGCGCTTGCAGAGGCTCGTGATGGTCAACATGACGTGCAGATGTAGCTAGCGTTCGCGGAGCGCGCAAACCCGTGCGGGTCCACCTTACGCGCCGCGCCGTGACGACGTGCCACTCGCCGAGCAACCGTCGAGCGCGTTGGTCACGGCCGCCAGGATCTCATCGATGCTGATCTCCTGGTCGTGATTGCCGTCGCCGGCTTCGCAGGCGGAGACCAGCGCGCCGCCGAGGGCGATGTTCACCAACGTCAGGATCTCATCGACCGTCACGCTGCCGGACATGTCGCAATCGCCGACACAGTCAGCGGTTGTGATGCTGGCGCGGCCGATCTGGCTGGTCGCAAACTCGGTGAACCAGAGGTTGCCGTCCGGCCCGGTGGTGATGTTCATGGGTTGGCTGTTGGCGGTGGGAATCGGAAACTCGGTGACGTTTCCCGCCAGCGTGACACGCGCGATGTTGCCGGCGTTGCGCTCGACGCACCAGAGGTTCCCATCCGGCCCCACCGTGATGTTGGCGGGCTCCGCGCTGTTCGAAGGCAGCGGGAACTCTGTAATGTCGCCACCCGTGTCAATGCGCAGGACCTTGCCACTGTGACGTTCTGCAGACCACAGGGCGTCATCCGGCCCGATCGTCAGGCCGTTCGGTTGGCTGCCGAGCGTCGGGATCGCGAACTCGGTGAAACTGCCGTCGAGCGTGATGGAGCCGATGCGGTTGCCGTCGTATTCCGTAAACCACAGGTTGCCGTCCGGCCCTACGGTGATGCTGCCGGGACCGCTGCCGGCATTCGGGAGCGTGAATTCGGTGAAGGTGCCCGTGGTGGTGACGTGGCCGATGCGATTGCCGTCATACTCCGTGAACCACAGGTTGTGATCGGGCCCCACCGTGATGCCCAGAGGCCGACTGCCACTGGCCGGCAAGCGGTATTCGGTGACCTTTCCCCCCACGGTGACGCGTCCGATGCGGTTGCCGTAGCGTTCGGTGAACCAGAGGTTCCCGTCGGGGCCGGTCACGATGGCGTTGGGCTCGCTGCTGGCCGTCGGAATTTTGAACTCGGTCACGGTGCCGGTGGGTGTGATGCGCCCGATGCGATCGCCGCCGTACTCCGTGAACCACACGTTCCCGTCCGGGCCCGGCGTGATGCCCTGGGGGCTGCTCGTCACTGATGGAAGCGCGAATTCGGTGACAGAGACTTGCGCGAGCGCGGGCGCCGTGAGCGCGCCCGAGAGGGCGAAGAGCAACGCGGTGCGTCCGGCACACATGCACGGGCGCGTGGGGAAGAACATACGTGAGCTTCGCTATATCGGCGGGGCACGGTTCGGTCAATGTCGCATTTTCCGGCGTCGGAGCGTTCGAGCGTTGAACCGTCGCGGAAGGAAATCCGGTCGCCGTACTTGATCCCGTCCTGCCCGGTCTGCCAGCAACACACTGCATTCGTGCCCTTTCTGGTGCACTGCACTGTGCACGATACCCGCCTTTCCCTAGGTTGAGCGTCCGCATCTCTTGCGCCACGCCGCGCTGGAACCATATTTGCTCGGCGCCACACTTGATCCGATCGTGGACGTGTTGTACTGGAGACGACCGCACGATGCGGCTGGTAAGGGGTGGACCTGACGCAGTGAACAGGACGTGCGCGGAACCGGTTCATGATGCTGAATCTGGGGGAGTGGACAGTCGGTGGTCGCGCGCGACCGCCATAGGCGCGGCGCTGTGTGACGGGTAGCGGCCTGCGCGGCTTGGGGACGCGAGTGGGCCGGGGTCCGATCAACCTTTCGCGTAAGCAGCTGACAGGGGATGAGCCTCTAGCGGGCAGTAGTAGCGCTTGGGCATATATCGCCCGACAATTCATCGAAGACGTGCAGATGTGAGCGACGGTGTGCACATCAAGCCGAGTAGAAGGGAGGAGCGTATGTGGAGAGACGTCTACAGTTCGGTCAGAGACTTGAGGCTGACGAAAAGAATCGCAACTCGAGCGGTGCCCCTCGGCGTGTTCCTGGCGGGGATGCTCTGGTCGGCGAACGCCTTTGCGGGGGCGACGATTCAGATCGACGATACACATTCCGTGAGTATCGGTGCCGGCTTGCGCGGCAGCTTCGACGCGCTGGAGGACGGCACCGGCGCCAAGAACGACAAGTGGTCGAATGACTTCAACCTGGACAATGCGCGTATCTACCTGAGCGGGCAGGTCCACAAGTACCTGAAGCTCGAGCTCAACACGGAGTGCGTGTTCTGCGGCGGCTCCGGGGAGAGGTTCACCGTGCTCGACGCAATCGCGAAGATCGAGCTGAGCCCGTACTTCAACATCTGGGGCGGTCGGGTGCTCGTACCGGCGGATCGGGCCGAGATGGACGGCCCCTTTTACGGGAACGTCTATCAAAACTTCAAGACGCCCTTCTATCCCGCCGACTTCAGCACGCATTTCGGCTCAGGCGGCGCGGGCGTCTACAATCGTGACCACGGCGTCAACCTATGGGGCAACGCCGGGCCGGACGGCAAGCTCAAATACGTCTTCGGCGTTTTCAACGGGCTGCGCGGGGACTCGAACACAAGCGGAAACGCGCTGTTCGCCACTCGGGTCGCGTATCAGTTCCTCAACGTCGAGGACAATCCCGCCTACTACACGAGCAGCACGTACTACGGCGGCGGCGGAGACATCCTGACCCTGGGCTACGCCCTGCAATACCAGGCAGACGGCGCCGGTACGGCGGCTCACAAGAGCGACTTTCTCGGGATGAGCATCGATGGGCTCTTCGAAAAGCCATTCGACGGCGCTGGCGTCTTCACGGCAGAGGCCGAGTACAAGCACTTCGAGGCCAACTACAGCACCGCGGCGTTCTCCGACACAGTCCCGAACCCGTTGAATTCACCACCGACGACGCCGCCCGTAATGTTCCCTCCGGTCGCTGCCGAAAGCTTCAATATGTTCCGCGGCGACGCGTATACGGTGACTGCGCTGTATCTGCTACCGGACAAGGTCGGGATCGGGACGCCGCAGCCGTACGCGCGTTTTTCCGAGATCGATCCGCGTCACAGTATGGACCGCAACGAGTTCGAGGCCGGACTGAACTACATCATTGCCGGCCACAACGGCAAAGTGGCGCTCTTCTACCAGTACGGCGACATCACGCCGGACGGCGACCTGGTCAACTTCGCGCCGGATTTCAAGGCCAAGAAGCTGAACTCGATCAATCTGGCAATTCAGGTGCAGATTTAAACTGGGTGCCGGTGGACCGGTAGTCCGCTCGCCCGCCGACGCCGGCCGCGTCGGCGGGCACAACC
>Ga0209415_10002197_pt1 | contig 36795 bp, 36 predicted proteins | sample PeaSoiSIISIP2007_FD_187696 | JGI IMG/M metagenome (GOLD analysis project Ga0209415, IMG submission 187696) | Peat soil microbial communities from Weissenstadt, Germany - SII-SIP-2007 (SPAdes) (version 2) | ecosystem: Environmental > Terrestrial > Soil > Wetlands > Peat | place: Germany... | reverse complement strand
GGGTTCCAGAAAGTGTGCCCGCGGAGCCGCCAGTTCGATGCTCTTGGCCGCGCTGAATCGATCGTATATGGTTGCCAGGGTTGCCATGTTCTGCCTAAGTGTTCTCGCCTAAACTAGCTCCAAGGCCCGGAGTTTCGCGCTTCGGGACGGAGGATTGCGCCTTATTTCTTCGGGCGTGGGCTTGATAACGTGCTTGGTGAGTATGATGGCTCTACCTGCACGCGCCAGCGCCTGAAAACTCTGTTTCACTTTTCGGTCTTCGAGCGACATGAACGTCAGGACGACAATCCTGCCGCCGCTTTTGACCAAATCCGGTGCGATCGACAGCAGCCGGTCCAACTCCCCCGGCTCGTCGTTGACTGCCATGCGCAGCGCCATGAACGTCTGCGTGGCAGGATGGATCTTGCTCGTTCGGGGCGCGGCCGCTTCGATCACGCCCGACAGTCGCTGTGTCGAGTGGATCGGCCGCGCCCGAACGATTGCTCTGCTGATTCTCCGCGACCTCCTTTCCTCCCCGAGCTGATAAATCAAGTCGGCGAGTTCCTTTTCTGGGGTAAAATTCACAATTTCGTCCGCGGTCAGCTCCTGGCCGCGATTCTGCCGCATGTCCAGGGGACCGTCGGCCATCAACGAAAACCCGCGCTCGGCCTGGGTCAGTTGATAGCGGCTGACGCCCAGGTCGGCCAGCAACCCATCCACACGCTCGACCCCGAACTCCGCCGGCACGGAGCGCAATTCCGAAAACGCTCCGTGGTGAAAGCGGATTCGATCCGCCCACTGCGAAGTGTTCAGTTTTGCCAGCTCCAATGATTCCTCGTCGCGATCGTTTGCAATCACAAACCCGCTGGTTAACTTCGCGGCGATCGCGCCCGTATGCCCGCCCAATCCGGCCGTCGTATCCAGGTAAATGCCGTCCGGCCGTATCGCCAGATACTCCAGACATTCGCCGAGCATGACCGGCACGTGCATACATGGCCGCTACTTGAATCCCTTCGGCATTATTTAAAGCCTTTCAACACTATTTGAACCCCTTCAACTTGGCCGTCTTCAGCTTCTCCGCCAGACTGTCCTTGGCCTTCCGCTTGCGTTCTTCGTACTCGGCCTTCGAGTAGATGTTGATCGCGCCCTGCGAGCAATCCAGCCGGACTTCCTGATTCTCCAGCGCCAGCGCCCGCCGCAAATCGGTGGGCAACGTCATGCGCCCTTGCGGGTCCACCTTCGCCTCGGAGCCATAGTCGTTCGCCACAAACGCGAGCGCCTCGGCCGCATCGGGATCTTCCGTCGCCAACAACTCCAAAATTTTTTCGTTTCCCTTCCACACCGAAATCGGGTAGATTCGAGCTATGCGGTCGTCAACGCTCGTCACGAAATACTTTTCATCCCCGACCGCCGTGAAATACTGCTGCAATTCCATGGGAAGCTTAAGCCTGCCCTTGTCGTCCACGTGGGCGGAAAAAAAGCCACGAGGAGGCTCCACGGGCGTCGTTTGAGGCTTTTCTTCCACTTTTGTCCTAGTTTGGCCACTTTCGGCCTTGACTGAATTCTGCCACGAGTCCTCAGAGGATTGCAAGCACTTTTTCTGTTTACTCTCTGCTTTCGAAGGGTTTGGCGATGCCACCACTAAGCGTGGGGGGACAACCTGAGTGCACCCCTGCCTGTACGATATCGGGCTCGCAAATTTTGATCGCCGAGAGCCGGAAAGCGTACTTAGTGCGCCAATCTACTTCATGGTTGCCAGGCTGAGATTCCGTCCGCCTTGCGGCTTATCCGAATGATGGCGGCCGCGGACATGAATTTCACAGCCACGTTGGAGTTCGACAGGTTAAGTTCCAGTTTCGGAATCGCAGCGGGGTTGCCGCATCTTCCGAGGGCTTTAGCCGCTGTGGCCTTCTCGGCCCAAGTCTTGTCGGTGGCCGCCGTCTCCAGCAGCTGAAAGGTCTGCGTGTCGCAATCCTCCGCCAACAGGTTTAGCGCCTCCATTCGAGCGGCTACCGCGCCATTCTTGAAGACTTGTTCTGTGGCCAGCACGCCGATGTTAAAAGGCCCCAGCAGCGCCCCGGACGCGGACTTGAGACCTAACACCGTCATGGCCTTGGGATCGTAGCGCAGCCGGTCGGCACGGTGCAGCGCGCCCTTGACCCCGCCATCGGTAGCTTTCTGCTGGCCCGCGATCACGTCTTCGATAAAACCCCGACCAGTTTTGTCCCCCATGTCCCACAGGGCTCTCGCGGCGGCAAACCCGACTTCACCGGCCGGATCGTCGAGCGCGGCCTTCAAAGCCGGAAATGACTGGCGGGATTTCATTTCGCCTAGTTCCGCCGCGGCGGTAGCGCGAATCAGCGAATCGCGATCTTTGAGCGCGGCCTCGACCAATCGGATCGCTTCCGGATCCAGGCCGATGGATCCTGTGGCCGTCACGGCCTGCCGCCGGCTGAGAGGATTGGTATCGGCGAGTCCGGGCTTCAGCACTTCCCAGGCGGTCTTTTCCGGTTGCGCCCACACACAGGCCGCAGCGCTCAGCAAGCAGATAGTTAGCTTACCTAACAACAATATTTACTAGTTTATCCGGAACGACGATCACCTTCACTACTTGCTTGCCATCCAGCAACGGCTGAACCTTGGTGTCGGCGAGCGCAATCTTCTCCAGCGCCTCGCTGGGAGTTCCGAAGGCGACGTTGACCCGCCCGCGTAATTTGCCGTTGATCTGAATGACGACTTCGGCTTCTTCCTCGCGCGCGAGTTCGGGATCATACTTGGGCCAGGCGTGACCGAACACGGGACCTTCGCGGCCCTGTTCTTCCCAAAGCTCTTCGGCCAAGTAGGGCGCGAAAGGCTCCAGCATTAACGTTAGTTTCTCCAGAATTTCGGCGATCACCGGCCCGGACAAGTCCTTCTCAAGATCCGTAAGCACGTTCATGAGACCCATTAACGCAGCGATCGATGTATTGAAATGCCAGCGGCCTTCGAAATCGTCCGTGATGAGCTTCAGCGCCTGATGCAGCTTGCGCAGCGCTTGACGATCGGCGGCTGCAGGCTCCGGCGCGCCCTGACCGACATTGCGCGTCACGAAACGATAGACGCGGCTCAGGAATCCGTACGCGCCGTTGGCTCCGGCGTCGGTCCAGTCCATTTCCTTTTCGGGCGAAGTGGCGAAAAGTTCGAACACACGGCCGGTATCGGCGCCGAAACGCTGGATCATATCATCGGCGCTCACCACATTCCCCTTCGATTTCGACATCTTCGCGCCGTCTTTAATCACCATGCCTTGCGTAAACAGGCGTTTGGTGGGCTCATTGTTCGTGATGATTCCTAAATCGCGCATCATTTTGGTCCAGAAACGCGAATAAATCAGGTGCAGAATCGCGTGCTCGACGCCGCCGATGTACTGATCGATGGGAAACCAATAGGCAATTTTCTTCGAATCGAATGGCGCGGCCGAATTGTGGGGATCGCAGTAGCGATAGAAATACCAGGACGAGTCGACGAACGTATCCATGGTGTCGGTCTCGCGCCTCGCCGGCTCGCCGCACGTCGGGCACTTCGCGTTCACGAACTCGGGCACGTTTTCGAGCGGCGAACGGCCCTTACCGGTGATCGGAACCTGGAGTGGAAGGACGACCGGCAGATCGCTTTCAGGCACGGGAACCATGCCGCACTTCGGACAATAGATCACCGGGATCGGCGTGCCCCAATAGCGCTGGCGCGAGATGCCCCAGTCCTTGATGCGGAACGTAACGGCTGCTTTTCCGAAACCCTCGGCTTCGGCTTTGGCTGTCATCACGCGCCGGCCTTCCTCGCTGAACATCCCGGTGTAGGGACCGGAATCGTCCATGATGCCGTCCTCGCTGTAAGCTTCCTTCATCGTGGCTGCGTCGGCCAGCATCCCGGCAACATGCCGGATCACGGGGCGGATCGGAATGCTATATTGTTTGCAAAATTCGAAGTCGCGCTGATCGTGCGCGGGCACGGCCATGATTGCCCCAGTCCCGTAGCCCATCAGCACGAAGTTGCCGATCCAGATCGGGACCTTCTCGCCGCTGAATGGATTGATCGCGTAGCTGCCGGTAAACAGTCCTTCCTTTTCGATGTCGCCCGGCCCCTTGGCAGCGCGCCGGTCGATCATCTGCTTGACGTGCCCTTTCGCCTCGCCCGTCACCAGCTCTGAAACTAACGGATGCTCGGGTGCCAGGATCACGCACGTCGCGCCGTAGATGGTGTCCACGCGCGTTGTGAACACGCGGATCGGCTTTCCGCTGCCTTCGAGGCGAAAATCGATCTCCGCGCCTTCCGATCGCCCGATCCAGTTGCGCTGCATCAAGAGCACGCGCTCCGGCCAGCCGTCCTCCAACTCGCTGATCGACGCGAGCAATTGCTCGGCGTAATCGGTGATGCGCAAAAACCATTGCTCGATCGCGCGCTGCTCCACCGGCGTCGATTCGTGACGCCAGCAGCAGCCGTCCACCACCTGCTCGTTGGCGAGCACCGTTCCGCACTCGTTACACCAATTCACCAGCGCGTTCTTGCGATAAGCGAGCCCGCGCTCCAACATCTTGAGAAAAAACCACTGGTTCCAGCGATAATACTCGGGATTGCAGGTCGCAACTTCGCGCGACCAGTCGTAACTGAAGCCCATGCGCCGGTGCTGCCGCTTCATGTTCTCGATGTTGTGCATGGTCCATTCGTAGGGATCGCGCTTGTTCGCGATGGCCGCGTTCTCGGCCGGAAGACCGAACGCGTCCCAGCCCATGGGATGCAGCACGTTGAAGCCGCGCATGCGCTTGTAGCGCGCCAGCGCGTCGCCAATGGTGTAGTTGCGAATATGCCCGATGTGCAGCGTGCCGCTCGGATAAGGCAGCATTTCGAGCACGTAGAATTTGGGCTTACTCGAATTCTCTTCGGCCTGGAAGAGCGACCCGTCGGCCCACCGCTCGCTCCACTTTAATTCGATCTGGTTATGGTCGTACTGCTTTTCCGGCATAGCTTCTTCAAAATGCACGATCCCCAATGAGGGTCAGGATGCAAAGTTTCGGGTGATTGAGGATGCGGCGAAACCCGTCCTTTTCAATATAGCCGGGTCAGCTGTTCTCGCGTCGGGCGCTGTCTCGCCTCTATTCCTTAACGGTTCGTGAACCTGAATGTGGAAAGCATCCTCTGATACACGGGGTAGGAAGACGTGTTCGGATAAGCCCTAATGGCAAAGGTTTTGGAGTCGTGCACCAGGTAGATGTTCTCACTCTTCGTCGAATCCTGGGTGCCATTGATCACCTTTAGAGCGCGCGTGCCACTGAGCGAGATCCATTCCTCGCTGGCAATCGGACTGAGAACTGTGGCCACTTTAACATCATTGCGCCATTGCTCAACCGTCTGTGCGTGAGGCTTGTCTGCGACAGGCTCGATCATGATTAGCACTTCTTTGGTCGCCGGGTTGTGGAACATAACGAAGACATTCGGATCAGTCGGATCTGGGCATTGCCTACAACTGCCCACTTGCCAATCAGGCGGATACTTAATAGTCCAGCCCGCCCTGTTGGCGAAGGTCTTCCAGTGAGAAACTTTTATATCTTGACCTGAGGGAGAGCTTCGTTGAGCGAGCGCTTGAACGCTTAACAGTGCGCAGCCAACGGCGGAGAGTGCAACGATCAAAAATCTCAGAGCGTTCATTTTCGGCGATTCACCTCAGCGTTTTTCTGCGGTTCTTCACATGGTTGCTTAACCACGATACGAAACCTTTCTCGTCAAGCAGTCCCGCCGCGAGGTCTAAAACTGCCCGAGTTGCGTCTTCCTCCGGCGCGGTGAAACGGTAACCGTTCGTTTCAAGAAACAGAACGCCCACGACGAAGCCGGTCCGCTTGTTGCCGTCGACAAAAGGGTGATTTCGGACGATGCCGGCAGTGTACGCAGCCGCCATTTCGATCAAATTCGGGGCCTCGGCATACGTGAACAGTTGCCTCGGGCGCGCCAACGCGGACTGCAACAGCCCTTCGTCCCGCAGACCTGGAGCACCGCCATGGACTTCCAGGAGTCGGACGTGAATCGCGAGGGCGACACGCTCGTCTACCCAAAGAGGCTCCTTCACTTTGCTAGGGCGCGGAGGGTGTTCCGATAGCGCTTCATGATGTTTTCGGCCTTTGACATTTTGTCTGCGAACTCCGGATCGTAGGCCGTAAGCTCGTAAGCGCCGTCTGACGATTCCACCAGAAACAGACGCTCACCTTCAGCCGTACGCAGACGATGAATGACGTCCTTGGGCAGGACAACACCTAACGAATTCCCGAACTTCCTAACCTTGAGCTCCGGCATGCGGTCGACCTCGTTATTACTATTGTAATAACATCGATCATCCTCCACAACCGCGGACTACTTTGACTACCGCTTTTTCCTGCATAGCTTCTTCAACATTTCCATGTTCCTCAAGTCGTCGCCTTCTTGATCCACTGGTGTCTCGAGAATAAAGGCCTTGGCGCGGAGCTTCGGATGGTTGAGGATGCGGCGAAACCCGGCCTCGCCAATATAGCCGTGTCCGACGTGATCGTGCCGGTCCACGTGCGATCCCAGCGGCGTTTTCGAATCGTTGGCGTGGATCACTCGAACATTTTCGATACCCAGCACCCGATCCATCTCAGCCACCGTCTGCTTCAATCCGGCCGCGGAGCTGACATCGTAGCCGGAGGCCAGGCAATGACAGAGGTCGATGCAAAATCCGATCTTGAGATCGGTGAGTTCCGCCGCGAATTGCCGCATCACGCCCAGCTCTTCGAAGCGGCTCCCCAACGCTGCGCCCGCCCCGGCCGTGTTTTCGAGCAGCACGGTGAGACTGGACGTATCCAGCCCCTGCGCCGCTTCGGCCAGCGATCGGATCACCGCATAGATACCCTGCTCCACCGAATGTTCCTTGCAATTGCCGGGATGCGCCACCAGATACTCGGCCCCGATTGCTAGCGCACGCTCGATCTCGCCGCGAAACGCCGCCGTCGATTGAAGGCGCAGAGGCTCATTGCACGACGCCAGGTTGATCAGGTAGTTGTCATGGATCACCAGCGGCGTAAGATCGTGACGCTCCCGAGCACGCTGCAGCAGTTTGACGGCGCTCGGCGCGGGCGGCGACGCTCGCCACATGCGGGGGCTGGTGGAGAAAATCTGGAACGTGTTGGCGCCCAGCTCCGCGGCTTTGATCGCGGCATTTTCGAGCGACTTGGCGATGGAGGTATGAATACCGAGGCGCAACGGCCTTCATCGTAGCAGGGCCGGAGGTAACAGCCGCTGACCGGCGTGCTGTGTTAGTTGGCGGTGAAGGCTACCGCGTTACTGGTCTGGCCGGCGACCGAAACGATGAGCGATCCGGAGCCCGTCACCACATCGGACGGAACAACAACGATGAGTTGCGTCGAGGTCGCGCTCAGAACTTGCGCCAGGCGCGAACCGACGATCACTTGATTGTTCGTAGGCAGACCATCGAAGCCGCTGCCGGCGATCGTCAACTGAGTTCCCGCCGTGCCGGAACTGGGGCTGACGCTTCCGATTTGGGGCGCGGGCCCGGTGGGAGTCTGCGCGACCACGAAGAACGGAGCAACGTCTGCAACGGTGCCATGGTGGAGGCCGGCGGCATCCTGGACCTCTCCGAATAACCGCAGCACTCGCGGACCCACCGGATAGTCGCTGGGCGCGTGAAGATTATTGGACGTGTAGATCCCGTCGCCCGCCACGGCATCTCCGTTGGTGCCGTCGTCCACCAGCGTTGAGTCCGCGTCGTGCGGTTGCTCCAAAAGGCCATCGCGCACGAGCGCGAAGTGCAGCCCGATGACAGTACCGGACGCGGTCATCCGCGCGGTGACCATGCCGGTGAACGAGCCATCGGGAATGACGTACTCGGGCGTCAGCACGGGGTCAACGATCACGGGGGCGGCTCCGAGGCTCGCCGGATTGATCTCGGCCGAGGCCAGCTGCATGAGTCCCTGCGAGTAGGTTCCAGGATAGACAAAGGGGTACACGAATCGCGTGGCCGTCGCATTCATCACCGGACTACCAGGCGTGAGGTCATTGAAGGTGGTCGAAAGTTGCTGCGCGCCGCTGCCGTCGGTGTTGTACAGAATGTCGAAGGCCAGCAGTTGACTGCCATCGGCTGTCAATTGAATGCCAGCCGCGTTCCCGATCCCGTCGGTCCGCAGCGGCAGGCGGCCGGTACCGTCGAAATTAATAACTCCGGTTTCTACGTCGAAGCCGCTGAAGGTGGCGTCGTAGAGCACCTTGTCGGCATTGGAGCTCATGGCGATGTGGTGCACATAAGGCACTGGGCCGATGATCATGTGCAACCCGCTGCCGTCGAGATTTACGCCGAACATCGCGTCTGCCCCGTTTGTTCCGTGCGTCTGTGCGCCGAAGACGATGTGCAGGCCATCGGCGGTGACGCTCAAGGCGTGACCGGGCCCAGTCGCGGTAATGGTAAATTCCGGATTATAGTAACTCTCGGTGACGCCGCCGAATAGCCCGGCCACCGCATCCGGACCCACGATCTGTCGTAACCCGGACCCATCGGCGTTGATGACGTACAAGCCTCGTTGCACGCCGCTGGTTGCGCCCCCCGGGCCAATAAAGTTCTGATCGCGATTAAGCAGGAAGAAGACCCGGTTTCCGTCGCCTTCGAGCTTGATGCCGGTGACGCCGGTGTCAACATCCACCAGCGGATGCACGCCCTGGCTGTCCACCAGCCTGATCTGGAGGCCTTCGGTGGAGACTACTTTGGTTCCTCGGTCGCTGATGTCGACCGTGGAACCGCAGAAACATTGCGTGGTATAGGAATCGATCAGCGTCTGACCGCTGCCATCGAAGTTCATCGTGAAGATCTGGTTGGGGCTGCTGGCTTGGGTGGACCCAGGCGAGCGGTCGAATGCGATCACCGCGCCGTTTCCGCTGAGGATAGTGGAGTTGCGCATATCGGGTCCAGCGTCGGGCAGCGCCGTCAGTTGGTGATAGGCGATGGTGCGAACGATCGTGGTCGGCGAAGGAGTTTGATTCGGTCCGGACACGGCAAGCATGGCCGTGTTGCTTTCCGCTCCGCCGATGGTGATCACCAGAGTGGAATCGCCCGAAGCGAGAGCCGGAACCTGCAAGTTGACCTGAAACAGGCCGATGCCGCCCGGCGAAAGCCCTTGGAATTGGACGGGAGCATCGCGTCCACCGATCGACGCGCTTACAGGCTGCGCGGCGTGCGCGACAGGATCACCCGGCGATGGCGCGCCAGTGGTTACGGCGGTATCCACTGGCCCCTGTCCAACCATGTAGACCGTGACCACGGTGCTGGGCAGCGCCGGCTTGTCCGGACTGTTCAGTGTGCCATCCTGATTGATCGCGACGGCCCGATCGTTCCCATACACCAGGATTCCGGGAGCGGCGTCCATGACCGTGAACGCCATCGGAGCGGTGGACGATCCGTTCACACTGACTACTAGCGACGCCGGTCCGGGCGCGATCTCGTAGGGCAACTGCGCGTTGATCTGCGACGGGCTGACAAAGAACAGCGGCGCGGGCGTGCCGTTTATCTGCACGCTGGTCTCTCCCAGCGTGATCGGAAGCGGAACCGATGATGCGCCCGCGGTTCCGGTGGCGAGGTCCGTCCCGAAAATCGAGATCACCGAGCCCGGGGCGACGGCGGGCAGAAAACTCGCGCCGTTCACGATGCCGTCGGGAGAAATCGTCTGGGAGAATGCGGAAAACGTGACCAGCGACAGGGTGGCTAGCGCTCTCAATATCATGGATGCCTCCGAGATCAATACGGTCATTGACCTTATCGGACGGAAAATCGTGAATTCGAGGGAAAATCAGGCGTCAAATTCTAAGGTGTATGCCTGTGTGACAACGGATGTGGTCCTGGACGCGGACGGTCTCGCACCGGTTAGGAGTACAATTCCCCCATGTTCGTTCCTCTGACACCGATCCGGTGTCTCCACCGTGCTGTCGATCTATTTCCGAATAAAATTGGGGTTGTTTCCGGAGAACGGCAATTCACATATCGCGAATTCGGCGAACGCTCGGAACGGCTGGGTTCCGCGCTTTGTAAGCACGGCATTGAGCCTGGCGATCGCGTCGCCTACCTGAGCTTCAACACTCATCAATTGCTCGAAGGATATTACGGCGTGGTGCTGGCGCACGCCATCGTGATGCCGCTGAACGTCAGGCTATCGCCCCTGGAACTGAAAAACATCCTGAATCATTCCGGCGCGCGCATGTTGCTATTTGAAAACGATTTCGCGCCGCTGGTGGAGCAACTCAAACCGGCCTGCCCGGACATCCGGCGTTTTGTCGCGCTCGATGAAAACGGCCCAAGCGCCAGCCCCGGCCCGCTCGCCGATCTGACTTATGAAGAATTGCTCGATCAGGGCCAGCCCAAGCGCGCCGATATTTTCAGCTTCGATGAAAATTCGATCGCCGAACTGTTCTACACCAGCGGAAGCACTGGCACTCCGAAAGGCGTCATGCTGTCCCACCGAACGCTTTACTTGCACGGCTTGGCCACGGCCAATATCTTCCGTCAGCCGGAAACCGTCGTCGACCTTCACACCATACCCTTGTTCCACGCCAACGGCTGGGGCCGCCCGCAGGCTTCCACTCTCTTGGGTACCAAGCAAATCATGATCCGGCGCTTCGATCCCGCTACCGTCTTCCGGCTGATTCAAGAACATCGTGCCACCGATATGGCGCTAGTCCCCACCATGGCCAACGCCTTGCTTAACTGTCCAAACCTGGCGGATTACGATGTTTCCAGTATGCGGAATGTTACGCTGGGCGGCGCCGCTGCGTCGCCCGAGTTGATCCAGCGCATGGAAAACGCGTTCCACTGCGACGTCTACTCCGGTTACGGCCTGACCGAGACCGCGCCGCTGCTCACCACCTCTTGTTCCAAACCCGGACTTACCTACGCCTCCGACGCCGACCGGCACCGCCGCCGCTCCCAGGCTGGGTGGCCGGTGATCGGGGTCCAGGTGCGGGTGGTCGACGCCGAAATGAACGATGTCCCGCGCGACATGCGGACCATCGGCGAAATCGTGGCCTGCGGCGATCACGTCATGGAGGGCTATTTCCGAGAGCCCGAAGCCACCGCATCCGTCATGAGCGGGCCCTGGTTTCATACCGGCGACATGGCCGTGTGGGACGAAGAATCCTTCATCCAGATCGTCGACCGTAAGAAGGAGATCATCATCAGCGGCGGCGAAAACATCTCGTCCATCGAACTGGAGAAGGCCATTTTCGCCCACCCGGAAGTGTTCGAATGCGCCGTGGTGGCCGCGCCGGACGAAAAGTGGGGCGAGATCCCGGCCGCAATCGTCGTCAGGAAACCCGGCTCAACGCTGACCTCGGACCAGTTGACGGAATTCTTGAAAGCGCGCCTGGGCAAATTCAAGCTGCCGCAAATCATCGCGTTCAGTGAGGAACCACTTCCGAAAACCGGCACCGGCAAGATCCGTAAACTAGTGCTGCGGGAACAATTTTGGCAAGGCAAAGAGAAAAGAGTGCAGGGGTAATTCCCCACTGTACCTATCGGACGTGGTATTCCGTCTATAGGAAGAATCCTCGCAACGGAGGGCGCATGAAACCCGCGTTTCTGCTCGCAATCGCTACCTTTACACTAGCTGGCCAAATCGGCCAGTACCCGCCGGGAAGTTATCCGCCCGGAACTTATCCGCCCGGCCAATATCCGGGCCGCTCTCCATCAGGAGGCTCTCCCGGCGGCATTCCTGGCCGCGGCTCCCGAAAAACCACTCGCCAAGAGCAGCCGGCCACCCATACCGAAGTGGTCAGTGGCGTGATCCGAAAACTGGATGCCAATTCGTTTGAACTGGAAGCCGAAGACACCCGCTTCCTGATCATTCAGTTCTCAGCCAGCGTACCGAAGCCCGCGGATTTGCGCGCCGGCGATGGCCTGGACGTCACGGCGACCATGGATGCCGACGGAACGTTTCACCTGGTCAGCATGAAGCCGAACAAGGAGATCGCGGAGACAATCAATGAGAACGACAGCATCGGCGCACCGCCGGAAGAAGGAAGAACCGGACCTCCGCCTACGATTCTTTCCCGGCCCGACGCAACGCCGGACGCCGACGACTCGGGACCGCCAAAACTGAAGCGCGGTAAGCCCGTGGAGCGTGCGTCCGCCACCATTCCCGACAGCGACGCACCCAGGGAGACACCGAACAGGCCCTCTCGGGCGAATCCAGCAGTTCCTCCCGGCAATCCTCACATGGCTTTGATTGAACAGGCGCGCGAGGCCGCCGCCACCTTCCTGGAGGGACTGCCGAACTACGTCTGCCAGGAGCAGACCACGCGCTATGTCAGCGAATCGCGCCAGCCGAGCTGGAACGTTGTCGATGTTGTTTCCGCCGACCTGGTATACGACGACCACCAGGAAAGCTATCGCAACCTGCAGATCAACGGAAAGCCGACCAAAAAATCGCCGGAGGACTCAGGCGCCTGGTCCACGGGTGAATTCGGTACCATTCTGGGGAACCTTTTCGCGCCGCAGTCCGCCGCCGAGTTCAAGTACGTGCAGGAGGACACCGTCGCACATCGCGCCACTTCCGTGTTTGACTTCCGCGTGAAGCGGGTGCGTTCCAATTGGAAGATTTGGGTGCCAGGGCAATATGTCGTGCCGACCTACAAGGGCTCGGTCTGGATCGACAAACAAACCGCGCAGGTGCTGCGCATCGAAATGCAGGCCAAAGAGATTCCGGAAGCGTTCCCGGAGATTACTGTCGAAACCGCGGTGGATTACGACACCATCAGCTTGGGAACCGCCGACAAGTTCCTGTTGCCGGTCCATGCGGAAGCCTTGAGTTGCTGGCGCAACTCCAACGAGTGCCAGCGCAACGTGATCGAGTTCCGCAACTATCACAAGTTCACCGGCGAGTCCATTATCAAGTTCGATCAGGAACAGAAGTAATCCCAAACGACGGCAAGTATTTCTTCGGGAGTTTCGCCGGCCGCATCCCGGCGGTCAAAAACATGTGCTTGGTGTGGCCGGCGGCAAGTTGAAGGCCGCTTTCGGCATCGCGAATCTCGTAATGAAACTCCACCATGCGCTGGTTCGCCTTCGCCACCCAGGTCTTCACCGCGATCTCCTCGTCGTAGCGCGCGGGCCTCAGGTACCGGCAATGCGCCTCGACAACCGCCAGCAGGATCCCGTCGTTCACTTCCATGTCGCGATAGCGGATGCCGGCCGCGCGGCAATATTCGGCGCGCCCCAGTTCCATCCAGATCAGGTAATTTGCGTAATAAACCACTCCCATTTGATCGGTCTCGGCGTAGCGCACCCGGAAGCTTGTCTCGTGAAAGACGCGTGTCTCAAGGGGCGTGCGCGCCTCAGACGAGCCGCCCGCGCGTTCCTCGGACTCCGGATTTTCTTCAGGCATTCGTCTTGTTCTTGCGGAGCTGCCTCATATCTTTGGCCGTGAACAACATGTCGCTGGGAGATATCCTGCGCTCCCGGCAGTAAGCCAGGTAAAGATAGCCATAGCTGCGAGTGATGTAGTCCCCCGTCGAAAAGCCGAGCAACCGCGCGGTTTTGTCGATCCAGCCAGGGCTGCCTTCGATCTCCAGATAATTACCGATAGGCGTTTCATCCAGCAAGACCTTGCCGGTGCTGCGAGCCTTGGCGTATTCGGTACGGAACTTCTCGTAGCGAAAGATGGGATGATATCCGATCTCGTTGAGGATCTGCTCCACTCCGAACGCATCCGGCAACACGACTTCGATCTCGTGGCGCTTCTTGTACCGCCCCTGCTCGGCGGGGCCTTTGTACGTAAGCAGCGTGTGTGTTCCCACCCGGCGCAGGCGGATGAGCTTTCCATGGCTCCGCAGCACGCGGCTGGAAGTATCGAGCAGCACGTTGTATTCGTGCAACCGGCTCTTGGACACCCGAAAGCCCTGATCGCGCAGGGCGCGCCGGATCTTGCCCAAGTTTCCAGGAAGGCGCAGTTTGATTTCGATTTCGAACTTCACGGCTTCGAACTCATGTGATGAGGCCCAGCCTTCTATGAAAGCAGAAGCGGGGCCGATCTCACAAGCCGCAACAATTGTTTTAAACGCGACTGACGCGCAGTCTGCGCAGGCAAACTACCTCGTAACTGGGAATTTGAAGCACTTTCCTGCGTCATGGGTAAACACGCGGGTCGTGACCCCACGCGTGTTCCTGGAACAGCTTCTAGCTGAAAAGTCCGGAGAAACGACCTAGCTGGGTTTGGATGCCGGCCAGATTGAGACAGAGCGCTGGCTATACTGGAGTCATGGTGGGTCTGGTCAAACTGGCAGCCGCGCCCAAGCTCGACTTGAGAATCCTGAAAGCCAAGCAAGAGAGATTGTTCTCGATTCTGAAGCCGATGCGGCGCATCATCATCGCATACTCGGGCGGCGCCGATTCGGCGTATCTGGCGTGGGCCGCGCACCGCGTGCTCGGCGAGAACGCATTGGCGGTTACCGCGGATTCGGCCTCCATCCCCGAGTCGCACAAGAACGATGCCGAGGCGTTTGCGCGGGAATGCGGTTTCCGTCACGAATACATCCAGACTCACGAGTTCGACAATCCGGACTACATAAAAAACGATTCCAATCGCTGTTTTCATTGCAAGGACGAACTCTTTACGCGTTTGGAAATCGTAGCGCGCGAACACGGCATCCATCACATCGCTTACGGCGTGAATGTGGATGACCTGGCCGACTACCGGCCCGGTCAACGCGCCGCAAAACAGCATCGGGCCGCTGCGCCGCTCGTCGACGCCGGCTTGACCAAAGCAGAAATCCGCGAGTTGTCGCGCCTCAGCGGCTTGTCTACGTGGGACCGTCCGGCGGCCGCTTGCCTCAGCTCGCGCATCCCTTACGGAACACCCGTGACACTAGAAAACGTCAAGACTGTCGAACGCGGCGAAGAAGCCATCCGTCAACTTGGCTTCCGCCAATTCCGCGTGCGGTTCCACGGCAAACTGGTCCGCATAGAAATCGCGCAGGATGAACTCGCGATCGCGCTCACACCCGAAATGGCCCAAAGATTTGTTCAAATCTTCAAGCCGCTGGGCTTTCATTACGTGACCATCGATTTGGAAGGCTACCGGCAGGGATCGCTCAACGCCGTTTTGTCCGACGAGGTTGCAGAGCCGCAAGCGTAGCCCCAACGAGGGCTTCGGGAGCAGTCAGTTCCGCGTCCCGATACTTTCGGTGCGCCCGGCCAGCGGCTTGACGATCGGTCCGCCGCACACGCCGACGCCGGTGTTGAGCAGGGCATTGAGCAGGTTATAGAACACCGCGTAGACCATCTGCTCGGTCACTGGCTGCTTGCCCGGCATGCGGAACGAGATGGGAAGTTCTTTTGAGATTTGCAGCCGCACCGAATCGGGCAGCGTGCGCCCCGACCGGTCTTTTTGGTTCGCCAGCGACATCGGTGTTTGCAAAACCGCTCCGCTCTTTCCGTCGACGTAAAACTGGCAGCGCGAAAACCAACCCAGGTTGCCCGGATCGGCGGCGTCGAACAGCAGTAGGGGCGCTTGCCGATCGATGGCCGACAGGTGCAGACTCATGGATCGCTGGCTTTCCTCGATCCGATACTCGAAGCCGGCTTGCTTGGCGATGCTCGCCACGAAATCGGGATCTAATTCGAGCAGGAGGAATTTGTGCCCTCCAGCCAGCAACACCTGCATATGTTTATTGTATCCGGTCCCCGCGCAAAAGCCCCGCTCCAGGTTCGCGATATAATGACAAAGGAGTTATCCACTTGTCCATCCGAAGCTTTTTGCGCTTGAGCGCCCATATTCAAATGCTGCCCGTGCTCGAGAGCGGCGAAGAGACGCTGGTGGGCGGCCAGGCCGTCATGGAAGGCGTCATGATGCGCGCCCCCCACAGCTATTGCGTCGCAGTGCGCAAGCCGAATGGCGAAATCGTTACCGAGCAGAGCCCGCTCCCGCGGATCTCTGAGAAGTATCCGATCTTCAAGCTTCCGATTTTGCGAGGCCTCGGAACGCTGGGCCATGCCATGGCTCTGGGCGTGAAGGCGCTGCAATTTTCCGCCAATGTGGCGCTGGGCGAAGAAACCGCTAAGAACGGCGAGAAACCACCCGAGCTCAACGGCTGGATGATGGCCGCGCCGCTCGCTTTTTCGCTGCTGTTTTTCCTGTTCATGTACAAATTCGTGCCGCTTTTCCTGGCCACCCAGCTCGGCAAGGCGGTCCCATCGCTCCACGGACGCTTCGCGGTGAACATGATGGATGGCCTCATTCGCCTCGTCATTTTCTTAACTTTCCTCTACATCATTTCGCGCATGAAAGAGATCCGCCGGATGTTCCAATACCACGGCGCCGAACACAAAGTGGTGTTCAATTTCGAGTCGGGCCAGCCGGTGACGGTGGAGAACGCACAGAAGTTCGTCACTTTCCATCCGCGCTGCGGGACCAGCTTCCTGCTGCTGGTGATGGTGCTCGCAATCCTGATCTATCCGCTGCTGCCCTTCGATGGATTCGCCGCCAAGCTGATCGCCCGAATCGCCCTGCTTCCCTTGATCGTCGGCATCGCCTACGAATTGATTCGATATGCGGCCCGGCATCGGCAAGGTTTGATGGCCGCCCTCACCGCCCCCGGCCTCTGGCTGCAGCGCATCACTACGCAGCCGCCTTCCGATGAGCAAGCGAGCGTTGCCATCTGCGCGCTGGATGGCGCCATGCAGCTCGAAGAAGCGCAAGGCGGCGAGTTGGTGATTGCTTAAAGCGCTCGGGCGTAGCTGGAATCGGTCATGCAATTTTCGCAAAGGCTCGACGATATGGAAGCGCGGTTTGATGCCGTCACCCGCCAGATGGCGGACCCGGCCGTCATTGCCGATGGCGAGGCCTATCGTAAAATCGCCAAGACGCGCTCCGAGCTCGAAGATGTCGTCGCCAGATACCGCGACTATAAGCAGGCCAAGCGCAACTACGACGAAGCGCGTTCCATGGTGGAGGACCCCGAGCCCGAGCTGCGGCAGATGGCCGCCGACGAAATCGCTCGGTTGGAGCCGGAGTTGGTCCGCATCGAAGAAGATTTGAAGGTGCTGCTGCTTCCCAAGGATCCGCTCGACGAGAAGAACATCGTGCTCGAAATCCGCGCCGGCACAGGCGGCGACGAAGCCACGCTGTTCGCGGCCGAAGTCTTCCGCATGTACACGCGATACGCCGAGTCGCAGCGCTGGCGCGTGGAAGTGACGTCGGCCAGCGAGTCCGCGGTCGGCGGCTTGAAGGAAGTGATCGCGCTCATCAGCGGCAACAAGGTCTACAGCCATTTGAAGTACGAAAGCGGCGTGCATCGCGTGCAGCGAGTGCCGGCCACCGAGCAGCAAGGCCGCGTGCATACGTCGGCCATCACGGTTGCCGTGCTGCCGGAAGCCGACGACGTCGAAATCAAGCTGGAGGCCAAGGACATCCGCATTGATACGTTCTGTTCTTCGGGCCCCGGCGGCCAGTCGGTCAATACGACATACTCGGCCGTGCGCCTCACGCATCTTCCCACGGGATTGATCGTGTCCTGCCAGGACGAAAAATCGCAAATCAAGAATCGCGCCAAGGCCGAACGCGTGCTGCGCTCCCGGCTGTATGAAATCGAGCTCGAAAAACAGCGTGAGCAGATCGGCGCCGAGCGGCGTAGCATGGTCGGCTCAGGCGACCGCAGCGAAAAGATCCGCACGTACAATTTCCCGCAGAATCGTGTGACCGACCATCGCATCGGCCTGACCCTGCACCAACTCGACCTGATTATGGAGGGACGCCTGGACCCGCTAATCTCCGCGCTCACCAACTACTATCAGACCGAGAAGTTGAAAGAGCAGGGCGAAGTCTTGGTCTGATGACCATCCTGACGGCGCTCCTCCAGGGCACCAATCTCCTGGAAGAGGAGGCCATCGCCGCCCCGCGGCTCACCGCCGAAGTTTTGCTGACACACGCGCTCCAGCGCGAGCGCAGTTATCTGTACGCGCATCCCGAAGAAGAGCTCAGCGAGATCGCCTGGATTCATTACGGCCGCTATCTACACGAGCGCCTGAAAGGCAAACCGACGCAATACATCACCGGCCGCCAGGAGTTTTACGGCCGCGACTTTCGCGTGACGCGTGACGTCCTGATCCCGCGCCCGGAGACCGAGCACCTGGTGGAAGCGGCTATAGCCCGCATCCAACCTCGCGATGTTGTCGTGGACGTCGGCACAGGCTCCGGTGCGATCGCGATCACGCTGGCGCTCGAAACTGCCGCTCGCGTTTTGGCCACCGACATATCGACCGCTGCGCTCTGCATCGCTCAATCCAACGCTAAGAAGCTCTCGGCGTCCGTCGGCTTTCTCGCGTGCGATCTCGTTGACGCGCTCTCCGATCAAAGCATCAACGTCCTGGTCTCCAATCCTCCCTACGTGCCCAAGACCGACCACCCGAGTCTGCAACGCGAGGTCCGCGACTACGAGCCGCCCGTCGCCCTCTTCGGAGGGCCGACAGGCCTCGAGATTTACGGGCGCCTCATCGCGGACGCCGCGCGTGTCCTCCGCCCCCACGGTTGGCTGCTACTCGAACTCGGCTACAATTCCCTAGACCCTGTGCGCGCGATGCTTCAACGCGGCTGGACCGACATCGACGTTCTCGCAGATCTGGCCGGCTTTCCCCGCGTCCTCGCCGCACGGATTTAAGGTGGCCGCAAGCCCTGACGATCAGCCGCAGATGCACACCGATGATCGCGGATTAAGGACAATTGAGCTATCGGCGTTCATCTGCGTTAATCGGCGGCAGATCGCCTAGTCCAAATGAAGACCTACTTCCACGTCGACATGGACGCCTTCTTCGTCTCCGTCGAAGAACTCTTCGATCCGTCCCTCAAAGGAAAACCCGTCGTCGTCGGTGGACAGGCCAATCAGCGGGGCGTCGTCTCGGCCGCGTCCTACGCCGCGCGCAAGTTCGGCATCCACTCCGCGATGCCGCTCCGAACCGCCGCTCGCCTATGTCCGCATGCCATCTTCGTGGACGGACATCCCACGCGCTATCGCGAATACTCGGGCAAGATTTATGAGATCCTCAAGAGCTTCTCGCCGCAAGTGGACATGGCGTCGGTCGACGAAGCCTACATGGATCTCACCGGCACTGAGCGCCTCCACGGGCCACCGCTCTCGGCCGCCCACCGCCTGCACCAGGCCGTCAAGCGCGAGACCGCGCTCAATTGCTCCATCGGCATCGCCGCCGCCCGCATGGTGGCCAAGGTCGCCTCCGACCAAGCCAAGCCCAACGGTGTTCTGTGGGTGCTGCCGGGGCAAGAGGCTAGCTTCCTTGCGCCGCTCGATGTCCGCAAAATCCCCGGCGTGGGCAAAGTCACCGAAAAGAATCTGCAAGCCTGGGGCGTGCGCAAGGTCGGCGACCTCGCCGCGCTCGAAGAAGACTTCCTGCGCGAACATCTCGGCCAATGGGGACTCGCCCTTGCCGGAAAATCGCGTGGCATGGACGCGGGCGGCTGGTTCGATGGCGAAGTCGGCGAAGACAGTACGCCGAAATCCATCAGTCACGAGTTCACGTTCAATGAAGACACCGCGGATGCCGACGCACTGGAATCCACGCTTGCGCGTCTGTCCGAAATGGTCGCCCGCCGCCTTCGCGAACACAACCTGCACGCGCGCACCGTGCAATTGAAGCTCCGCTATTCCGATTTTTCCACCATCACCCGCGCGCATTCCTTCGATCACGGCACGCAGCTCGACACGGAAATCTTCCAGGAGATGCGCGCCCTGTTTCGCGCAAATCGCAAACCGAACTCGACCATCCGGCTTCTGGGCGTCCACGCCTCCGGCCTCAAACCCGCCGAAGGCCAGCTCAACATGCTCGATGAACAAAATACCGATCGGTGGCGCAAAGCGATGACCGCGGTGGATCGCCTGCGCGACAAATTCGGCGAAGACAGCGTCTCACTCGCCATGGGCCTCAAGGGCCGCTTCCGCGAGCGCGTGCATGAGAACCCCGCTGGGCTCCCAGGTAAGACCCCTGGAAAGACTCCTCGCGAAGGCAAGGCACCATAGCGTTAAACTACAAACAGGCATACCTGGAAATGAAACAACTCATTGAAGACATCGCGAAGGCTCTCGTTGATTTACCCGACCAGGTTAACGTCCACGAAGTTCAAGGCGAGCAGATTACCGTCCTGGAGTTGCGAGTCGCGGCCAGCGACTTAGGGAAGGTCATCGGCAAACAGGGCCGCACAGCGCGATCCATCCGCACGCTCCTGGGCGCTGCAGGCATGAAATTGAACCGCCGGTTCACGCTGGAAATTCTGGAATAGATCTGAAGCTCGTCACCATCGCACGTCTGCTTCGAGCGCGCGGAAACAAAGGAGAGCTGGCCGCCCTCTCGCTCACCAGCCAGCCCGATCGCCTGAAGAGCGTCTTCGTCAATCAGACTCCGATGGAAGTGGAGCGCACGTGGATGCACGGCGATCACTTGATCTTCAAGTTCCAGGGCGTGGATACGATTTCGGAGGCAGAGAAGCTGGCCGGCGCCGAAGTGGCGATTCCCTTCGAAGAGCGCGCCGCGCTTGCCGACGACGAAGTCTATCAGTCCGACCTCGTCGGCTGCGAGGTTCTCGACGCCACGGGCCGCTCGCTCGGCGTGGTGACCGATTTCGAAGAAACCGGCGGTGTCCCGCTCCTGCACGTCGGCGATCTCCTCATCCCCTTCGCTAAATCAATCTGCACCGAAATCGATCCGGCGCGTAAACGGATCGTCATCAATCCCCCTGACGGCCTCTTAAACCTGAACGTGCCAGGTCCCCAATAGCCAATCCCCAATCCCATGGTCTTCCGCATCCTCACCATCTTCCCCGACTTCTTCCAAGGCCCCCTCCAATTCGGCGTCGTCGCCAAAGCCGCCGAAGCCGGCTTGCTCCAGATCCACATCCACGACCTCCGCGCCTGGACGCACGACCGCCATCGCACAGTCGACGATCGCCCTTTTGGCGGCGGTGAAGGCATGCTCCTGAAACCCGCGCCCATCTTCGAAGCCGTGGAAAGCATTTGGCCCGAGCGGCATTCTAGCCAGCGCTTGGCTAACGAGGGCTCGGCCAACCAGCGCGTGATCCTGCTTTCGGCGCAGGGCAAACGTTTCACCCAGGAAACGGCTCGTCGCCTCGCCCAATACCAAGAGCTCCTCCTGATCTGTGGCCGCTACGAAGGCGTGGACGAACGCGTGGCCGAGCACCTGGCCGACGAGGAGCTTTCCATCGGCGATTTTGTCTTGAGCGGAGGTGAACTCGGCGCCGCCTTGGTCCTGGATTGCGTCGCCCGCCTGCTCCCCGGCGTCCTCGGCAACAAAGATTCAGCCCTTCACGAATCCTTCAGTGAGGCAGGCTTGGAGGCGAACCTTCTCGATTGTCCGCAGTATACCCGCCCCGCCGAATTCCGCGGCTGGAAGGTTCCAGAGGTACTATTGAGCGGCAATCACGAGGAGATTCGGAACTGGCGCCGGCAGGCAGCCCGCGACAAAACTGCGAAGAACCGCCCGGATCTACTACAATGAGGATTCAAGGATTTGTCACAATGCCGAACCCCCTGCTGACCAAAATCGTTGCTAAACACCTCCGCCAGGTGCCGGAATTCCGCCCAGGCGACACTATCCGCGTCCACGTGAAGATCAAAGAGGGCGACAAAGAGCGCTTGCAGGCTTTTGAAGGGACCGTGATTGCCCGCAATAACTCGGGACTCGGCGCCACCGTCACTGTGCGAAAGGTCAGCTTTGGCCAAGGTGTGGAGCGCATCTTCCCGCTGCATGCCCCGGTTATCGACCACATCGACGTAGTGCGCACCGGCCGCGTGCGTCGCGCCAAGCTTTATTATCTGCGCGAGCTCAAGGGCAAAGCAGCGCGTCTCCGCGAACGTGATTAGTTTGCGGACTCGCCGCGCTTGCTAATTGATGAAGTGCCAGGGAAAATACGAGCGAGATGCTCGGGCCCAGGGTTTCGAGCGTATCGCCGGTGTCGATGAAGTCGGCCGCGGCGCGTTGTTCGGACCGGTGTTCGCCGCCGCCGTCATCCTCTCGCCCGACCGTCCTATCCGTGGCCTGCGCGATAGCAAGCTGCTCGACGCCGAACGACGCGAGGTACTCGCCGGAAGGATTCGCGAGCGGGCCGTGGCTTGGTCGGTCGCCGCGGCGGACGCCTTCGAGATCGATCGCATCAATATCCTGCAAGCTTCGCGCCTGGCCATGCGGCGGGCCATTGAGCGGCTGAATCCCACGCCCGATTATCTGCTGGTGGATGCGGTCACGGTGGACCTGCCTCTCACCCAGCGCGCTCTCATCCATGGCGACGCGCTCTCGCAGTGCATTGCCGCTGCATCCATTTTGGCGAAGGTGGAACGAGATGCCTGCATGCGAGAATGGGATCTCGTGTTCCCTCACTACGGCCTGAAGAACCACAAAGGCTATTCCACCGACGAGCATTGGAAAGCGCTCGAAGCCCACGGCCCCACTCCGCTGCATCGCTTCAGCTTCTGGCCGGTGCGCGAGCACTCGCCGCACACGGTTTGGACCGGCTACCCGCGCCAAGGCGATCTGTTTGAAGGCGACGCCGGCCTCGCGCGGATTGAAGAGTTAACTCAGGGTGCGGAATTTGCTCGAGATGCGGAGTTTGCTCAGGATGCCGCATGCGCCCGGTAGAACCACAATTCCCGGGTGTTGATCATGAGCCGGATGCCGCGCCCGTGCACGCGAGCCACCCTTGGTATCACAAGCTCGGCATTTTTCTGTTCATCATCGTCTGCTTCGAGGTAGGCGCGTTCCTGACCGTGTTTCCCTGGACGCCGCAATGGGACGGCAACTCGCTGGCGAATCTTTTCCCGTGGCTGCGCGATTTTTGGGTCAGCTCCTATTTCCGTGGCGCTCTTAGCGGCGTGGGTCTGCTCAATATATACATTTCGCTCGGCGAAGTTTCGCGCCTCCGCAGATCAGGTGGGCCCCGCCCGCCTGCTGATAGACTAAAGGTATCGACGTTATGAAACCCACATCGGATCGTGGAAAAGCGGCAGCGACGGCCGATCCCTCCTCGACGGCAGCGACGTCAGCAGCCAAACTGGCCGTAAAGCCGGAGCCTCCCCGGGGAACCATCGCCGAATGGACCATCACCATTCTGCTGTTGCTGTTCGGCACCACCACATTGGTGCAGGCCTTCGTGATCCCCACCGGCTCCATGGAAGACACGCTGCTGATCGGCGATCACTTGCTGGTGGACAAGCTGGCCTACTCGCCGTCGGGTAGCTTCAGCAAGTACATACTGCCCTATGAGAACCCCAGGGACGGCGACATCATCGTCTTCCGCTATCCCGTGGACATCTCCCAAACCTTCGTCAAGCGCGTGGTCGGCGTAGGCGGCGATCACATCAAGATTGTCGACCAGCAAGTCATCCGCAACGGCAAGAAGCTGATCGAACCCTACACGGTTCACAAGAATCCCTATCCAGACGCGTTCCGCGACAACTTCCCGAACAGCGAACCAAACCTCATGCTGCTCGATCGAGCGCGCGACATGCTGGCCAACAACGTCGTCAACGGCGAAGTCATCGTACCGCCCGATTCTTTCTTCGCCATGGGCGACAATCGCGACAATTCGCTCGACAGCCGCTACTGGGGCTTTGTACCCCGCGAGAACATCATCGGCAAGCCGCTCATCATCTACTGGTCGTACAACGCCAGCACCGAGAGCCTGGCCAGTTCTTCCGTCAACAACCTTGCGAGCCACTTCCTGGATCTGGCCGAACATTTCTTTACCAAGACGCGCTGGGATCGAACGTTCCGGTTGATCCATGGCTACTACAACTACAACTAAGCCCTGCAAGCCTGCGCCCCGAGAACCAAAACGTGGGAACCGTACCTTGAAGTTGATTCGTTGCTATCACGATTACCCGCAAAGCTGATGCCGCGGCCAAGCAATTATTACGGCCTCATTCTAGCCGGCGGTCGAGGTACGCGTTTCTGGCCTCGCAGCCGGCGTGCGCACTCCAAGCAAGTATTGCGCTTCCTGGGAGAGCGATCGTTGATCCAGCAGACGGTGGATCGCCTCAGCCCGGTCATTCCGCCGGAACGCTTGTGGGTTCTCACCAACGACCATCTGCGTGGCGAAATCGTCCGGCAGTTGCCCGAGGTTCCGAAGCAGCAGATCCTGGCCGAGCCCGCTCAGCGCAACACCGCACCCGCCATCGGCCTGGCCGCACATATTCTGCAATCGATCGATCCCCACGCCGTCATGGGCGTCTTTCCATCCGATCACGTCATCGCGAAGCCCGCTCGCTATCTTCGATTCGTTCGGCCTGCGTTGCGCGCCGCCGCAAGCGGCAATATCGTCGTGCTCGGGATTGAAGCTCGCTGGCCCGAGACCGGCTATGGCTATATCGAGTTCCCGAAGAATGTGCAGGCCGGATCGCGGGAGCCAGTTCCCGTGCGCCGCTTTCGTGAGAAGCCGGATCTGAAGACCGCGCGCCGGTACGTCAAGGCCGGTAACTTCTATTGGAACGCGGGCATGTTCTTTTGGAAGACGTCCGTTCTCCTTGAGGCGCTCCGTGAATACTTGCCTAAAACCGCGACGCTCCTCGCCAGCCTGCCCGAATTTTCCAACCGCCGCTTCGCCGCGAAATTGAAAGAGGCGTTCCCACACTGCGAAAACATCTCGATCGATTATGCGGTGCTCGAGAAATCGCCGAACGTGGTCGGCTTGGCCACCGACGATTTTGGCTGGAACGACATCGGAAGCTGGAACGCGGTGTACGAGCTGCTGGCGCGCGACGAAAACGGCAATGTCTTCCGAGGCGAAGCTTTGGCGCGCTCCAGCTCAGGCAACTACGTGGACGCCGACGGGAAGCTGATCGCGTTAGTTGGCGTGAACGATCTTGTGGTAGTGGATACCCCGGACGCGTTGCTCATCGCCGACCGCTCCCGCTCACAGGAAGTCGGCGACCTCGTCAAGGAACTGGAAAAACAGCACCACCACCTGCTCTGAAGATCAATTCGCTCCCGACGCCGGCATGTTCTCGTTGAACCACCGCAGCACCCGCTGGAACCGGTCGCGAATGTGCTGCGGATCGCGAAACGCGTGGCCCTCGCCGGGATACAGCACGAACTCGGTCTTCACTTTCAGCGTCTTCAAAGCGTGCCAGAATTCATACGATTGCGCCGGTGGGCACTCGGCATCATGGTCGCCTACAATCACCAGCGTCGGCGTTTCGACGTTCTTGATGAAATTGATCGGCGAGCTTTTCGCATACACCGCCGGGTCGTCATACACCGACGCGCCGAAATACGGAATCATCCACTGGTCGATCCCGTTCTCCCCGTAGTAGCTTTGCCAGTTCGCGATGCCCGCGCCGGCGAACGCCGCGCGAAAGCGATGCGTATCGGTGACGGCCCACATGGTCATGTAGCCGCCATAGCTCCAGCCGCCGATGCCGATGCGCTTGTCATCCACCGGGTACGTCTTCACCACGGCGTCGACGCCGGCGAGAATATCGTCCAGATCGCCGTGCCCGAAATCGTGCGCGTTGGCGCGCGTGAAATCCTCGCCTTGCCCATAACTGCCGCGCGGATTCGGCATGAAAACGAAGTAGCCTTCGAAGGAAAGTAACTGCAGAGGCAGCCCCGGCCGCGCCCAACTGGCGCGAACCACCGAAGCCGGTCCGCCGTGGACGGACACCAGCATTGGGTACCGCTTCGCCGGATCGTAGGGTTGCGGGAAAATCAGCCAGCCTTGTACGTCCAAGCCGCCGTTCTTCCACGTGAGGCTCTTCACTTCTCCCCACGCTCGTTGTTGAGCGTCGTGAACGCCGGGCTGCGCGTCGTTGGAATGCGTTATCTCGCGCCATTTTCCCGTAGGGCCCGCCCAAACTTCCGGTGGCTGAGTCCACGAATTCCGAATCACCGCGCTGGTGCTGGCATCGCCGGAAAACAGCGCAGTCTCCGCGCCTTTCCACAATGTTTCCGTGGTGAGTGACGCCAGATCCAGCGTCGAAATCGCTGAGAGCCCGGCCACGTTCTCGCCCATCAGAATTTGCTTTGACGACGGCGACCACTGGAACCAATTGGGCGACGCCTTTCGATTCTCGGTCAGGTCGCGCGGCGCGCCGCCCTCGGCCGGCAGCGCGTAAATGTCGCCGCCGATCACGCCTTCATCGCTCATCAGGCCGCCAATAAATGCGATCGTCTTGCCATCGGGAGACCATCGCACATTGGCCACTTGCATGGGTTGATCCCGCCCGTCCGGGTCTCGCATCACCGGCTTTAGCACGTGGCGCACCCCACCCGACTCCGCCTCGATCGCGTACAACTCCGCGATGAACCAGTTGTCGTCGCCGTCGCCCGGAGCGGCCAGGTACACCAGATTCTTGCTGTCAGGCGACCAGTCAAACTCGTACACATACATGTCCGCGGGCGAGATGGATCGCACCGCGCCGTTAGCCACGTTCACAATTGCCAGGCGCTGCTCGACAGTCTTCGATGCGATGACGCCCGAGTCCGGCGCAGCGGCTTCCAGCGGACCGGGCACGCGGGTAATGCCTTCGATCCGAACCACAGCGATGCTTTTGCCGTCCGGCGACCAATGCGGATCGGCCACGTAGCCTTCGAAGTTCCCGACCTTGCGAGCCTTCGCGCGCCCCGGCTTCTCCACCACGTACAACTGCATCTGACCGTGCGACTCGACGTCGGAGAGAAATGCCAGCCTGCCATCCCGCGACCATGCCAGGCCTTGCGCCATCGACGACGAATCACCGACGCGCTTGGCTCCGGCTGCCGCGTCGCCTAAGTCCTTGACGTAAACAGAAAGGCTCACAGCTCCGCCTTCGACTTTTCCGGCAGCCGATTCGATCCAAGCCACTTTGCCGTGATCCGGGGAAAGCGCCACCTCGCGAAACTCGTGCAGCGCGTTGAGTGAGTCGAGCGCGGCGTCGAGTATCGAACCGCCGGCGGCTAGCTGAACGTAAGCGAGCAGCAGTGTTGCGGAGAAAATAATGGATCGCAATCCATCTGTAGTATAACTTGGCCGCCGTATGGCCCGGCCTTATTGAGCGGCTGCCGGACCGCGCCGCGCTTGTCCCATGCCGATGGGCCGACCCTCTTTCACTGTATAGTCCGCGGGAACCGCAAACAGCGCCGGATCCGGTTCCGCCCGTGTGATGCCGGTCAACTGGTACACCGACTCGCCATATCGTGGATCACTGGTCTTGCTCATCACCACAACTTGGAGGTCCGGCGAAGACCAGGTCTCGGTAACGATGTCGATTTCCTTCTCATTGCCCTCTTGGCCTGCCGGAATCACGCGTGTGACTCGCTTGCCCTGTGCGTTGACGCCCTGTATAACCTGCGTACCAAGATCTTCCGTTTTTGCCGACGCGAGGCTCCGCGACGCAGGTGCGTTGGCGTTGCCCGCGCGTGGCGCTGGTAATTGCATCGAGCGAGCCGTGCGGCTGTCCGGCTCGAGCACGTAGCTCTTGCTCGCCACCGGATCGTAGATCATCACCGTCCGGCCCGCACCGCGTCCCGCCGACAACGCCCCAATGGCCCCGAACGATCTTTCGGTTCGCGTCCGGCCCTGGCTATCGCGCGCGATGGAACCAGTGGTGGTTCGTTGAATATGATCGCCATTCGCCAGCGTCTGCGTGAACTGCGTCACCGCCTGCGCCGAATAAGGCGAGCCTTGCACCACTTTATGGGAAAGGCCGAATTCCGGCCGAACCAGGGCGAAATCGCCTCGTCCCATCCGCGGCCCGGGCGTTTGGCCAAATAAACTCGCAGCAAAAAGACCGACCGTGGAAATAATGGATAACTTAAGAATCACGGATGTTTCCTTTCTATTGCACCAATCGTACACCGCGCGCCAAACCGTCCTGACCCAACAACAGGTCCGCTTGAACACTGGCATCCGCGCGCTCGTCGCCGACGGGAACTCCCATCAACTGCAACGATGACACCGGCATCTGAACTCGGACTACCATCGCGTTCTCCACCGCGGGCAACGCCTCGGCTTCCGGCAACGGATAAAAACCCGCGTCGGCCTCTTCCTCTAAGGCAGGCGCGACGGCCTGTGCCGCTACCACCACGGGGACGGGCGCCGACCTCGGTTTCTCACCTTGAATCCACAAGAGCACCGCGATGCCGGCCGCGGCCGCCGCCATGCCGAAAGCAGGCACCCAGGTCAGCAGATTGCGCCGCCGCTTGCGCCTGCGAAATTCCTTCTGGAGCTGTTCTTCGATACGAGGGGGTGCTTCGCGAGGCCCGTCCACCGCCAGCGCCCGCAAGGCATCTGAAAGTTCCGGCAAAAGCCCGCGATTGTCTTCGTTCATACCGCACACCTCTCGCTCGCTCGCATCTTTTCCGCCAGCAGCGCCCGGGCCCGATGCAGCCGCGATCGCACAGTTCCAATCGCGCATCCCAGCGCGACCGCCGCCTCGGCGTAGTCTCGTTCGTGCAGGTCGCACAGCACCACCACTTCGCGATAAGCCGGCGGCAGCGCCAGCACCGCCTTCCGCAGCGTTTCCATGCGTTCATTCTGCGTCAACTCGCCGAGTATGTCCTCGCCTTCTCTCGCAAGCCGGTCCGCATAGTCGCTCGCCGGATCATCCAATAACGTTATATAGGATCTCTCTCGCTCCATGGCACGCAATACGAAATTCCTTGCAATGCCGTAGAGAAACGCCGCCACCGAGCCCCGCTCGCTGTCGTATCGCTTCGCCGATTTCATAACCACCACGAAAACGTCCTGCGTCACCTCTTCAGCGATCTCCGTCTTGCCGCTCATCTGCAGCGCGAATCGGTACACGACGCCTTGATGCCTCCGATAAAAGTCGAGAAACGCCTTCTCGTCGCCACCTGAAAGCAGCCGAAGCAGATCGCGGTCACTATGGGACGGGGATTCCAGCATTAGTTGACTGCCGCGATCCGCATCGGCATTTGATAAGGATTCCCCGCGGCGCACGGAAGAGTTCCAAATATTTGCGGATATCATCCAGGCTCTCGCGGCGTGACCCCACGCAAAGTAACAAGAGTCGCCCCCCAGCCCCCGGCCTCCGCCGGTGCGTCCGAGAAGCTGCCAACGAAAGGGGTCTTGCTCAGAATCGACCGAACCATCTCGCGCTGCACCCCAATCCCCCGCCCGTGGATGATCCGCAGGGCGCGGAAACCCATTCGATGCGCCTCCTCCAGATAGTTTTCGACCACTGCTTTTATTTCGCGCGGCGGAACGGTGTGCAGATCGAAAACGTCGGTGACGGGAATGCGAATGGGCTCTTCATCCATATCGCAGGGTTCGCTGGGCATCGCTGCTGCTAGCCTAGCATTGTGAGTCCTTTGGCAGAGTATCAGGCGCGCTTAGAGCAGCGCCGCCGGGCGTCCGAGCGCCTCGAAAAGCAGTTCCGCCGCATCGGCAATGCGCGCTTAGCCGCCGGAGTTGCCGCAGTCCTGGTTGCTTTCTTAGTCTTCGGCGAAGTCTGGATCTCATTCTGGTGGCTGCTGCTGCCGGTTGCCGTCTTTGCGGCGTTGGTTGCGGCGCACGCGCGCGTCGTGGAGCGTTGGGAGCGCTCAAAACGCGCCATGCAGTTCTACGAGCGCGGCTTGGCGCGCCTGGACGACCGTTGGATCGGCACCGGCGAAACGGGCGAGCGCTTCCGCTACCCCAACCATCTCTATTCCGAAGATCTCGATTTGTTCGGCAAAGGCTCGCTCTTTGAGCTGCTGTCCAACGCGCGAACCCGCGCCGGTGAGGATTTTCTCGCAGGCTGGCTGCTGGCGCCGGGATCCAAAGACGAAGTAGCCGCACGGCACGAGGCGGTTCGGGAACTCGCTGGGATGCTCGACCTGCGCGAGGATCTGGCCGTGCTCGGCGCCACGGTCCGCTCGGGCCTCGATCCGGATGCCGCCACTCGCTGGGGCGAAGGCCCGGAAGTCTCGTTTCCCACCGGAGCGCGCTATCTTGCACCCGCATTCGGCGCGGCGATGGCGATTTCGTTCGGGCTCTACATGGCCGGCGTCTTCACCCGCACGCCATTCCTTGCGGTCCTCATCGCGGAAATGGGTTACGCATTTATTCTTGGCGTTCCAACGTCGCGTGTAACTCACGCGGTGGAATCTCCGTCTCGCGACCTGGTATTGCTCGCCGTACTTCTTCAGCGCTTGGAGCGAGAAACGTTCCGCGCGCCCCTGCTCCAACAACTTCATGCGCGATTGCAGGCCGGGAGCAAGCAGAACGCAGCCTCCCAGATCGCGCACCTCGGCCGCCTCGGGGAGCGGCTGGACTGGACGGAAAACAAGATCTTCCAACCCATCGCTTTTGCGCTGCTGTGGACCGCGCAAGTCGCCATGGCGATCGAACGTTGGCGCCGCGTCTGGGGCCGGCACGTCCGCCAATGGATCGACACCGCTGGAGAATTCGAAGCGCTCTGCTCGCTCGCCGGCTATAGTTACGAGAATCCGACGGATGTTTTTCCAGAGTTCGCCGAAGTCCCCGGCGGCTGGTTTGAAGCCGTAGGCCTGGCGCATCCTCTGATGCCCGGGTCGCACGCCATTCGCAACGACGTCCAGCTCGGCGGCCCAAGCCCAAAAAATGATCGGCTGTGGATCGTCAGCGGCTCCAACATGTCCGGCAAGAGCACCTTGCTGCGCACCATCGGGATCAATACCGTGCTGGCCTGGGCCGGCGGCCCCGTGCGCGCCGCGCGCCTCAAGATTTCGCCGCTGAACCTGGGCGTGTCGATTCGCGTGCTGGATTCACTCAAAGACGGCCGTTCCCGCTTTTATGCCGAGATTACGCGTCTGCGCGAAATTATCGCCCTCACCAGCGGGCCCCGTCCGGTGCTGTTCCTGCTGGACGAGCTATTGAGCGGCACCAATTCGCACGACCGGCAGATCGGCGCCGCCGCCATCGTGCAGTCTCTCATCGATCATGGCGCCCTCGGGCTGATCACCACGCACGACCTGGCGCTGGCCCACATCGCCGACACCCTCCCCGGACGCGCCATCAACGTTCATTTCGCCGATACGCTGCGGAACGGCGAACTGCATTTCGATTACCGGCTGCAGCCGGGAGTGGTGGAGCGAAGCAACGCCCTGGATCTGATGCGCTCGGTAGGGATCGAGGTGTAAGGGCAACCGGCAAGTCCGGCGACTGCCTGCAAGCCGGCGTCAATTCCCAATGCTAACCGCTCCGACACCCGGGATCCACCGATCTAGTGCATCGCGCAGCTTCTCCAAACCCACGGGCTTGCTGATGTAGTCGTCCATGCCGGCGGCTAGACACCGTTCGCGGTCCCCATCCATGGCGTTGGCCGTCAGCGCGCAGATGGTTTGGTGTCGGCTTTGGCCTTCCCGGCTTCGAATGACCGCCGTCGCCTCGTAGCCGTCCATGTCCGGCATCTGGCAGTCCATCAGCACCAGATCGTACTGGCGCTTCTCCAGCGCTTCCACGGCTTGGCGCCCGTTTACCACGGCGTCAGCCGCGAGGCCAAGCTTTTGCAACAAGCGGAGCGTGATGCGCTGATTGATCTCGTTATCCTCGGCTAACAGGATCCGCATGGACCTTATCAGAGGCGAGCCTTGCCGCGGCGTTAGCGCGGGCGCTTCCGCACGTTGTGCCGTCCCGGTCTGCGATTTTGCCACCGACAAGTGGGCCGCCGGTGTTGGCCGGATTCGCCCCTCTACTTTGCTTCTCTCTGCCGCCGTTGACTTGCCGAAGGTGGCCGTGAACCAGAACCTGCTTCCCTTCCCGGGTTCGCTGTCCAAACCAATCTCGCCGCCCAGCAGTTCCACCAACTGCTTGGAAATGGCCAGCCCCAGCCCGGTACCGCCGTATTGGCGCGTGCTCGATTCGTCACCTTGCGTGAAGGAGTCGAACAGCCGCGCCTGCTCGCCCGGTGGAATCCCGATGCCGCTATCATGTACCGTAAACTTCAACTGGATTGCGTCGCCGGATCGGCTGACAATCTCCGCTTTCAGCCCCACTTGGCCCCGCTCGGTAAACTTGATCGCATTCCCCAACAGATTGGTCAGTATCTGCCGGAGCCGCGCGGGGTCGCCCACCGCAAGCTCAGGCAGGCCCGGCCCGATTGTGGATATAAATTCCAAGCCCTTGGCACGGGCCTGCAGGGCGAACATCGAAGTAATCTCCGCGATGGCCGATTCGAGCGAAAAGTCCACGCGATCCAGCCGCAGCTTCCCGGCTTCAATGCGCGACAGATCCAGGATTTCGTCGATCAACACCAGGAGGGAATCCGCCGACCGCTTGATCGACTCCGCGTATTCCTGCTGCTCCGGATTGAGACCGGTCCCGAGCAAAAAGTCCGTCATCCCGAGTACGCCATTCATGGGCGTGCGGAGTTCGTGGCTCATGTTCGCCAGAAACCGGCTCTTCATTCGTGCGGCTTCCCGCGCCGCCGTCAGGGCCTTTTCCAGTTCCTCGTTCTTTTGCTCCAGTTCCTGGGCGTTGTCCTTCAGGATTTGTTCGCCGGCCTTTCGTGCGGTGATGTTGCGAACCACCGCGATCCATTCGTCCCAGTTGAGCGGCAGAAGCCGCATTTCATAGACCTGTTCTCCCAGCCGGTCCTCAATCGCGAACTCCACCATCTCCATCACGTTGCTGTTGCGGACTTTCTGCTGAGCCGCGCGGACCTGCGCCATTGCTCCGGCCGGCAAAAGATCTTGCAGATTCCGGCCTAGAAATTTATCCGCGCTCAGGAATGCGTCCGAGCGCTGTCCGCCCTTGGCGTCCAGGACGGTTTCGCTCTTGTCGAGCCGCAGAAACAGATCCGGAAAGGCCTGAAAAAGCGCCCTCAGTTCGGTGGCGTTTTGGTAGGCCGCCTCTTCGCTCTTCTTGCGCTCCGTGATGTCAATGGACGCCATTCGCATGCCCGAGATCGCGCCCGACTGGTTGCGGAGTAATTCCTCGTGTACTTCCACCGTGGTCTTCCGGCGCTCCTGCCTATATTCACGCTGATAGGGCATGAGGGCGGCGTGCCCCTCCATCTTCCGCTGAATCTGTTCGCGGCACCGTTCGCGCTCCATCTCGGGAAGTAGCTCGGCGCAATGCACGCCCACCATAGCACTCTCTTCCAGGCCGCGCAGCTTGCACTCCATTCGGTTCACGCGCCGGACCATTCCCTTCAGGTCGACTTCCATGTACCCGATCGGCGCAATTTCAAATGGGTTTCTGGTGGCATCGCCTTCCCAGGCCTCTTCTGCCAACCCCAACGGCTCTCCAGCGGCGGCACCGGTTCGTTTGCGCGCGAACATCCAGATCAGCGCGGCAAGGCACAACAAGGCTGCGAGGAAAACCACTCACGCGGGCTATCGTCAGAACAACGTAAATCGTTTAGTCCTGGTACGTTAACCGAGGTGGCGCCAAGGGTTTTCTAGAAAGTCCCACGTTAGAATGAAGGACTTAGATCGTAACCAGATTAATGGCTCCGATTCCGCCCCGAATGTCCAATCGCACCGTCGTGCCGGCGTGGCCGTAAGAATCATTGACGTAGCGGCCCTCCCGCTTAACAAGGCCCGGCGCATGGATGTCTCCGATGCCGCCTTTCACGTCAGCCTCAATTCCCACGCCTTCCGGAAGATACACAGTCGCCTCGCCTACACCCCCGCGAATGGATACTTCGTAGTTGTTCTTGGGCGCGCCCCGCAGATCCATCTTCAGTTGACCAACGCCCATTTCGACGTTCACTCGCCGCAACGCCAAGTCGCCTAGATCCAAGCGGGTCTCGCCGGCGCCGCACGTCACGTTCAGGTCCAGCGGTTTTTGATTGTTGAAGCGCAAATCCCAGGCATAGTGAGGCGTCCCTCCACCCACGTGGCTCGGCTCCTCCACTCTCAGGCGGCCGCGGAAACCAGTCGCGTTGTAAGATACTTCCGGGCGCAGCCGCAGGCGGTTGTAGGTAAAACGGCCCTCCATCAACTTGTCCGCTCCTCCACGAACGCGCATTTCTCCGGCCCCCATTTTCAAATCCACGCGAACTTCTTCCGACTGATCCAGTTCGATGCTGCGCGTTTCGGTGCGCTCGGGACCGGCAGGTCCCCAATCCCGGCCACAAGCGGTCAACAACAGGCAGCCCACACCCAACGTGGGGATGAATGATCGTGTGGGCAGCATCCGTTGAATACCCTAACCCAGCATACGAGCGATTCCACGGTCTGGGTTCACTATTTTTCGCTAGATAGGATAACCACTAAGGTCCTTACCCGAGACCCATCACGAGGAACTCTCAGCTTACTTGCCATTCTCGCCTTAGTACATTTCATTGCGGCCGTCCGGTTGCTACACTGGGTCATCGTGAGCGACGGTCCAATGGGCTGCTTGTATTGCAGGAAAAATATCGGACCTCTGCGCAGTATGCGGGACGCGCAGTTTTGCTGCCCGGACCATCGCCAAAAATATAACAGGAGCAACTCTGCCCGTGCGGTGCGGGAAGCCGAGGATTTGTACGGCTTTGACGAGACGCATGGCACCAGTTGGCGGGCTGTCACCGCCGTCAAGCCCGAAGAGAAGTCAGAGCGGCGGGGCGGGTTTGGCATCACTATTTTTGTGGGCGCTTGTGCGCTAGTTCTGGTGCTGGGGGTTTCGCAATTGCCCATGAATTCCCCACAGGGTAAGGCCATTTCTCCGCTTCCAGACACTAATCCGCATCCCAATCAAGGCGGGTTTGGACAATTGATCGGCAATCTGATTCAAAGCAAGACGTCGGGGACCTTGCGCGACGACTTTCACACTGGCTTGAGCAGTTGGGAAGGTCTGAAACCGGCCGGTTCGGATTGGAGCCTGCAGAGCGGCGAAGTTCGTCCGGCATCCTTACAGCTCTGGAAACCTTCCACTTCGCTTTCCAACTACGAACTCGAGTTCATGGGTCAGATTGATCGTAAGAGCGTGGACTGGGCTTTTCGCGCCGCCGACCTGCACAATTACTACGCCACTAAACTCGTCATGAACCGTCCCGGCCCGCTGCCCAACGCCGGCCTGGTTCGCTTCGTGGTGCTGGATGGGCGGGAGCGTGAACGAGTGGAACTGCCGCTTCCGCTCACGCTCGAGCGCGGTGTCGACTACAAAGTTCGAGTCAGCGTGCGCGGGGATCGCTTCCTCACGTCGGTGAACGGCCAGTTAATCAGCTCCTGGATGGACAGCCGCATCAGCCGGGGCGGTGTCGGCTTCTTTTCCGAAGACGGCGAGTCATCCGTGCTGAAGTGGGTCAGCGTATCGGAGCGCGACAGCCTCCTCGCCCGGATTGCTTCGCACTTCTCTTTGATCACAGTTCCTGGGATCACAGTTCCCGGCGCCATCCCGTTCCCCGCCGCGGCCATCGCGGGAGCAAAATAAGAACTACATTCCGGGCGCCAGTCAGGTAGTGTATTTATAGAAGTAGTCACTGGAAAAGCTTCTGAATGCGCCGCCGTCGCTTGTGGTTCCTTACCGTCCTAGCCCTGTCAGCGGGCGTCTCAGCGGGCCTAGCCTCCAGTCCGAAGCAGGCTGAAAAGTCCTACACGGATGGTCTGCGCCTGGAGCAGGCGAGTCAATGGAAAGACGCCGAAGCCGCCTACTCGAGAGCCATCCTGGGCGATCCCAACAACGCGACGTATTACTTCCATCGCGCGCGCGTCCGCTATTACGCGGGCGATTATTCTCACGCACTCGAAGACGCGGGCGTGGCCACGCACCTGGAGCCCATCAACGGCGCGGCCTTCCTGCTTCTCGGCGACATTGATGTCAGGGTCAAAAACCCGCGCAAGGCGGTGACCGACTACACCCGCGCCATCGAACAGGGAGTCAACACGGCGGCGGTTTACAATAGCCGTGCGGCCGCGCACTCCGAACTGCACGAATATGAAGAAGCCGTTGCCGATTACACCCTCGGAATCAAGCTGCGGCTGGATAATCCGGAACCCATTCGGGCGCGCGGCGATCTATACAATGCGCTCGGCCGCTATCGCGACGCCATCGAGGATTATGACCAAAGCATCAGTCTGAAGCCGGACAACCCCGAGGCGTTGCTAGGCCGCGGCTTTTGTTGGGGCCAAATCGGCGACTACCATCGAGCCATCGAGGATTTCGGCAAGCTCCTCTCGCTCCGGCCCGACGACCCCAAGGCTCTCACTTTGCGAGGCGCGGCGCACTTCCGGCTCAACGAAAACGAGGCGGCCATCGCCGACTTCACAGCCGCCCTGAAAATCACGCCTCAGGAAATCTATCTCTATATGGCTCGCTCGGCGGCGCTGGTGAAACTGGAGCGTCATGCCGAGGCGCTCGCAGATCGCGAACAGGCCGTGAAACTGGCGCCGGACTCACCCGAGGTTTATCTGGCGCGCGGAGGCTCCTATCACCAGTTAGGCCAGCACGAGAAGGGCTTGGCCGATCGCAGCAAGGCAATCCAGCTGGATCCGCAAATTCCCGAAGCTTGGTTTGCGCGTGGCAGCGCCTATTATTTGCTCGGGGACTACGCCAAGGCGCATTCCGACCTCGCCCAGGCGTTGAAATTGCGTCCGGAATACGCGGAAGCCGCGGAGGTGTTGGCGAAAGCCGAAAAGCACCTGGAGGAAGCTAAAAACATTCCGCCGCCCGCCCCGCCGCCCGCCCCGACGCCTGTTCCGCCACCGGCGACTGCTCCGGCCCCCAGGATCGAGTCGCCGGCGCCGGTTGCGGTGGCCGCTCCAAAACCGGCACCTGTTCCGAAAGTAGCGCCCGATGCGCCCGGTCCAAAGCCGGCCGCTCCTATCGGAACCGAACAGGAACATGAAGCGCGCGGCCGCGCCTACATTCAAGCCGAGAA
>Ga0209415_10002196_pt1 | contig 36802 bp, 29 predicted proteins | sample PeaSoiSIISIP2007_FD_187696 | JGI IMG/M metagenome (GOLD analysis project Ga0209415, IMG submission 187696) | Peat soil microbial communities from Weissenstadt, Germany - SII-SIP-2007 (SPAdes) (version 2) | ecosystem: Environmental > Terrestrial > Soil > Wetlands > Peat | place: Germany... | reverse complement strand
GTTGCGCCGCCTGGCCCGCGCGGACCATCTCGGCTCCGTGGTAAAACACGGTGAAATCCTGATATCCATTTCGTAAGAACCAAACAAGGTGCAGCACGCCGACGAAGCTAAGCAACGTCAGCGCAAGAAGAAAAATGCCTGCCAGTCGTTCCTTGCTTCGATTAAGTTCGGCTGACGTCATTAAGGAGTCCTCCAGAAGTCCCCGATTCTATAATTGCCGGGTCCGACATTCATGATCCCTCTTGCACACAAGCGCGTGCTGTTCGCCGCGATCCTCTTCTTCGGGCTGCTGGCCATGACCGCTCGCAGCGCTACCGATCCCGATCTCTGGTGGCATCTGCGCACCGGACAGTGGATCGTAGAAACCGGCCACGTCCCCCACTCCGACCCTTTTTCCTTCACTCGCGCCGGGCATCCCTGGGTATCGCATGAGTGGTTGTCCGACGTCGTATTTTACGAACTCTGGAAACACGGCGGCGCCGCCGCGCTGATCGTGTTCTCCGCCATCATTACCACCGCTGGCTTTATCCTGCTCTATCTGCGTTGTCCCGGAAGACGGCACTGGGCAGCGGCCGCGACCGCCCTCGGCGCTCTAGCTTCTGCCCCCTCTTGGGGCGTGCGGCCGCAGATGTTCACCTTTACCCTCGCCAGCCTGCTGCTCTGGCTCCTCGAACGTGGCACAGATAAAGATAAAGATACAAATACAAATAAAGACCAGCCCAGACTCCTGCTTTGGATACCACCTCTGTTTCTCCTCTGGCTGAATCTCCACGCCGGGTTCGCGCTCGGCCCCGCGCTGTTGTTGGCCTACGCCGTCGGCCTGCTCCTGGAAACTGCTGTCGGCAACACGCCGTGGCCGGAAGCCCGCCCCCTGCTCCGGCGCCTGCTGCTGATTCTGCTGGCCTGCTTAGCGCTCGTGCCGCTCAACCCCAGCGGCCTGCAACTCTATCGTTATCCGTTCGATACTTTACGTTCGGCCGGGATGCGGTCGTTCATTGTGGAGTGGTTCTCGCCCGATTTTCATGAACCGCTTTATCTCCCATTCCTGGTGGTATGGCTGCTGCTTCTGACCGTTCTTGCCAGTTCCCGCTGGCGGCCCAAAGGACGCGTCTTCGTCCCTCTGCTCCTCACCTCTTTCGCCGCTCTCGACGCCGTCCGCCACATTCCCATTTTCATTTTGGTGGCCATACCCGTGATCGCCGCCGCTATCCCGCTCCATGCCGCCCCCGTAGCGACTACACGACGGCCTCCGGCATCCCCGCGGTTCCGGCTACTTTTCAACCTCGTCATTCTTCTCCCCATCGCTCTGTTTGCCTTGGTAAAGTGGGCCAGTTTGGCTCGCAGCCAGGACGCTCGCGAGGCCGAGCTGTTTCCCAAGAAAGCCGTCTCGTTCCTGCTGGCTGGCAACTACCCCCATAAACTTTTCGTTTACTACGACTGGGGAGGCTATGCCATCTGGCGGCTCTATCCCGAGTATCGCGTATTCGTGGATGGCCGCGCAGACCTCTACGGCGACGATCTTCTCGGCGAATTCAAGGCTGTGGTTCGGCTCCAGACCGGCTGGCGGGACATTCTTGACCGCTGGCAGGTAGAAACCGTACTTGTGCCCCCTTCCAGTGCCGCCGCCCAGGCCCTCCAGAACGACCCCAACTGGCATGCCGCATTCAGCGACTCTAAGGCAATAATCCTGGTCCGGACCTACCCCACCCCCAAAATTACTGAAAATCTCGATGTTTACCTGGCCCCAACCGACTAGGACTGAAAAAATGTTTCCCAGAGCCATCCCGAATCTGCGAAACTAGGGCGCAGATAGGGAGTGGTTACAACCCTCCCTCGAATCGGGACTTTCTGACATAAAGCCCGAAGGAGCCCTGAATGACAGATTTGGCTAAACTCTTGTGGCGCAATGACGAAGGGCAGGACATCGCGGAATACGCCGTGATGCTGGCCGTGATTCTGGTGATCGTGATCGGGACCGTCCGTCTGATCGGCGGCAACGCCAACAACGTGTTCTCGTCGGTCGCCAGCTCAATCGGAAACTAGTAGGCCGCCACGGGCCCGCGATGTGCGTCCCGCGAGTGGAACTTAGTCCGCTGCGGTGATTGATGAGTCTGGAATCGCGCCCGAAGGAGAGGAATGAACCGAAGCCGTTTGTTGATGATCGGAGGCTTGGCTCTCGCTGTCGGCCTGCTTGTCAGCTATAGCGTCTATAGCCGGTTGCGGAACTTCGCCGGCGCCAACACCACTGAGCGCGGAGTGCGGGTCGTGGTGGCTGCCCGCGATATTCAGGTCGGGGTCAAATTGGCAGCCGACGATGTCCGCACCATCACTCTGCCCCAATCCTCGGCCCCTCCGGGAGCGTTCGCCGACCCATCGAAGGTTCTAGGTCGTGGCGCGATTCTGCCCATGAGCAACGGCGAATTTATTCTGCCCAGCAAGTTGGCGGCGCTTAACGCTGGGGCCGGTTTGCCCTCGCTCATCCCGCCCGGAATGCGCGCCGTTTCGGTGCGCGTCAACGATGTGGTTTCGGTGGCGGGATTTGTACAACCGGGCACTCGCGTCGATGTTCTGGCTACCGGAAATCAAGGCAGCAACGACCGTCAGACCAACACTGTTCTGGAAAACGTCGCCGTCATCGCTGTCGGCAAAAACCTGGACAGGAATGCTCCTGCGGACACCCCAACCGCCTCTGTGATTACCCTCCTGGTTTCTCCCGATGACGCCCAAAAACTGGCGCTGGTCTCGCAAGAGGGCCGCATTCAACTTTCTTTGCGCAATCCGCTGGATACTAAAAAGGGAGGCATTGGCGCCACCCACAGCAGTTCGCTGTACCTGGGCGACAAGCCAGTGGTCACCGAGTCGAAACCGAAAGTCCACCGCGTGGTAGCCAAAGTTCCGGCGGCTCCGCCAGCGCCCTATCAGGTGGAAATGATTCGTGGCAGCAAACGGGATGAGACCAAGTTTGAAGAAAACAAGTGAGCCGCCGATACCCGAACCACTCGCATCCATTCTTTTCTGCGATGGATCTGCCTGCAATGGATCTGCCTTCGCTGGCTCTGCTCTTGATAGAGCTGCCCGTGTATACTCGCCGAGGTCCGAATTCATGAAAGCTCTTACCCTGGTCGCAGCCGTCGTACTTCTCGGCGCGACCTCTCTGATCGCGCGCACCACAGCTCCAGAGGGTATTCCACGAGCGGATCCGGCAACTCAGAGCGCTCCTTCTCAGAATCAGGACACTGCGCCCGCCGCGCAACCCTCCACCCAACCCACTTCCGCACCCAGCCAGAGCGTTACCGCCGGTGCGGCCCCGCTGCGTGTGATGGTGGGAAAATCCCTCCTGATCAACACTACCGAACGGCTGAAGCGCGTCTCGGTCACCGACCCTTCGGTAGCGGATGCGGTGGCCGTTACTCCAACCCAGGTCCTGGTCAATGGACTCTCTCCCGGTGAAGTTTCGCTGCTGATCTGGGATGAACTGGAGCGCTCTCGCAGCTTCGACCTTCGGGTGGATGTCGATATCACCGCGGCCACCGAAGAAATGCACCGCCTTTTTCCGGATGAGCAGATTAACGTGACTCCCTCGCGTTCCGCGATTGTTCTTTCGGGTCACGTAACCACGGAGGACGTCTCCAAACATGCGGGCGCGCTGGCCTCGGCGTACTCCAAGAATGTCGTCAACGTGCTGACCTTCGGGCCCGTCGGCGCCGACGAAGTCCTGCTCGAAGTCAAGTTCGCCGAAGTGGACCGCACGGCGCTGCAACAGTCGGGAGCGAATCTGTTTATGCCGGGACTGGGAAACACGGTCGCCACCAGCCAGACCGGGCAGTTCGGCAGCGTTAGCATCACCCAGACGCCCGCGAGCGTGACCTCGACCTCGTCTTCGACCACGGTCACGCCGGCGACCACGACCACCACCATCAGCAACTTTTTGAATCTTTTCGTGGCCCGCACCGACATCAACCTCGGAGCGGTGATCGAGGCCCTGCATCAGAAGAATCTCCTGCAGATTCTCGCCGAGCCCAACCTGATCGCGTTGAATGGCAAGGAAGCCAGTTTCCTGGCTGGCGGAGAATTTCCCTTTCCTGTGGCCCAGCAAAACGCCAGTGGAATCGCCACCGTCACCATTCAGTTTCGCGAGTTTGGCGTGCGCTTGAAGTTCACTCCCGTGATTCAGCCCAATGGCAACATCCACCTCCACGTCGCTCCCGAGGTGAGTACGCTCGACTTCGCCGATGCCGTCACGGTGGCTGGAACCACCATCCCCGCCATCAGCACGCGTAAGGCGGAAACCGAATTCGAACTGCAAGACGGCCAGAGCTTCGTCATCGCCGGTCTGCTCGACAACCGGGTTACGGACATTGCCAACAAGATTCCGGGGCTGGGTGATATCCCCATCCTGGGCAATTTTTTCAAGAGCAGGAGCACCCAAAAGAGCAACTCGGAATTGATGGTACTGTGTACCGTGCATCGGGTTTCGTCCAGTACCCAGACGCCGAAACTGCCCGGGGCTCCGGAGCCGTATTTGGACCACAGTAAGTTCGACGCCAAAAAACCCGGAGCCGATAAGTAAACTCGAGTGACCGGGTGATCGGCTTCAGATGACCCGATGATGAGATGGCCCGATCAGAGGTGGGGGATAAATCATGCCGGAATTGTCAGTAGCCGTATTCGCCACGGACAATGACCAGCGCGCGGTGCTGCAGGTTCTGGTGGATGGCACCACCATCGCCCGCACCGTCTGCAGCAACCCCACCATGCCCTTGGCCGCCAATGACCCGGTCATCCGCAGAACCCGAGCCTTTGCCCCCGATGTGATTATGGTGGACATCGCTAGCGATGGCGTTACCTCGGCGCTGCGCGCGGTGGAGTTGCTCCACCAGGAACTTCCTGAGTCCGCCGTGTTCGTCGTCGGCCCCATGACTCAGCCCCAGTTGATCGTCAGTGCCATGCGGGCGGGAGTGCGCGAATACATTGAGCGCCCTACCACCACCACCGATCTGGTGGAAGCCTTCGCCCGCCTCACCAGCACCCGCCGCAAGCCGGGGCGCGAAGGTGCACGGGGAAAGGTGTTCACCGTCGTCAACGCCAAAGGCGGCAGCGGCGCCACCACCGTCGCCGTCAACCTGGCTCTGGCCTTGCAGTCGGTTCACCACAGCACCGCACTCGTCGACTTGGCGCCCCTCGGCCATTGCGCCCTCCACCTCAATCTGAAGCCGGCGTTCACCGTTTCCGACGCGCTCACCAATCTGCATCGCCTGGACTCGTCCCTGCTCGACAGCTTCATGGCGCGCAACGATCGCGGATTGCAGTTGCTGGCCGGCCCTGCGGCTCCCACCGCCATCGAACCTTCCGCTGCCGATTTTGCCCGCCTGTTTGACACCATGGTTGGCCTGTTTCACTACATCGTGGTTGACGCTTCCTCGCGCCTCGACAGCGCCACGCGCCTGATCAGCAACCTTTCGGAGAAAATTCTGCTCATCGCCCACGCCGATGTTGCTTCCCTGTGGAGCGCGGGAAGAGTGGCCCAGTATTTAGGCGAGAGCGGATCGCGCGACCGTTTTGCCTTGGTCTTGAACCGCTATCGCAAGGTGGCTGGCTTTAATGAAGCTGAGACCGAGGCCGCCATCGGAGCCCCAGTGGTCTGGCGCATTCCCAATCAGTACTTCGCCGTCTCCAGCGCCATTGATCGCGGCGTTCCCTTGATGCAGCAGGGAAACACCGACATTGCCCGCTCCATTGCCGGCCTCGCGGAATATTTGACCAAGGACGATTTGGAAGTCAAGCGCACCGCCTGGTCGTTGTTTAAAACGGTGTAGAGATCGGCTCTTAGCTATTAGCTCTTGGCTTTTAGCTAAGAGCCAAAAGCTAACAGCCAAAAGCATGGTTTAGATTTATGGCCAATCTCCAAGCCTTCGAACGCAGCGAGTACCAGCAGGTTAAAGCCGACCTGCACCGGAAGATCCTCGATCGCCTCGACCTGGAAAAACTCGGCCGCACCACCGGAGATTCGGCACGCGAAGAAGTTCTCATCCTCATTCGCAGTTCCGTCAACAGCGAGGCCGTCCCTCTCAGCTTCGCCGAGCGCGAGCAGTTGTCGCGCGAAATCCTCGACGAAATTTTCGGCTTGGGCCCGCTCGAGCCCCTGCTCAAAGATCCCACCATCTCCGATATTCTCGTTAACCGCTTCGACCGCGTCTATGTCGAGCGTGCCGGCAAGCTCGAAATCACCGGCCTTTCGTTCAAAGACAACCAGCACCTGATGCAGATCATCGACCGCATCGTCTCCCGCATCGGCCGCCGCGTCGATGAGTCTTCTCCCATGGTCGATGCCCGCCTCCAGGACGGCTCCCGCGTCAACGCCATCATTCCGCCCCTGGCCCTCGACGGTGCCTGCCTCTCCATCCGCCGCTTCGGCCGCGATCCCATCACCGCCCGCAACATGATCGAGAACAAAACCCTGACCGAGCCCATGCTCGAAATGCTCTCGGCCATGGTCAAGGGCCGTCTCAACCTGATCATTTCCGGAGGAACCGGCGCCGGCAAAACCACGGTTCTCAACGTCCTTTCCGGATACATCCCGAATTCCGAGCGCATTGTAACCATCGAGGACGCGGCCGAACTGCAGCTCAAGCAGGAGCACGTGGTCCGCCTCGAAACCCGCCCTCCCAACATCGAAGGCAAGGGCTCGGTCCGCATGCGCCAGCTCGTCATCAACAGCCTCCGCATGCGTCCCGACCGCATCGTGGTCGGCGAGGTGCGCGGAGAAGAAGCCTTCGACATGCTTCAGGCCATGAATACCGGACACGAGGGTTCGCTCACCACCGTCCACGCCAACTCGCCGCGCGATGCCCTGGCTCGCGTCGAAAACATGGTTTCCATGGCCAACTTGAATATTCCCGAGCGCGCCATTCGCCAGCAGATTTCGAACGCCGTCCACGCCGTTGTCCAGGTCGCGCGTCTCTCCGACGGTTCGCGCAAGGTGATTACGATCTCCGAGGTCACGGGCATGGAAGGAGAGATGATTGCCCTGCGTGACGTTTTCGTTTTCGACCGCAGCGGCATTGACGAGAGCGGCAAGGTGCGCGGCGTCTTCCATTCCACCGGCCATCCCCCGCATTTCGCCGAGCGCCTGGCCACCGCCGGTTGCCGCCTCAGCCCCAAGCTCTTCGAGTCCCGGATGGAGGTCTAGCGGATGCAGCTCCTCATCGCCTTCCTGGTGTTTATGGTGGTCACGCTGGCGGTTTTTACCGCCGTGTCTTTGTTTGACCAGCGCAAGGCCCGGGCCCGCGTTCTCCGCGATCGCCTCGCCACCGTGCAGGAGCCGGCAGCCGCGCCCTCGCCGGACTTGGCTCTTCTCCGCGACGAAGTCCTCAGCCGCATACCCGCTTTCGACACCCTTCTGCGCCGCTCCGAGCGCGTCTCCCATCTGCAAAAAATGCTGGCGCAGGGCAACGTGGATGCCCGCGCCGGAAACTTCCTCATGCTGTGCGCCGTGTCGGCCGTGGTCCTCGCGGTCATCGCCTTCTTCGCTGGCGGCAACATTATGTTCGGCTGGGCCGGCGCGCTGCTCGGATTTTTTGTTCCCTACGCCTATGCCTCGCACATGCGCACCAAACGCTTCCAGAAGTTCGAGGAGAAGTTCCCTGAAGCCATCGACACCCTGGCCCGCGCCGTTCGCGCCGGACACGCCTTTACCACCGCCATCGAGATGATTGCCAACGAAGTCGCCGAGCCCGTCGCCGGAGAATTTCGCCAGCTCTTCGAGGAACAGAAATTCGGCCTTCCCGTGCGCGACGCCCTGCTCAACCTCGCCGACCGCGTTCCTCTGGTCGACGTGAAATTCTTTGTCACCGCGGTCATGCTGCAGCGTGAAACCGGCGGCAATCTCGCCGAGATTCTCGACAACCTTTCGTACGTCATTCGCGAGCGCTTTAAGATCCAGCGCCAGGTCCGCGTCCACACCGCCCAGGGACGTCTCACCATGGTCCTGCTCATGGCTCTGCCACCCACCATTGTGGTGGTCATGCAGTTGCTCAACCCGGGATTCATTCGCCCGCTGTTCACCGACCCCCTGGGCCACGCCTTGATCGTAGGTGGCATCACCTTGCAGACGCTAGGGTATTTTTTCATTCGCAGAATTATCAGGATTCAAGTTTGAAGTACGAGTTCTCAGTTCTCAGTTGTTAGTTATCAGTAAAACCGGCGAACCGCAGCCATTTGCTTTTACTGAGAACTGAGAACTGACAACTGAGAACTAAAGATTCATAAAGGTCTGATTCATGACGCTGCCGCTGGCGCTCTCCATCTTCGTCTTTCTGACCATCGTAGTGGTGGTCTTCGCCTTTGGAGCAGCCACGGTTGCGCCCTCTTCGGTGCTCGGATCCCGCCTCCGCGAAATCGGCTGGCAGCGCCCCAAAGCTCCCGCAAAGCCCGCCATGCGCGAGCGCATGCAGCAGGCTCTCGATCCCTTCAGCCGCGCCTTGCCCGTCTCCCCCACCGACGTTTCCAAAACCCGCGCCTGGCTGATTCAGGCCGGATATCGCAGCCCGCAACACGTCACCATCTATCGTGGCTTGCGCGTCCTGTTCGCCGCCCTTGCCTTTTTGTCGGTTTTTCTCTTTACCGGCTTTAATTCCCCCCTGCTGCTCGTCGGCACCGCCGCGTTTGGCTTTTTCCTTCCAAGATTCATGCTGAAAAAGAAGCTGGAGGAACGCCAGCGCCGCATTCGCCTCGCCCTTCCCGATGGACTCGATTTGACCGTCATCTGCGTGGAAGCGGGCTTGTCTCTCGATCAAGCCATGATGCGGGTCGGCCAGGATCTGAGCACTGCGCACCCGGAACTGAGCGCTGAATTCCACCTCTTCGATCTGGAAACGCGCGCCGGAAAACCGCGCGTCGAAGCCCTCCGCAACCTCGCCGAGCGCACCGGAGTCGACGACATTCGCTCGCTGGTTTCAACCCTGATTCAGACCGACCGCTTCGGAACCAGCGTCGCCCAGGCCTTGCGTGTCCATTCCGATTCCCTGCGCACCGAGCGCCGCCAGCGCGCCGAAGAACAGGCCGCCAAGACCACCGTCAAGATGATCATTCCCCTGGTCCTGTTCGTGATGCCCTCCCTGATTTTCGTGACCGTCGGCCCGGCCGTAATTCAGTTGCTGCACATATTCACGCAGAAGAAGTGAATCCCTACACCGCCCGCCGAGAGGAGAGCGTATCAGGCCATCACGTTAGCGATGCTCCAAGATTCGTATCAGGCCATCGCTTTAGTCGATGCCACAGATCTCGGAAATTCGATGCCCCTTTAGGGGCTGGACGCAAATTCAGGGTGAATGAGGAGTTGTGATGCCCCCGCGCGGCCCCAAGGGATACGCTTTCAACCGCACCCGCACCACTTATCTCGCCACCGATCTAGCCATCGCCAGCACCCACTGGTCGCGCTTTCGCGGACTCATGGCCACCCACTCCTCCCGCTTCCAACGCGGCCAGGGATTATGGATTAACCCCTCCCACGGCATCCACACCTTCGCCATGCGCTTCCCCATCGACGCCGTCTACCTCGACCGCGACCGGATTGTCATCCACACGGAAGAGGGCCTGAAACCCTGGCGTATGGCCGCAATTCGCATCCAAGCCGCGTCGGTGCTCGAGCTTCCCGCCGGAACCATCCGCGACTCCCAAACCGCGCTAGGCGACCAGGTAGATATTTCTTTCGAACAACGTCCGATTCAAACCCAAGCCGCTTGAAGCACGCAGCATCCACCATTAGCAGGCCGCGGAGAAACTAAGGATTCGTATCAGGGCATCGCTTTAGCGATGCCGCAAGCCTCGGAAATCAGATGCCCCTTTAGGGGCTGAAATCTTTTGAAAGGGCACGGCTTTAGCCGTGCCATAAGGACCATCCCCACCATCGGCTTTAGCCGCCGAGGCTAACCGCCGGATGCCCCATCCTAACGTCGCGCCTTTTGCGACGTTAGTGTGGGATTCCACGTCCGCCGAGCCCTTGGGGGTTTTCCGAACCTTGCGAGATGGAGCGAGTCGCGGGGATCATCGGCTCACCACGCGCTGACTTCATCTCTGGGCCAGCAAGGATCCTAAGCCGCAGACGACCGTGGAACCCCACCCTTCACAAAACGAAGGGTGGGGCACCCGGCGTGGAACCTTGGGAAATCCTCTGCACTCACTTAGAATCAAACGCATCAATATGCCCCAAGATTCACATTCCGACTTATGCGTACCCCGACTGGCATTCCTCGGCTTTTGTGATCGGGCTCAAACGATTACTGCGGGACACGTAGCATTCTGCGGAACAAATCTGCTTGGAGTTTCCCTGACCCGTGTGTTCCCTGTTTTTCCTATCCATCTACGGGGCTTCAAGCTCGCGCTGGCAATCTACCAACCGCAAGCGGGCGAGAGCCTCAAATTGGTATTTAGAGGCACTGAGAATCAGCCGTCTTTCGACATTGGAATGCAGATAACTGGCTCGACCATCTCAAACGCTCAGACGGATACCTCAACTATCGACACAGAAATAACAAGCGGCTTAATCGACCAAGGTTGGGCATTTATCGTCACCGAAATCAGTGCTGACATTATGGTGGGCTATGCTGGAGTGTACCAAGTGTTCCTCAGTAGTCCGGATGGAGAACAATACGTTCAGACGGTGACCTTTGCCCACGCACCCCGCCCGCCTTACTCGGCGGAAGAAATAACCGCCATCAAGAGCGACCCGATGGCGAGAAAGTTCGTGCGAATGCTTGTGACCTGCAAGCTGTGCGGCGAAGGATTAAAGGTATATGCAGGAATTGAGAGATCGCCATCGTTGGAAAGCCAAGGGTTCCGTTTGAATTATGAAATCAAGGAAGACAATTTCGTTTGTTCATGCGGTAAAACGCAGTTCAGTCTGATTCCAATTAGGACCGGTCTTCATGGGCTACTGCAGCGTAACGTGAATCCGCAGACGGATGAGACCATTTCCGCTGTCAAGCTGTATGAAAAGACTGCACTCGAAGAATCGTGCAGGCAAATGCTGAAACTAATAAGCGCAGATACGGATGAGGAACAACTTCAAAACCTTCTGGAATCTCACCCGATCTTCTTTCACGTATTCATGCCAACGCGAATAATGTTCAAACCGAAAATCCTTACCAAATATGTTGCAGATTTTGCATTGCTCAATGCGCGGAATGAACTACTACTAGTGGAAATAGAGAAGCCCCATTTGCGCCTCCTGAAAAAGGATGGCGACATTACCGCTGGTCTCGAACATGCATTTCACCAAGTACGCACATGGAAACAAGAGTTGGACGATTTCAGGGATGCAGCGCTCGATGCGATGGGTTTGAAACGCGAGGAGGTTGCGAGCCTAAGGGGGGTGGTTGTGGCAGGGAGGAAACCATCAGACGAAAAGAAGCTCAGGCTCTTGCGCGCGGCTTCGACGCCGGCCATTGAACTGTTCACGTACGACGACCTTCTCAATTCGGTTACGGAACTGATAAAGCAGGTGGCGACCATCTGACTTGGCGAGTGGGCCACATTACGTGTGAAGTACAACGGCGTTGGCCCTTGATACGTCGACCGAAATAACTGGGGGGCCACCACTTCTCGCGCTCTTCGAGAAGCGGCCTGCTGGGTAACGGAAGATACTTTTTTCGCAAGCCTGTTAGAACTCTTTGCGAAAGTGGATTCGGAAAAAATCGCCCTTGACTCCCCTGTTAAAATAGATTCACAGCAAACAAGCATTTGCCTCAGCCCCACCTGCTCCTTGACAACGAATCGAAGCCACCGAAAGACCAAGCTAACTCCTTATTCCATTATACTTTACCTATAAGTCCTTATTCCACAAAGACCTGGAAGGAATCTTCCCCTAAGGGCAATAATATACTTGACAAAATAGACCCTTTGGCTTAAGATTTGCTCATGGAGAACAAGGCCATGAACGAACCAAAGAGCCTCCAAGAAGCCGTCATGTACTTCGCCGACCCCAAGAATTGCCGCGAGTACCTTGTGGCCCGTCGCTGGCCAGATGGGGTTGTTCTCTGCCCGCGATGCCAGAGCAAGAACGTCCTGTTCCTTGAGAAGTATAACCGCTGGCACTGCCGGGAGAAACACGACGCTCCGCAGTTTACGCTCAAGACTGGCACGATCTTCGAGGAGTCGCCGATTCCACTCGCAAAGTGGCTGATGGCAATGTGGCAGATCGTGAATTGCAAAAACGGCATCAGTAGTTACGAGATCGCAAAGGCTGTGAAGGTTACGCAGAAGTCCGCATGGTTTATGCTGCAACGCATTCGCCTTGCGATGAAGGAAGATCACGGAAGCTTCAAACTGGGCGGTCCTGATACCGAAATCGAGACAGACGAGACGTTCATCGGCGGTCGCAAGAAGAACATGCACGCTGATAAAAAACTCCGCTATGAGCAGCGTGGTGGAGCACAGGGCAAGACTGCGGTAATGGGACTCCTTGACCGCGATCTCCGCAAGGTACGCGCCAAGATCGTCCCGAACGTAAGGCGCGAGACCTTGCAAGCGGAGATCATGAAGGAAGTGAAATATGGGAGCAAGGTCTATACCGATGACGCCGTAGCCTACAACGATCTGCGTTCACGGTTTGTGCATGAAGTGGTCAACAAAACCGAGAGCTATGTGCGTGGGCAGGTTCACGTCAACGGCATGGAGAATTTCTGGTCATTGCTTAAGCGTGGTCTGAATGGAACCTACGTCGCCGTCGAACCGTTCCACTTGGAGCGATACATTGACGAGCAGATTTTCCGATACAACAATCGCGCCACAAAAGATAATCCGCTTAACGATTCGGACCGGTTTGATCTCGCCGTGCGTCAGGTCGTGGGCAAGCGGCTCACCTACGCGGAGCTGACCGGCAAGGTGGGAGAAATTGCGGCCTTCTAATCCGCGCCGTGGAAAACGAGGGCCACGGGTCCAGCAGAATAACCGTGGTAATGCTCGGGCATCACAGGCGGATGGACAATGACGTGATATGCAGTTAAAGTAGGTGCCACTTGTCGCCGATGAGTAGAGCTTGAGGACGCCACTCAGGAGGATAAGGCACTTTGCTGTTGCGAGGAACAAATTTGTCCAGCAGTGCAACAAGGATGTCATTGCAGACCAGTTCAAAGTGCATGGTCGTTCCGCCAGCCGGGAATTTCTCCGAAGGTGGAAAGTCGCGGTTTCGCAAGTGCCGAATGGAGCACGATGTCAGTTTTTCTTGCCACTCTGGTTTCGCGAACTCGGTTTCGAGAAACTCTTGAGCAGCAAGTACGATCTCGATTTTTGGAGGAGTAGTCATGCCGTTTAATCAGGAACTAGCCAACCAGCTAAGCAACTTCCTCGCGGGCGAATTGCCTCTGCCTGCTTACCGAGAGGCCATGATGCGTTTTCGTTTAGAGAAACTTGAATCTCTGCAAGAACGAGATAAAAATTTCGTGTATGAGTTTGAAACGCGCTATGCACAGCTAAAAGCCGAGGCAATAACTGAACACCAGTTCAGGCAACTTCTGGGTTATGCCGCTGCCTGTCAACCTGCGGCTACACATCCTACAGAAGTGTGGTTCCGTCTCGATTCACCCGAGAGAAAACCGCCGCAATCTGTTGTAAGCCATTCAGGGTCGTCGCAAACTTCGACTGATCGTGCCCTGGAATACGTCTAGCGGGGGCCAAATGGCGCTCCCGGAATCGCCTGCTGCTGCGCGGTGATGTTCAGCAGCACGCTAAAGGAAAACGTTAGCGGGTCTCTAACATTATCGAAGTGTAAACTGAACGTGTAAGGCCCAGCACTGGTAAATTGAATCGGGCTGATTCTGATCGGAAGTGCTACCATGCCGGGGCGAGCGGTCTGAAATCCGCCCATACCTTGCGCTACAACTTGCCCGCTTTCTAGGTGGGATACGGAAAGCCGGAACTGGTGATTATCGGGCCTGTCCTCTTGCAGCACCACGAAGAAAGTCAGTACAGACAACACCGCTGGCAATTGCCCAACCGCAATATCGGGACTATAGACGCCGAGCAAAAGGTATTTGCCATTGTTCTCCTGTCGGACTTCGTCGCACAAGACAATGTACTTCTCTTGTAGGGCCATGCTTCTCCCTCCGTGGAACGTAAATGTGTCCCAGAACACTCAACTCTACCAATTGCGCGGTGGTCTGAAAAGGGCTATCGTGGAATCGTTATGAAGCCATTACCAGCCCCACCGGTCTCAGGCAATACGGAATTCGAGCGGTTCGATAATGCTGTACGAAAAGTCCTCACCGTCTCAAAGGAAGAATTGCTGAAGCGGGAGCATGAAGAAAAAAATGGGCGAGAAGGAACAAGGCGACCCAAGAAATCTTAGCGGGTCGCCGATCCTGTCACGGCAGGATTCCAGCCTACAATTCAGCACTCATTTTGCCAAGTATATTATTGCCACCTAAGTCAATGATTCCAAAAGACCTGGTTGGGTAGGGGGGAGGGGGGGTAGGGGTACCAAGTAGTAAACATATCGCTTCGAACTCACCCAGAAATCGAAAAAAACTCTAACTCCCCAAGAAAACCAGAGACCCTTCTGGCAAACTACTACTAATACGAATCCCCCAGAAACAACGCAGTCGAAATAATGTCCGAAGTTGTCACCATTCCCGAAACCGTTGATCGTTGGCCAAAGGATCAGTGGCCCGAGCCGCCGCGCCTGCTGGTGGAATGGTCGTCGCGCTGGGAAGAGTTCAAGACCGCATTCGGTCCAGCGCTCTCCCGCTCTCCCAAAGCCTTGGCCGGAGAAGCTCCCATTGGCATCTTCCCGTATCGCGGCATGTTAGCTTGCTGGCTGCTCGAGTGCCTGCTGCTGATCGCCGTCATCGTGCTTCCGGAACAGTACGCGAGTCTTCAGATTCCGCCCGCTCCCACGCGCCTGCATTGGGACGTGATCTACTATTCCGGAGACGAACTGCCGCAGACTCAGGATCGAGGCGGCGCGCAAGCTGGCAAGTCCGGACGCGCCGGTGGCGAGCAAGCCCACCATCGCACACAAACCATCCGCGTAGCGCGCGGCGACAAGCCCAGCGAAAAGGTTGTAGACGCTCCCAAGATTAATCTGCCGCATTCCGATTCCGCCGTCGCTAATCTGCTAGCCTTCAAAGCGAATCCCGGACCACCGCCCGCCGAAGGTCTGCGTTCTACGCTGACCGCGCCAGCTCTGCCGATAAACGTGGTGCAGCCCGCGCCGGAACTGAATTCATCGGCCAGCCGCAATCCAAGCGCTCTGACCGCGAACGTCGTCCCGCCCGCTCCCGAAGTTACTCACGCCACAACGCGCACTTCGCCAACGTTGAGCACGTCAATCGTTCCACCGGCGCCGAATGTCTCGCGAGACAAGATGCAAACCGCAAATCCCCCCATTTCCGGACAAACCGTCATCGCGCCAGCTCCGCGGGACGAGCAGCGCGACCTGGCCAGTTCCCGCGTGCCGACCACGCAAACCGTCGACGTGATTGCGCCCCCGGTTTCCGCGCCCCAGCGCGATGTGTCGTCCACGCCCAAGTTGTCGTTGCCCGCGCCCGCCGTGATTGCGCCACCGCCCTCGCAGGTCAGCCGCGATCTCAACAGTTGGGGAAGCTCCAACACAGGCGACTTGCGAGCAAAGCCGGTTCCTCCGCCACCAACCGCGTCTGGAGGAGGTTCACTGGCAAGATTGGGAGCAGCCCCGATTGCGCAGCAGGTTGTACCGCCTCCAGCCAGCATCGGCAGCGCAGGCTCAGGGAAGTCCGCAGCGCAAACCGCAGGTTCGCTTCTGGGCTCGGCCAACGTAGTGCCACCTCCACCAGGATTGGGCGGAGGCAAAGCCCTCTCGGGCAGCGGACGAGGCAACAAGGGAGCAGGAGCTGGTGGTCCGCTCGATCTCGGTTCTTCCGTAGCTCCACCAAGTAACGCCGGAGGAAATCCCGGAGCAAACGGAGTGGTGATGTCCAGCCAACCGGGAACCAAAGCTGGACTGCCGAACGCCGCCGGAGGAGCGCTCGCCATGTCTCCCAGCGGCACAGCCAAAAGCGGTCTCGGTGGCAGCGGAGGCGGAGCAGGCATAGGCAAAGGCAACGGTTCCGGCAGCGGGCTACAGGGAGAAGGTTCGGGAGCAGGCAAAGAAGGCACAGGCCGAGGCTCCGATCCCAACGCTCGCGGAGGGATTTCCCCATATCCAGGTCCCGGAGGTTCGGGAACCGGCGTGAGCGGCGCGCCAGCCGTGCCCGGCGTTTCCGTGCAAGGAGGCACGACGACCATCAATCTGCCCAGCTTCGGGTCTCCAGGCGATGCGGCCGCGACCGGTCCAGGCCGCTCTTCGACAAAGTCGCACGGAGGCCCGAGCTACACGGTAAAGGCGACCTCAAGCTCTGGAGGCGTATTCAATCGTTATGGCGAGTTGAAGGGTGACAACTACTCCATCTACATCGAAACGTCGCTAGGAACCGCAGTGATGCAATATGCTGATGCCGCCTCCGTTACGCACCCTTACCGCGAGGACCTCACCGCCCCTGAACCGATGCGCATAGATCTGCCTCAGGGACTGCGCACAACTCGCGTAGTATTCGCCTGCATCCTCGACCGTTCCGGAGTTTTGAAAGATTTGAAGGTACTCGAGCCCGGAGCCGCCGAAACCACCTCAAAGATTCTGGTGGCGCTGCACAGCTGGAAGTTCCGCCCAGCGTTTCGAGGAAATGAGCCGGTTGAAGTGAATGCGATCTTGGGATTTGGAGTGGATACGCGGTAGGGACCAGGGCTCACCGCAGAGATCGCGGGGAACGCAGAGCAAGCATCAGAAGTTGGATTCGCATCAGCGGTTTAGATTCGTATCAGGGTATCGCTTTAGCGATGCCGAACGTTCTGCTGGAGTAAATGCCCCTTCAGGGGCTGGATACCGAAAAATCTTAGTACCCTTTCCGCTTGTCGACCACGGCCAGCAGCGGCTGACCGTTCAGATAGCGCCGCAGATTTTCCGAGAACAACGCGTAATGCCGCTCCCATAATTTGTCGGTCAGCGCCGCGGTATGCGGAGTAATTAGCAGATTGGGCAAGTCCCACAGCGGAGAATCGGCAGCCAGTGGTTCTTTGGGAAAGACATCGAGCGCCGCGCCGCCAATTTTGTTTTCCAGCAGCACAGCAGCAAGCGCGGCTTCGTCGACGAGTTGCCCGCGACCAACGTTGATCAAACATGCGTCAGGTTTCATCAGCGCCAAGCGTTCGGCATTAGCAATTGCCTTGGTGCTCGCCGTAACCGGCGCTGCCAGCACGATGTAGTCAGCCTGCCGAAAGAGTTCGTCGATTTGCACTGGCCTGAAGACAGCATCCGCGCCTTCACTTCCCTTCTCCGGATGCTCACGCACCGCGATCACCCGCATGCCCAGAGCTTTCGCGCTCTTCACCACGGGCCGTCCGATGCTGCCGAGGCCGACGATTCCGACGGTTGCGCCGGCAACTTCTCGCACTCGCGGCAGCTCGTCCCACAGGATTTGCTGTCCCCAAATGTGCTTCTCCTGCAGGCGCACCGAGCCTGCAATTTTCTTGGCCAGCGCAAAGATGAGCGCGATGACGTGCTCCGCCACCACCGGTCCGTGCACTTCACGCGCGTTGGTGAGGGTAATGTCGCTGTTGACGAGTTCGGGAAAGATTAACTGATGAACCGCCGCCGCCGGAGAGTGAATCCATCGCAGCTTCTTCGCAGCCGCAATCTGCTCTGGGCGGATCGACCAGGCGACCAGGATTTCAGCATCGACGATCTCTTCATCCATGCGCTTGTAGTCGGGAAGATGAACGACTTCGATCTGTGGGAACTCGCTCCGCAAGCGCTCGCCAAACCAGGGTGGTGCATTCCACTGGTCAAAAGGATGGCGAACGCAAATCAGAAGCTTGCGAATCAGGTCATCGGGTGATTGCATCATCGCGTGATTTGAAGATCTTTGGGCGTCCTTTGTCAGGCTTGGGAATCCTTCGCCGTTTCCGTCATGTGCGGGCAGCGCGTTCTTAATCGAGTGGAAGCAGATAGCCCGGGGTTTTCATAGTTCCCCCGAAGACGGCCTCGTCGAGTGTACGCATGTCCCATGCATACCAGCCTGTGGGCGTCAGCTTTAGAGTGATGTCGTCCATTGCCGCCATCATGCCGCCGGCGCGAGGGTCGGCCAATGCAGCCTCGCTCATGTAGCGAGCGTGGATGCGAGCGTTGATTCCTTTTGAGCTTTCGCCTGCGATAACTTCTGCCGTGCAAACCGCCACCAGACCTCGCTCCGATGCGGGTTTTCTGAGGTCCACCATAAGGGAAGCTTTCGGTCGGGCCGCTACATTGCGAGCTTTGCGAGTCTGCGAAGAAGTGGCCACATAAAAACAGCCACCGTCAAATAGATACCAGACCGCCGTAAGGTGTATAGAGCCGTCTTCGTTCTCAGTGCCCAAACTGGCGATGAAGCGTCCCCTCAAAATTTCTTCAGCCCCGGATGGCATAGCGTTCTGCATAGGTAGCGGAACCCCCCGACGCGCAAATGATACAACAACGCTTCTCCTGTTCGTTCGATTACTAGCCGAAGAAGTCTCAGCGGTTTAGGCTTTCAGCGGCTTCCGCAAATCCGAGCCCGTCATCTCTTTCGGCTCGGTGATCCCCAGCATGCCTAGAATCGTGGGCGAGATATCCCTAAGCGAGCCATTGGGCTTGAGTGTGAATTGCTTCGCATCCTCCGCCAGCACAATAAACGGCACTGGATTCGTCGTGTGCGCCGTGTGCGGACCGCCGGTTGCAGGATCGATCATCATCTCAGCGTTGCCGTGGTCGGCAGTAATCAGCATCGCCCCGCCCTTGGCACGAACCGCTTTCTCGATCTCGCCCAGGCAGGCATCGACGGTCTCGACCGCCTTGATCGTGGGCTCAATCTTGCCCGAGTGCCCAACCATGTCCGCATTAGCGAAATTGACGATGATCACGTCGAACGTGCCCTCGTTCGTGGCTTTGACAACCGCCGCGGCAACTCCGGCGGCGCTCATCTCCGGCTTTAGATCGTAGGTCGCGACCTTCGGCGACTGCACCAGCACACGCTCTTCTCCCGGGAAAGGCTGTTCCACACCGCCATTGAAAAAGTAGGTCACGTGCGCATATTTCTCCGTCTCGGCCACACGCAGGTTGCGCATATTCAGGCCGCCCATCACGTTGGCCAGGATGTTCGCCATCGACTCCGGCGGAATCACCACCGGCAAGTCGAAGTTCTTGTCGTACCGGGTCATACAGACGTACTTCAGGTTCTTCGGCGCGCGGTCGCGCGGGATGGTCGCGTCGAGTTCGGCCGCGCCCGGCAAATCGCTGCCGCCTTTCTCATTCAGTCGGCTGTTGCGGCAGAGAGCCCGCGTCATCTGGCGCACACGATCGGCGCGAAAATTAAAACAAATACAGGAATCGTCATCGCCGATCTTAGCTAGCGGCTCGCCCCGCGGATCCGTGCACACGAATGGCACCACGAATTCGTCGGTCACGCCTTTGTTATAAGATTCTTTCATCCCCTGCACGGCGTCGACGTAAGTGCCGCCTTCGGCTTTGCCGTCCACCATCGCACTGTAGGCCTTGGCGATGCGCTCCCAGCGCCCATCGCGGTCCATGGCGTAGTAGCGGCCGTTGACAGTCGCAATCTTGCCCGAGTTATACTCGCGCATCTTCTGTTGCAACTGTTCGATGTAGCCCGCGCCATTAGTCGGCAGCGTGTCGCGGCCATCCATGAAAGCGTGCACGAAAACGCGCTCGACTCCCTGCTGCTTAGCCATTTTCAGGAGCGCGTAGAGATGCTCCTGCCGCGAATGCACGCCGCCGTCGGATAGCAGTCCGAACAGGTGCAGCTTGCGCCCGCCCAATCGCGCGTTCTTCATGGCTTCGACCAGCACGGGATGAGAAAAGAACTCGCCATTCAGGATCATCAGGTCGAGGCGCGTGATGTCCATGTGCACAATGCGACCGGCGCCGATGTTCAGATGGCCGACTTCGCTGTTTCCCATCTGCCCTTCCGGCAATCCGACAAACGGCCCGCTAGTGTGAATCAGCGTGTTGGGATACTCTCGCAGCAGTCGGTCATACGTCGGCTTGCGCGCGAGCGCGATGGCGTTGCCTTTGGTTTCGGCGCGGTATCCCCAGCCGTCGAGAATGATGAGGACGAGAGGTTTAGGACGAGGCATAAATCAGCTCTTAGCTCCTGGCCTTTGGCTTTCGGAAGATAGACTGAATCCCTTCCAGCGACCACGCATCTCATACTATTGCAAAAACTGTCTCTGAGGATAACCATGCCGATCAATGAACTACTTTTGGTGGAATTCGATGAAGAAATAAAGAAGACGCGCACCATGCTGGAACGCGTCCCGGAAGACAAGAAAGATTTTGCGCCGCATCCCAGATCCATGCCGCTGAACAAGCTTGCGCCTCACATAGCGCAGTTGGCTGGCTTTGGTCTTACGGTCCTTACCGCTCCTGAACTTGATTTCGCGAAAGGCAGCTACAAGCCTCTGCCCTTTGAGTCCGCGGCGCAGCTGGTCGCAGCTTTCGATGAAGGCGCTGCCAAGGTACGCACCGCGCTCAAGAACACTCCGGATGATGCCTGGACGCAGCCGTGGAAGCTGAGCTTCGGGGGCAAGCCTATCTTCAGCGGGACGCGCTTTCTAGCGTACCGGCAGATGTTCCTCAATCATCTGGTCCATCACCGCGCACAGCTCGGCGTGTATCTGCGCTTGAACGAGAAGCCGGTGCCCTCGACGTACGGGCCTTCGGCCGACGACACGATGGGGTTCTAGCAAAGACAACTGTGTAGTGCTTGTCATCCGTTGTAGTTCAGCGCCTTCACTCCCAAGAACCGCGCCGCCCCGTCCAACTCCTCTTCAATCCGCAGCAACTGGTTGTACTTCGCGATCCTGTCGGTGCGCGATGCCGAGCCGGTCTTGATCTGTCCCACGCCGGTCGCCACGGCCAGATCGGCAATGAAGGTGTCTTCGGTTTCTCCGGAGCGATGCGAGATCACGGACGTGTATCCATTCCGTCGCGCGAGATCAATCGCGTCCAGCGTTTCACTGACCGTGCCAATCTGGTTGAGTTTGATCAGGATCGAGTTGGCAATTCCCTTCTCAATCCCCTTGGCGAAGATCTCGATATTGGTGACGAAGATGTCATCGCCCACCAACTGAATCTTGTCGCCCAGTTCTTTGGTCAGCAGCGCCCAGCCATCCCAGTCGTTTTCGGCGAGGCCGTCTTCGAGCGACACGATGGGATAGTCCTTCACCCATTTTGCATAGTAACGAACCATGTCTTCGGAACTCTTGGCCGATTTGTCGGATTTCTTGAAGACATACTTTCCGTCCTGATAGAACTCGCTGGCTGCCGGATCGAGCGCAATCGCAATCTCCGCGCCCGGCTTGTAGCCCGCCTGCTGAATCGCTTCCAGCACGACTTCAATGGCTTCGACGTTCGACTTCACCGACGGAGCAAAGCCGCCCTCGTCGCCGACCGACGTGTTGTAGCCGCGCTTCTTCAACACGCCCTTGAGCGTGTGGAAGACCTCCACGCCCCAGCGCAGCGCCTCAGAAAACGACGGCGCTCCCACCGGCATCACCATGAATTCCTGGAAATCGACGTTGTTATCGGCGTGCGCGCCACCGTTCAGGATGTTCATCATCGGCACCGGCAAAGTGTTCGCCGCTGCTCCGCCGAGATAGCGGTAGAGGGGGAGCTCAAACGCTCTGGCCGAAGCGCGGGCAGCGGCCATCGAAACCGCCAGGATGGCGTTGGCTCCGAGCCGCCCCTTGTTGGCCGTGCCGTCGAGTTCGATCATCTTGGCGTCGAGCGCACGCTGGTCGGCTGCGTCCATGCCCACGATCGTCGCGGCGATCTCGGAGTTCACATTCTCGACCGCCTTTAAAACTCCCTTTCCCTTATATTGCTTCGCGTCGCCGTCGCGGAGTTCGACAGCTTCGTGCTCGCCGGTGGACGCGCCACTCGGCACAATGGCTCGCGCGCTGGCGCCGCCAACAAGAAAAATTTCGGCTTCTACCGTTGGATTGCCACGCGAGTCCAGCACCTGGCGTCCGCGGGTTTCTACGATCGTGGTAAGAGGCATGAGAGCGTCCTTTTCTTGGTCGATGAATTTAGAAACGTCGTCGCAATGTAGAGACGCGGCTAGCCGCGTCTCCTGCCTGCGAAGCGAAATTATATCGGACGGGGAAGCACCCGGTCTGTGCGCTAGGACACTCCCCATCGAATCGCCGAGCGCACCCTCCCCGGTACCCCATCCGTTATTGTTCCTGATTTCCACCTCGCTTAAAGTCAACTCAACATGCAGAACCGCACCGAAACTTTGGAAATCGGTTCGCGCGCTCCTGATTTTTCCCTGGGAGCGGCCAACCGTGAGGGCACCTTCACTCTCGGTGGCCTGCTCGCGCAAGGCACGCTGATTCTCGAGTTTCTGCGTGGTACCTGGTGACCAAACTGCGTCAAGCGCGTGACTCAGTTCGAGTCACGGAGACAGGAGATTGAAGCTGCGGGAGCGCAGTTGGCGTTTATCGCCGCCGAAAAACGGGACGGCGTCTGGAAGCCGGGGAAATTTCTGGAGAAGCATCCCATCTCCAGCGTATTTCTGCTTGATGAGGATCGAACCGTGACCAAGGCCTACGGACTCCATCACGCGCTTGGCACGGACGCCATCAACATCGCGCACCCGGCTACGCTGGTCATTTGTCGCGACGACGATCGCGGCGGCAATGATCGTACCGCCATAGTCCGCCACATCTATCGCGGGGATAACCAGCTTGACCGCGCGCCGATCGACGATGTTCTTGGAGTTTTGAAAAAGATTAGAAATTGAATTTTGGAGGTGAGAAACATGAAAAAAACTCTTTGGCTGACATCGCTCATCCTGAGCGCAAGTTTCGCGTGGGCGCAAACCGCCCTGCCCACCGGAACCGCCGTTAGGATGAAACTTGAAACCACGCTCGCAACCTTCAGTTCGAGAGCTGGAGACCCGTTCTCGGCCAGAGTCACTGAGCCGGTCGTAATCGACGGAAAGACGGTGATTCCGATCGGTACGACGGTCGAGGGACGCGTCACCAAAGCGACCGAACCACGCCGCATTGCCGGCAGGCCCACCATCGCCATCTTCCCTGAAACGGTGGTTCTTCCGAATGGCGACAGGTTCATGCTGAACGCCTCGTTGGTTGACACCAACCGCGGCCGCGGCACCGACGTCAACCAGGAAGGGCAGTTCAAAGGCGCTGGCCACGACGGCAAAGACCTCACTGAAATCGGCATGGGTACCGGAGGTGGAATGCTGGTCGGCGGTCTGGCGGGCGGCGGCAAGGGCTTCCTTATCGGCGGAGCCGTCGGAGCCACTGCAACGGTCGCGCACTGGCTCGGGAAACATCGTTCCGCCATGCTTCCCGCAGGCACGGAACTGGTGATGGAATTGAGCCGTCCGATGACGATGACCAGCGCCAGCGGCGGCCAGTGACGGAGGTTACGGGCGGACGACCGGGATTTCGCATCAAAAAGCTGCCCGGTGCATGATGACATAGAGCCAGAGCAGCACCGCAATATTCCCCAAGGCCAGAAATGTCCCCACGCGCAAGAGTCCGCGTACGACCCCGTACTTACCGGCCGACAAGAACAGTAAAGCTGCGGGAAGGATGGTAAGAACCTGCCACATTCCCACGGAAAATATGCCTGCAGCGAAGAACACCGGCGCACCAATTCCCGCCCATCCCGCTGCCTCGCCCGTTGGTGGGTGAAGCTCCGAATACCTAAATATGAGCAGTGGCGGAACTGCCTGGAGCACAATCCCGAGAGTAACGCCCCACGATACCTGCTCCGGAGAGGACGTCGGTTTCATCGTGCCTCCTGAGATCGGCTGTTTCGGCCATCGCGATTTGCGCGGGGCCAGCCGTGACTGGCAAGTCCGCTCGATACCGAAAACCACGCGGATGGAGTGCGCAGAATACCTTTGCTGCTAAGCTCTACGCCCGATTGGCCCGGCGGTAGATCGTCGACCACCCACTTCTTGCGTCCACTCGCGGTAATTGCAAATAACTCATGGTGGCGGGAAAAGGTATACACGGTGCCATCCTCGGCGATCACAGGGTCTTCCTCGAAGCCTTCGTTTTCGGTGTAGCTCGTCTCTGACCTGAAAATCCATTTCGCCTTGCCCTTGCGGTCCAGCGCATACAGAAACCGCGAGGCAAAATACACATTCCCATCCGCGGCAATGGCGATACCGCCAGGTCCGAGCTTGTCCCCGGAAACAAAACTCCAGAGCTGGTGACCTTGCGGATCGAAGGCAATCACGCTTCCCGGTCGCCAGTGGACCACTACTCTCCCGTCGGCATCCACCAAAATATCCTCGGGCCTGCCTGCAACCTGAACGCGCCAGCGTTCCTGGCCTTGCGGCGAGATGGCCAGGATTGCAGCACAATAACGATGACAATCGCCAACCGACTGCACCCCCGAGAAGATGTAAACCGTGCCATCCGGCCCAATCGCCGGAGCTACCCAGCCGCCCCACTGCTCCACTACATTCGTCACGCGCCATCGAACACTGCCGTCGGCATTGTAAGCAGTAAGCGTGTTGCTGTCCCGTAGCGTTGTCGACAGATAGGCAGTGCCGTCACGGCCCAGAGCCAGTGGGTTGTCAATAACATCGATGGGAACCGTCCACTTCAATTCCCCGGTTCGGCTGTAGATGCTAAGGGAGTTCTGGCCATCTCTCGTACCCTCCAGGTACACGGTGCCGTCTTCGCCGGCTGCACTGTGTAGAACCTTGATATCGGAGAGGAAAGTGCGGCAGTCACCTGGATCGTCGCTGACGACAAAATCTCCGCTGTCGAAATAATCCCCTTTGACAAGTGGCGCCGCGCAAACAGGAGTCTGTTGGACCGGTTGCGGCCGTCCCGGATGCATCTCTGGAGCCGGTTCCAGCGCCGCCTCGGAATTGACGGGCATCATCCACCGCAACTCCTTGTCGACGGCATAAATCGCAAACGGCGAGACAATCGCAGCCGCCGTTGATATCAGGTAGACGACGAATAGCCTTTCGAGGCGCATTCGTTCTTCAGTGTAAGCTCAGTCCCCCGCTCGAACCAGAAACCGCGATCGGGTCGAGATAACCACGGTAATCGCAAGAGCCAGGAGTCTTCCTCAACCGCTCAAGGCCAGCATATCTGCTTCCGCCAGCAACTCCAGTTCGATCCATCCCTCCACCGGCAAGGCGTCGACCGGCAGATGGTTCTGCCACAAACTGAAGCGCAGGCGAAGCCGGGTGGTCAGCACATCCGAGCTTCCCGGTCCCCGCACCTTGTCAATCGCGAGCGGAGCTGCGAGCAACCAGATGAGCGGCAGGCGAAACTCAAAACTCCGCACCAGCGCCACTCGCGCTAGGTCCTTGGCATCCGTCGAATCTGCGACCGCTTTGCCGGTCCCCTCCGTCACTTTCCACGACTGCAAGCGGCCGCCGTCCACGGCCGCATCCAACCGCAGTTCGCGGCGGGGTTTGGCCGCATGGTTGGCCCACGACTCCAGATTCACCACCACTTCGAACGCGCCTTCCGGCACTTTGCCCGCGAAATCCAAGCGGCCGTACACATACTGGTCGTCGATCCCGGCAAACACTTCATCGGTCAGAAACTGTTTGCCGTGCATGGAGCCCGAGCGCTGATCCGCCGTATAACACGCCGCCCCCAGCCATTCGAAGTAGCGCACCACGTCGCCTGAAATCTTGGGATGGATAAAGGCGCTCTGCGCCGCGAACGAAGGCCGCGCTACTCCTCCGCTGATCGGCTGCGCCAGATAATCCGGCGGAGTTCCACCCAGCGCCTGGTAAACATTCGATAGGTGCTTGCGATAGAGTTCGTCGAAGTCGCGATCGTTCGCCGAGTGATGCTCCGGTCCGTACCACCAGTTCCAGTCGCTGCCCTCAGCGATCAATATCTCTTCAAACGCCAATTTTCGTTGCTTCTCGGTCGCGTCCGGCGACGCCTGGGCATAGAAATTGCGCGCGTGATACAGGTAGTCCCAGGCCTTGTTGTCTTCCGGCGCTCCAATCCAGACGTTGAAGTTCGCTCCGATCCACGACCCCGGCACCAGCGACTTCAGCGGCGTGACGTTCTTGTGGCGCGCAATCGCCTCGCTCACCGTCACCGCTTCGATCGCCGAGTCACTCTGCAAACCCTCATAAAATCTGCGCAAGAATTCGCGCCCCGACTGCGCGTAGTATTCCCACGCATTCTCGCCATCCAGAATTATCGAAACCACGGCGTCTTTTCCTTTGCTAACAACCGGTTGCGCCGATTCTTTTATCTTTTGGATGAGATTATTGGCAGCCTCTTGCGGCGGCATCCCCGAATACACAAATCCGATCAGGTCTGAAATTGTGTGATCGCGGAAGAGCAGATTCATCCTGGTCTCAGCATTCTCGTAGCGATACACCGTATACAGCCGCTGCGCCGATTCCGCATCCAGATGACCATGGCCGTCGCTGGAGAAATTCACTCCCAGGCTCCGTCCCAGAACCCCTTCGTCGGTCGCCATCCACTGCACGCCAAGCTGGTGCGCGATCGCCAATGCCTCTTCGGAAACGCCGCCCTCCGACGGCCACACCCCTTTTGGCCGTACCCCAAACACTTTTTCGTGCAAATCCAGTCCGCGTTGCAACTGCTCGCGAGCATCTTCCGGATGGCGATAGCGGTTCTGCGGCAAGGCCAGCCCCGGCGATGAAACCGCTCCCATCTGCGTGTCGCACAGCAGGGGCAGAATGGGATGGTAGAAAGGCGAAGTTGAAATCTCGATCCGGCCTTTGTTCGCCGCCTCGGCATGCGCCGGCAAAACCCGGCCGAGCAGCTCGCGCTCGTGCACGATCACGAACCGCTGGTCTTCGAGCGTGTAGTTCCGGCCTTTGCGGACCAATTCCGCCACCTCTTTCTCCGCCAGAAAATACTCGTCGAACCAGGCAATTTGCGAGAGCACCTGCAAGTCGGTGAAATCCTGAACCTGAAAATATTTCTCCGCGCGCTCGGGCAACCCGCCCGCCAGGTGAAATCTCTCCCACAACTCACGGTACCGCGGATAGCGCCCGATCAGATTCACAGGATTCGCCTGAAACAAATATTGCAGCGCGAACTTCCGCTCCTCCTGGGTCAAGTCTTTCGCCGGCTTGCCTGCAACCTGCAGAAAAGGGTCCTGTGCCTCGCCCGAAACATAGTCCTGGATCTGCGTGATCAGCGAGGGTACCAGATTGAATGTCTGATGGACTTGGGGAAACTCGTCCAGCAGTTTCACCATCCCGTAGTAGTCTTTCAAACCATGGAGGCGCGTCCAGGGCAGGCGGTACTGCCCCGTCACCAGGTCTTTGTAGAACGGCTGGTGCTGGTGCCACAGGACAACCACTCGCAGTTGGGCCATGACTTCTGATTCCGCTTACTACATCGGCGATTCTTCAGTTTAATGCATTTAATCCATTCGGCAATTCTTCCCCTGTGGAATCGCTCGAAGCATGCCTGATAATGGGAGCAGTACAAACCATGAACTCAAGAGTTAAAGCCATTTTCTTCGACGTGGGCAACACTCTGCTGTTCCCCAATCGCGAGCGCATTCACGCGCCGCTCGCCGAACGCGGCATCGTGCCCGATGGCGAACATCTGCGCGATCTGGAATGCCGGACCAAGAACCGCTTCGATGGCATGATGATCGCCGAGGGCGCCGCCGACCACAGCTTCTGGTGGATGTTCTACTCGCAGCTGCTCTCTGAGCTCGGGCTCCAGAACGACGCCGGCGCCGGCCCCATCCTAGACCAGCTCGTCACCGGCATCCGCAACTCCGCGAACTGGGACCAGATTCGTCCTGGTACCGCCGAACAACTGCACCAGATCGGCGAGCGCTACCGAATTGCCGTCATCTCCAATGCTGACGGCAGAATCGAAGATGTGTTGCAGGGGTGCGAGATCGCCCACTGCTTCCGCACCATCACCGACTCCGGACTCGTCGGATATGAGAAGCCACACCCCGAAATCTTCCGCCACGCGCTGAAAAGCATGGATGCCGCTCCCGAAGAGAGCTTGTATGTTGGCGACGTCTATTCGGTGGATTACCTCGGCGCCGAAGGTGCAGGCATGCAGGCGATGTTGATGGACGTCCCGGGCGCATACCGTGATAAGGGAGTGCCGCGAGTGGAATCGCTCGAAGAGTTACAAGCTGTACTGCGTGATGGCGAACCACTAAGAACTAGCGGCCCGGCGTCCAAGTAGGTTTGTATCAGGGTATGCCTTCAGGCATACCGCCAGTGTTGTGTTATGAAAGGCGCCGTTAGGCGCTGGTTGCTGGCCGCGTCAGCCCGCCGCGGATACAATCACAAAACCATGTTCCATCAGACTGAAGGCCTGCTCCACCCTGACCCTACCGTAATGTGAACATCTACTCCAAGCTACGAAAGAGGAGGAGACGGAAGCAGAGGGGGAGGGACACTCACTGCGAAAGTTGCAGGGGCCTTCGACTCCTCTGCTCAGGATGACAACTCGGGTAGGGTAGCTGGCGGATTTTCTGCGTCCGGAGAGCAGATAGACGGCCGATGCCCGGTAATCCTTGACCCAAGCGGGTTCTGGGCACATCTCAGTTGACATCAGAAAACCCGGAGCGTATCTTTGCCCAATTAAATGGTTTTAATGTAGGTCGTCCCCCGCCCAGGAGAAGACGATGGTACCCTCCAGTTCCCGCTCTTACCTCAGCCTCCGACTCGTTTTGATCGCTGCTGTTTTTCTTGCACTGCTGGTGTGCGCACCGTATCTGCTGGCGGAATCCGCTTACGTGCGCGTCAGTCAGGCCGGATACGAAGCTGGCAACCCGCCGTTTCGCGCTTATCTGATGACCCAGTCCGCGGCAACGAACGCAACTTTCCAGGTGGTCAATTCGAAAGGCGATATAACCGATTCAGGACGAGTCGGTGTGCTGCTCGGCACGTGGAGCCATAACAAGACGGTGACCTACAATGTGTACGCCTTGGACTTCAACGTTCCCGGCGGGGATCTCTATACCATCATGGTCTCAGGGCCAGTGGCCGCGGCTTCGCCGGCTTTCGCGGTAGATTCTTCGGAGACGCTGTATTCCGGATTGCTGCTGAATACTCTGTTTTTTTATGAGACCGAGCGCGACGGGAAACATTTCATCCCTAACGCACTGCGCACCGCGCCCGGACATCTGAAGGACGGGAACGCGCACGTTTTTAACACGCCTCCGCTCGACAGCAACGACTTTATCGACAACGTGCCCCCGGCGACGCCGCTGGTATCGGCAGGTCTCCCGAACATCGATGCCGCTGGCGGCTGGTGGGACGCGGGCGACTATGAGAAATACGTTGAAACGGTCAGCTATACGACGGCGCTGATGGAGATTGGGATTCGCGACTTTCCTAATCAGATGGGCGCGGGCGCTCCGGTCAATCCTCCCGCGCCGCCCGGTTCGATCTCGTACGCCGGAAACAGCGGGGCCGGCGCGCCCGATTCGTCCGACTTTACCGATGAAGCCAGGTTTGGAGTGGACTGGCTGATGAAGATGTGGAACGACAAAACCAAGACGCTCTACTACCAGGTCGACAACACGCAAGACTGGGATTATTACGGCGAGGGCGATCCCAGTTCTGCCGCCGCCAACTGCGGTGGCACGTATGCGAGTCCTTACTGCCTGATCACGGAATACGACATTTGGACTTTGCCGCAGGCGGCCGATCACTACTGGCAACTCGGCGATCCGCGTGCGTGCGATCCGCTGACTACTTACTACATTTGTAATCGTCCGGTGTATGTGGCGGGTCCTGCAGGCTCGCCGATTAGCCCGAATCTCGCGGGTCGCTTGGCGGCGGATTTTGCTTTGTGCTACCAACTGCAACGTGATTCCCATCCCGCGCTGGCGAATCAATGCCTCCAGGATGCCGAGGATATTTTCGCGCTGGCGGACACTTCTTATACGGACCCGGCTCCGGCGGAATATGGAGGCACGTGCAGCGGTTGCCTGCTTACCATTGCTCCATTCGACGGCTATCCTGAAAACGTCTGGGACGACGACATGGAACTGGGCGCCACCGAGCTGTATTTTGCATTGCAATCCGTGCGAGGGCCGGAGAATCTTCCGGCGGGATTGCCGCACACCAATGCGATGGACTACTTGGCGCAGGCGGCAACGTTCGCTCACAATTACATCACGCGCATCTACAACAACGGGTTCACCGACACTTTGAACCTGTATGACGTCAGCGGCCTGGCCCATTTTGAGCTGTACCGGGCGCTCGACATGGCAGGAAATCCGCAGGGACTGGCGGTTTCTGAATCGCGCATTCGGACACAACTGCTGCGGCAAGTGGCAGACGCAATCACCCAAGCGGGCACGGATGCCTGGGGCTTCGGCTATGTGTGGAGTTACGGCGACACTACGGCGCACGGCGCGGGCCTCTCGGTGATGGCCAGCGAAGCCGCCTATCTCTCTAATACCGATGCTGCGGCCAAACACTACGACACCTATGCGCAGCGATGGCTGGCAAACGTTCTGGGCGCGAATGCCTGGGGGTCGTCGTTCATCGTGGGCGGCGGCAGCACGTTTCCGAATTGTATCCAGCACCAGGTGGCGAATCTGGCGGGCGCACTGTATGGGACTTCTGGCGGCACGCCGGTACTTTGGGGTGCGGCAGTCGAGGGCCCGGGCGGTTATGCTTCTTCAGGCGTTCTCGATGGCATGATTCTGTGTCCGGCAAACGGTGTGGACACGTTCCGGAAATTCAATGGCAACGATGGCACGTTTGATCGCTCGCAAGTCGCGGTGTATCAGGACAACATGCAGTCTTACAGCACAACCGAACCCGCCATTGACCTCACTGCGACGTCGTTTCTGATGTGGTCTTGGAGGCTCGCGGGCAAGCCGAGTTTCTAGCCGTTTATGTCCAGCGGAACCAGCGCAGCGCCAGGATAAACGACACCCCGCCCCAAACCGCCAGCACCAGCAGCCGTCCCGACTGCGAGCCGAGCGAGGCGCCTTCGAGGATCGTGGCTCGCAGCGCGTCGTTGAGCGCGGTTAGCGGAAGCGCTTTGATAAAAGGCATGGTGATTGCAGGAAATCTCTGGTACGAAAAGAAGACGCCGGAGAAGATCCACATCGGCATCATGACCACGTTGATGAGGCCGGAAACGGTTTCGATTTTCTGCGCCCGGCAAGCGGTCAGCAGGCCGACGCCGCCGAAGGCTACCGCTCCAAGCGATCCCAGCAGGATGACCGAGAGGATCGATCCCTGGACTCGCATGTGAAACACCAGCACGCCGAACCCTAAGAGCAGCCCTACTTCGACCACCATCAGCACGAGTCGGCTACTGGTCAAAGCCAGAAGAAAATCGCTGCGTCGCATGGGAGTGGCGACGAAGCGCTTCAGCAGTTTGCGCTGGCGCATTTCGACCAGCGCAAAGCCTACTCCCCACATGCCGGAGTTCATCAGGTTCATCCCCAGCAAGCCGGGAATGAGGAAATCGATGTAGCGCGAGCCAGGCTCGCTGGAGGATTGCGAGGAAGTAGCCAGCGCATCTTTGCGTCCAGCAGCAGATTGCAGCGCAGAGTCGATTTCGGCGCGCGACAGCACGCTTTCCGGACGCGCGGGATCGTAGTAATAAGTGTAGCTGCCGTCTGGATTGGATTCGATCGCCAAATCGAATTTGCCAAAGTGGAAGGCTTTGAGCGCGGCATCGCGGCCGAGGATTGTGGCTCGAACCGTCGAACGCGCGGCTGAGTTCTGCAGCATGGCCAGCGCTTTCTGTGCGCCGGCGCCGTCGATCACTACGACGGACGTGATGTCCGCGGGCTTGTTGCGGAAGGCGATGCCCAATCCTGCCGCCAGCAGCAGCGGGAAGACGAAGACCCAGAATACGACTTCAGGCTCACGTTTGAGTTCGAGAATGCGCGCCCAAAGCAAGTGACGGTATCCAGACCAGCGGCCATTGCGGCGTGCCGACGGAATGTGCTGCGATGGCCGATTCTTATCAGCGTCGAGTTGGGGCGCGTTGGTTTCCGTGGTTGCCATTCAGTCTTCTCGCAAGTGGCGTCCAGTGAGTTTCACAAACACATCTTCGAGGCTGGCCTGTCGTGTGCTGAGGTGTTCGAGTTGATGGCCGTGGTTGGTTACCGCATCCAGCAGAGCAGGAATCGTAAGATGCGGCTCACGGACACTTAGGCAGACGGTCGAATTTTCGCGGCGGACGGACTCTACGCTCGGCAGCGACCGCCAGCGGTCGAGGCTGTCGCTGTCGTTCTCGTTGTCATTGGCGCTGTTATTTACTTGGAACTCCACCATGTGATGACCGCCGAGCCGATCGATTAAGTCGGAAGGAGTGCCTTCGGCGATGATCACGCCATGATCGACGATGGCCAGGCGATCGCAGAGACGCTCGGCTTCGTCCATGTAATGCGTGGTGAGCAGAACAGTGCCACCCTTCTTCTGGAAAGTGCGGACGATGTCCCAGAGCTGGCGGCGGCTTTGGGGATCGAGTCCGGTGGTCGGCTCGTCGAGAAAAAGAATTCGCGGATTGCCAACCAGCGCAGTGGCGACCGCGAGGCGTTGCTTCTGGCCGCCGGAAAGTTTACCAACCCAGGCGTCGGATTTCTCCGTGAGTTGGAGTTCTTCGAGGATGTCGGCAGCTGGCCGTGGTTCGCTGTAGAAGCTGGCAAAAAGTTCGATGGTTTCGCGGACGTTTAGCTTTTCCGACAGGCGCGTTTCCTGCAACGAGATGCCGATCCACTCGCGGAGCTGGCGCGGATTGTCGTCCCAAGTGTGTCCGAAGATGCGGACTTCTCCGGAAGTGGGTGCGAGCAGGCCCTCCAGGATTTCAATGGTGGTGGTCTTCCCTGCTCCGTTCGGGCCGAGCAGGCCGAAGCATTCGCCAGCCTCGATGCGCAGACTGAGGCCGCGGACGGCTTCGACTTTTCCGTCGTAGGTCTTGCGCAGGTTGGTACACTCGACTGTTGTCTCTATGGTCCCCACGAAGGCATTCTAAATCAGCCTTATGGTTCGGAATGTGAATGGCCTGTAACCGGCATGGGTGCGTCGCCCTTGGCGTTGCGCCACAGGATCGCATTCAACTTTTTCGCATCGGCTGCATCCGGCCGTGAGAAATCCATCTGCGACGATTCCTTAGCTCCAGCCGCTTTTTTCTCGTTCATCTGATAGATCAGCCCGCTGCGCAGATTCTTGTCGTCGACTTGATACGGCGGTTGCGTTCCCGGCCCGCGAACAGCGGCGCCATGAGCGGCGCGTGCGCGTCAAACAGGTTCATGGGCGGAAGTCCGAGCAGGGACTCCATGGTGTGAATGGCGCTGACGGTCGTATAGAAGTGATGCTCGACGAACGGTTGCGCCGTGCGCGGCGCATATTTGCTGATGACGAAGGCGGTAGCGCGGTGTGCATCGACATGGTCGGCGCCGTCTTGCGCGTCGTCTTCGAGCACGAAGATGGCAGTGTCGTCCCAGTAGGGGCTGTGAGAGACGGCATCGACGACCCGCCCTAGCGCCAGGTCGTTATCGGCGACGGAAGCCTGCGGCGTGGGCTTGCCGGGACGTGTGCCTCCGGTGTGGTCGTTGGGCAGGTAGAGCAGCGTGAACTGCGGAAGCTCTTTGGCGGTTCCCTTGGCCTTCACGAACTCGTCGAATTCGCGTAGGAATTCGTCGGCGCGGAGCTGGTCGGGGTAATCGGTATTGAAGTCGGGGAATTGCGGATCGTAGTGATCGCGTAGAGCGGCTTTGGTTGGGCTCGTGCGCTTGAACTGTGGAACCGCCCAAGGCCAGGGGCTCGGGCCGCCGCGTGGGTTGCCGATGTTTGCCGGCAATGGTTCGCCCTTCTTGATTCCGACCACAGGACAGGTCGTGAGCGCTGGAGACGGCGTTCCCTCCTTTGGCGACCCCATTTGCGGCGACTTCACGTCCTCAACGTCGCACCAGTCGGCAGCGATGAACTCTCCGTAGATGCGATAGGTAAGGCCTCTTTTCGCGAGGTTGTCCCAGAGGAATCCAGTGCCGGGGTCGTCGACGTCGGGGATTCCCTGCTCGAGCGGGAACTCTTCGGCGACAGCGCCACCGAAGTCGTAGGTTCGCTCCTTACTGCGATAGCCGATGGGCCAGGTCTTTTCGTTGTAGTCGGAGGTGGTCGAAGCCGTCGACCAGATGTGGCCGTTGCCGGAGACTTCTCCGCTGTCGTAGAAATTGTCGAGCACGCCAAACTGGAGAGCGAGTTTGTGCTCGTTGGGCGTGATATCGGCGCCGTACAATGTGAGTGACGGGTCGCCATCGCCTGCAGGCAAGTCGCCTAGGATCAGATCGTAGGTGCGATTCTCCTTGAGCACATAGATCACGTGGCGGATGGGATTGCTTCCGCCGGCAAATTCAGACTTGCCGCCATCCGAGTGGATGAGATTGTCTTCTTCGACTTGGTGGGTGTAGGCGGCTAGATTCTTGTCGATGTCAGCGAGGCTGAGGCGCTGAATGGAGCCTCCGATCAAGGTAGCAATGTAGGGATGCTCTTTTCTTTTGCGTTCGCCTTTCAGCGTGCCCTGCATATTGTTGGGGCCGCTGCTCTCTCCTTTGGCGGTGGCGATGAGAAGGTCGTTGCCGGCGATGGCAAGCGCGCTGGGATACCACTCGGTGGGAATGAAACCGAGGGGCTGAGGGTCGTCCTTGGCGCGAGCATCGAACACTGCTACAGCATCGAGTGAGGCACACGCGGCGAACAAGCGTGTGCCATCGGGTGAAAATGCAACGGACTCTGGGACTGACCCAGGCGCACTTCTTAGGGGAGTGTCGAGGTTCGCGTGGAAGCGACGTACAATCTGCGCCGTCTTAATATCGAAAGCAAGGACGTAGTCGAGGTCGGAATTACTTGCAGCGACAAGAAGAGTGTCTTCTGCAGAGTTGAGCGCCATGGCGGTGGGATGGGTACTAGGCGCAGTCCGATCAGTTTTCTCGAATACGGTGTACCAAGCATCCACCTTACCGGTCTTGAGATCCAATCTAGCTATAGTTGCCGCGTTCCATAGACTGACCCATGCCTTGGTCCCAGCTTTGTTGGCAATCACACTATACGGGTATGCCGCTGGAATATAGCGGCTGCGGCTGAGGTCGAACGACTCTTCGATCTTTCCGGAAGCGACGTCCAAGAGCACCACGTTGTCAGAAAGATTATTGGCAATCAGCAATCGATCACCCTTCGCGCCAGGCAACACTGCGAATCCAGCCGGATACGGCAGCGCGGTTCCGGCGGGAGTTGTGCGCAGGCCGGACGCGACTTCTTTTCCTTCTGCGAGCTTCTGCGGCGCGATCTTGAGGAAGCGCTCGGGACTAACTTGACGATCCGCGAACTTGTAGACTGCGATGCCGTTGCCGGTGCTCGTCGGCTTTTCGCCGGTAGGATCGGTGATCGAGCCCATCGAGGCATAGAGATGCTTGCCGTCGCTCGAAAACGCGAGGCCGATGAAATAGCTTTGGCGTGTGGAATACTCGTCGCTCAAACGGTCGTCGGGAAAGTCGTGCAGCTGATTATTACTGAGATCGAGAATGGCAATCGACTGGCGCGCACCCGATTCCTGCGTGCCGTATCCCTGATTGAGCAGCGCGGCAAAACGGCCATCGGGACTGAGCGCAATAGTCGCGGGAAAGCTGTTGGTACGGGCGAGAAAGCCGGGAACGGGGAGCGTCAGGCTTTTGCTGGTCGGAAGATTGATGCGGCGCGAGCGGTCGGCGGCGCGGGCGGCTACGAACACGACCAGCAGCACGGAAAAAGTAACGAGGAACACAGCAGCGATTTTTTTCACGAGCGGAGACCCCCGGAAGGTTTTTACCATCATCGGCGCGGCGGAGGCAAACGGGAACCGTTTGGAGGACTCGGATGCGGCGCCTCCTAAAGGCGCACGCCTCCATGCCATGCGACTATTGTGCCTTCTACTTGGTCCCCACCAAGTGCACTTCCGACACCGGCGGCCCGGTTTGCGACTTCTTAACTCCGATCAACTCAACTGCTTTGGCAGCAATATGTTCGGCGGACACTTCAAACTCTTTAATTAACTCCCAAGGAGCGCCGGAATCTCCGAAGCGGTCTTTCACGCCGATGGCGCCGGTGATGATGGGGATGCCGTAGAGTGCGGGCGACTGGGTGATCGCACTTGCAACCGGCCAAGCCAGCGCGCCGATCTGGTGCTCTTCGGCGGTCAGGACAACGCTGGTATCGCGGGCGGCGCGCACGATGGCTTCCGTGTCCAGCGGTTTCAGCGTGTGCATGTTCAGGATGCGGGTTTCATAGCCGAAGTCTTCCTTCAGTATCCACGCAGCGCGCATGGCTTCGGGCACCATGGGGCCGCACGCAGTGATGGTGAGGTCCTCACACTCGTCGCGGTATTCGGACTCGAGCTTCGTTTCGAAGGCTTCGATGAAATTCGCAGCCTCGCGGCGCAGGCGAATCACGTTGGCTTTGCCAAAGACGAACGGCGTTTTTTCGTCGGTAACGATCGGCGTCGCTTCGCGCGCGAAGCGGATGTACTTCGGGCCCACATGCTTGAGCAACAGGTAATCAGTGGCTTTGCGGGTTTCGATGATGTCGCAGGGGACGACGACGTTCATGTTGGGCAATCCGCACATGGCAAAACAGTCTTCGAGCGCCTGGTGGGTGGCGCCGTCGGGGCCGACGCTGACGCCGCCGTGGGCTCCGGCGATCAGGACGTTGAAGTTGCCGTAGCAGATCGAGGTGCGAATCTGGTCGAGATTGCGGGCGGC